>Ga0111538_10004427_pt1 | contig 19504 bp, 12 predicted proteins | sample SoiMethybrSBSTD1_FD_79669 | JGI IMG/M metagenome (GOLD analysis project Ga0111538, IMG submission 79669) | Bulk soil microbial communities from a Populus tree surrounding site in Tennessee, USA - Soil MetaG P. TD hybrid SBSTD1 (version 2)... | ecosystem: Environmental > Terrestrial > Soil >...
CGATGTGCGACGCGCGGCGCAGTTGACGCTGCGGACCAATCAGTTCAACTTCACGACCCGGCGGCGCGACGAAACGGAACTGCAGGCGCTCGCTGCTGACGGCCACACGGTTCACACCGTTCGCGTTCGTGACCGGTTCGGCGATTACGGCCTGGTGGGTCTGGTCATCGTCGACACGAGCTCGAGCGAGTGGAGCCTCGATACGTTTCTGCTCAGTTGCCGGGTGCTTGGCCGCGGTGTCGAGCATCGCATCATCGCCGACATCGGGCGGCGCGCCGCGGCAGCCGGTGCTGCCACCGTGGCGCTGACCGTCATTCCGACGAAGCGGAACGCGCCGGCGATGAAGTTTCTGCAGTCGATTGCACCGGAGGCGCGTGTCGATGCGGAGGGCCGACTGGATGTCGTCGTCGCCCCGCACGATCTGTCAGCCGTGCAATTCGAGCCGACGGTCGCCGAGGCGCCGCCATCCGACGATGCACCTCGTGCCGACGCGCTGTCGGCTGACGGCGGCGTACGCGTCCGACGTCGCGAGGCCCAGATCGCGCGCGCCATCGCCGAGTGGTCCCTCGCGTCACCGGTTGGTGGCGACGAGAGCGAGGCGTCCGCGCCCACGACGTCGGGGACCGAGGTTGCGGGCGTCGTCTATCAGGCGTTCGCCGATGCGCTGCGTGTGCCGGTGCAGCGCGTTCGCGACGTGGACAGCCTCGAAGCGCTTGGCTGCGAGTCGATGCGCATCGTGGAGATCACGGTCGCGTTGACGAGTCGCTTTCCTTCGCTTCCGAGCACGCTGCTGTTCGAGCATCGTTCGGTCAGCGCGATCGTGAAGGCGATCGTGGCGGTGACAGCCCCGCAAGACCGCGGCGGAGACACGACACGCGCCGACAGACCGGCAGCTGTCTCGTCGCACCTCGCGGCGACGGACGTGGACAACGACGTTGCGGTGATCGGCCTCGATCTCCGTTGTGGCGGCGCGAATTCCGCCGCGGAACTCTGGGCGCTTCTCCGCGATGGCAGCACGGCGATCGCGCCGGTTGACGCGGAGCGTCCGTATTTCCTCCGTCGCCGGAGCGAGGAACGCGCGTGTTGGGCAGCGTTGCTGCGCGACGTCGACCAGTTCGACGCGGAGTTCTTCGGCGTCTCGCCGCGTGAAGCCGAAGTCATGGACCCGCAGGGGCGCCTGCTGCTGCAGGTCGCGTGGGGAGCGCTCGAGGATGCCGGGTGTGCCGGCCGCGATCACGATACGCAGACCGGCGTGTTCATCGGCGTCATGTACGGCGATTACGGACGCGCCGCAAACAACGCGGCCGATTCCGACAGTCCCTACAAGTGCTGGGAGGGTTTCAGCGTCGCCAATCGTCTCTCCCAGGCGCTCGACCTGCACGGCCCAAGCCTGGCGGTGGACACCGCGTGTTCATCCTCCGGCACCGCCCTGCATCTGGCGTGTCGCGCCCTCATGGCCGGCGATTGTCGCGTGGCGCTCGTCGGCGGCGTCAACCTGATTCTCGATCCGGAGCGGTTCGCACAACTCGGGCGCCTCGGCATCCTCTCGGCGAGCGGTCGCGTCGACGCGTTCGGTGCGGAGGCCGACGGCACGGTCCTCGGTGAAGGCGTCGGTGTCGTCGTGCTGCGTCCGCTGCGTGACGCGCTGCGGCGCAACGATCGCATCTACGGCATCATCAAGGGGACCGGTCTCAGCACGGGCAACGGAACCGTCGGCTTCACCGCACCCAATCCGCAGGCACAGGCCGACGCCATTCGCCAGGCGATAGTCGCCTCGCGCGTCGATCCGCGGACGATCAGCTACGTCGAGGCACATGGGACCGGCACGTCGCTCGGCGACCCGATCGAGGTGCGCGGCCTGACGCTCGCATACGGCGACTCCGCGCTCCATGACGCCCGCGTGCGTGGCGAGCAGCGCTGTGGGATCGGGTCGATCAAGCCGAACGTCGGTCACCTCGAAGCCGGCGCCGGTGTGATGGGACTGATCAAAGTGCTGCTGCAGTTGCACCATCGCGCGCTGCTGCCCACGCTCGTCTCCGCTCGCACGAATCCGCAGATTCCGTTTGGCGATCTGCCGTTCGCCGTTCAGCGCCAGTTCGAACCGTGGAATCCGCCGGAGCTCGAGATCGACGGCGTCCGCCGTCGCGTTCCGCGCCGCGCCGGCCTGAGCTCCTTCGGCGTCGGCGGCGCCAATGCCCACGTCATCGTCGAGGAAGCGCCGCCGCAGTTGACGGCGCCTGCCGCGATCGACCGACCGGCCCACGTCCTCGCGCTTTCGGCGCGGTCTGACGAATCGCTGCGCCGTACGGCCGCGGCTGTCGCGGCGACCGTGCGAGCGAACGAAGAGCCGGTCTCCGACATCGCGTACACGCTCAACGCCGGGCGCAAGTCGTTCGATCGGCGACTCGCCGTGGTCACCGCCGCGGCAGGCGATGCGGCGGCGGCCTTGGAGCGCGCGGCCGCCGACGAAGACAGATCGGGGTGTGTCCTCGGAACCGTGTCGTCGTCGGCGGGCTCGCCGACGATCGCGTTCCTGTTCACGGGGCAGGGATCACAGTACGTCGGCATGGGTCGGACCTTGTACGAGTCGCAGCCGGTGTTCCGCGACGCGCTCGACAGGTGCGCGACGCATCTCGATCCGCTGCTCGGCCGATCGCTGCTCGAGGTCCTCTTCGCCGACGCCGGAGCGGCCGACGCACAGTTACTGGATCAGACCGGATTCACGCAGCCATCGTTATTCGCGTTGCAGTACTCGCTTGCGCAACTCTGGCAGTCGTGGGGGGTCCGGCCGAGCGTCGTCCTCGGCCACAGCGTCGGCGAGATTGCGGCGCTGTGCGTGGCCGGCGGCGTGTCGCTGGAAAGTGCGACACAACTGGTCGCGGCGCGCGGACGTCTGATGCAGGCGCTCCCCGCTGGTGGCGCGATGACCTCGGTGATGGCGCCCGAGGAGCAGGTGCTCGCGGCCGTCTCGCGCTGGAGCGATCAGGTCTCGGTTGCCGCGGTGAATGCGCCGCAGCAGGTGGTCATTTCTGGCGCCGCGGCTGCCGTTGCGGAGATCGCATCGCAGTTCGTCGCGCGAGGGGTCACCACGAAACCGCTCACCGTTTCTCACGCGTTTCATTCGCCGCTCATGCGGCCGATGACCGCTGAATTCGAGCATGTGGTGCGGGGCATCGGATTCACCGCGCCGAAGATCCCGTTCGTCAGTTGCGTCACCGGCGCGCTCGTCGGCGATGACATCAAGCGGCCCGAGTACTGGGTGCGACAGGTGCTCGATCCGGTCCGCTTCACCAGCGGTATCGCCGCAATCGACACGCTCGGCGTCTCCGGCTATCTCGAAATCGGACCGCATCCGGTCCTTCTGGGGATTGCCCGTCAGTCGGTTCAGGACGAGCGCCTGTGGCTGCCATCGCTCCGCAAGGATGTCGATGCGTGGCAAACGATGCTCGGAAGCCTGGCCATGCTGTACGTCAACGGCGCAGACATCGACTGGTCGGGGTTCGACGGGCCATACGTCCGCAGGCGCGTGTTCGTGCCGCCCTACCAGTTCCGGCAGAAGCGCCACTGGATGGAGGCGCGCCTCGACGAGAGGACGGCCACGGCAGTTCGGGACACTGCCTCGCACAAGACGGGTTCCTACGTCGTCGAGTGGCATCCGCGCCAGTCCACCGGGAAGAGCACGGCGGCTGCGGATACGCATTGGTTCATCCTCGCGGATCGTTCGGGCACGGCACGAGAGCTCGCGCGCGTCCTGTCTACTCGTGGCGCGTCGTCCACGATCGTCGACGCCGGCGCGTCAACCGACGACGTCAGGCGCGCATGGGCCCGTGTCGCGCCGCATCCGCGGGTCAGTGCTGTTCATCTGTCCCTGCTCGATCATTCGACGGCCAACATGTCCGCGCAGGCGCTGGCCACGACCCTGCACACCGCCGCGCAACTGGCGGAGATGATCGTCAGCTCCGAGGAGCGCTCCGCGCGCGACGCAATGTGGTTCGTCACCCGCGGCGCCCAGTCGGTCGCCGGCGAATCGTGCTCACCCGCACAGGCGACGGTGTGGGGCCTGGGCCGCACGGTAGCGCTCCGGCAGCTTCGCGGCGGCCTCGTCGATCTGCCCGCACACGGCGATGCGCGGATGGTCGACGCGCTCGTCGACACGTTGCTGACGGCCGATGACGAAGACCAGCTCGCCCTGCGTGACGGCATGGTCTACGTCCCGCGGCTGGTCCCGGCGACGATGGCGCCGACACGCGAGGCATGGAAGGCGACGGGAGCAGGCAGCTATCTCGTCACAGGCGGTGTCGGCGCGCTCGGGCTGCGAACGGCTCGATGGCTCGTTGAACGTGGCGCTCGCGACCTCGTGCTCGTCAGCAGGTCCGGCGATGCGACCGGCGATGCGGCCGCCATGCTTGCTGAATTGCACAAGAGCGCAGCCACGATCCGCGTGGAACGCGTCGACGTTTCCCGTCGTGACGACGTCGAGCGCCTGATACGCCGCTTCGGGACCGAGTTCCCGCCCTTGCGCGGAGTGATCCACGCCGCCGGCACCGACCGCTCGGTGCCGTTGGGAGACCTGACCCACGACGACTTCGTATCGATGCTGTCGGCAAAAGTCGACGGCGCCCGGTTCATCGACGAGTGCACGCGCGATCTGTCGCTCGACACGTTCATCTGTTACTCGTCGATGGCCTCCGTGCTCGGCGCTGCCGGACGTGCGCACTACGCCGCTGCCAACGCCTATCTCGACGCGCTGGCGTTCGAGCGTCGCGCGCGGGGGTTGCCGGCGCTGACGCTGAACTGGGGGCCGTGGACGGGCGGCGGCATGGCGGACAGCGCTCTGCTGCGGGAATTCGAGCGAGTCGGAAACCATGGGCTCGATCCGGCCGCGGCGCTGCAGGCGATGCAGACGGCGCTCGGCGCGGCACTGCCGCAGGTCATGGTCGGCGACGTCGACTGGACGCCCTTCCGATCCGCGTACGAGTCGCGACGTGCACACCCGATCGTCGAACGCCTTCCCGCACAGGACGGCGCCAGGACCACGCGACAGGTCGAGGGGGTCGATGCCGGCGGCGCGACAGACAAGCCGGCCGCGCCTGCGCACGCGGGCTGGATCGCGCGACTGGCGGCATTGCCCGAAAACGGGCGTGCGTCTGCCCTCGAATCCTGGCTGTGTGAGGAGGTCGCGGCGACGCTCGGCTTCAGCGGTCCCGAAGATGTCGGGATCGAAACGAACTTCTATCAGCTGGGCATGGATTCGCTCACCACCGCGGAGCTGATTGGCCGTCTGCGGAAGCGGCTCGGAATGTCGTGCTCGGCGCTCGTGTTCGAGTATCCGAACGTGCAGGCGCTCGCGCCGCGATTACTCGACGCGCTCGGCGATGCATTAGGCCAGGCAGTGGACGGCAGTCCAGCAACCGCCGCTCCGGAGTCCCCCGTCGCATCGGAGATGGCATCACCGGAGGCAAACGGGATCTCCGCGTACACCGACAGCGATGACGCGGAGATTCTGGCGTTCCAGCGCGAGGTGTTTCCCGATCGCGATCCGGCGGTGATCGTGCCGCGATGGCGATGGATGTTCATCGAATCGGCGCAACGACTGGGCGTGGAGCCGCAGACGTGGCTGTATCGCGACGAGGGCCGGCTCGTGGCGCACCAGGGCGCGATTCCGGTTCGCCTGAAAGTTGGACGCGAAGAGCGGAACGCGGCGTGGCTCGTCGACACGATGGTGCTCGAACGGTTCCGGCCGCGCGCGATCGGGCTGCAGCTCATCGCGCAAGGACACGAAGACGTTTCCTGCAGTCTCTCGCTGGGACAGGGCGCTGACGTCCGCGACATGCTGAAGCGACTGGGATGGACGCACGTGATGCCGCTCAAGATCGCGCAGCTGTTGATCCACCCCGAGAACGTCCTCAGAAGAAAGCTCGGGAACACGGGAGCGTGGGTTGCCGGCCTTGGCCTTCGCGCGACGACCGTCGCCCGTCCGTTACCGGATTTGTCGCATGCGGAGATCCGCGAGGTGATAAGGTTCGATGAGCGCCACGATCGCTTGTGGACCGCAATGGCCGACGACCTCGAATGCACGGTCGTTCGCGATTCGTCGTTCCTGAACTGGAAATACGTCGACCAGCCCGGTCAATGCTACGTGCGCGTCGAGCTGGTTGAACATGGCCTCGCGACCGGCGTCGTCGTCCTGATGTTCCGTGACGCGGACCACGTGTATCCGTATCGGCGGGCGTTCGTGGTGGACCTGGTCGCGCCCCTTCACGATCGTGATTTGTTGCGGCGGGTCGTCGCGGTTGCCGTGGGCGCGGCGACTGAACGTGGCGCCGATTCGTTGACGTGCATGCACACGATTCCTCGACTGACTCGCGCGTTGCAGTCGTGCGCCTTCCGCCTGCGGACACCGCAACGGTTCCTGGTGGTCGATGCAGCGAAGCGGCCACCGTCCGAGGCGGCGCTGCTCACATCTGCCGACGCCTGGCATCTTACGCAGGGCGATTCCGATATCGACCGACCTGGACGAGGGCAATCCTGATGTGCGGAATCGCCGGGCGGCTGAACTTCAGGTCTGGAGCTCCCGTGGCGCCGGATCTCGTGCAGCAGATGTGCGACCTGATCGCGCACCGCGGCCCTGATGGGGACGGTGTCTGGACGGCCGGCCCGGTCGGGCTCGGGCATCGTCGCCTGGCGATCATCGATCTGAGCAGCGCCGGCCGCCAGCCGATGGTGTCTGCTGACGGCAGTCTGGTCATCACGTTCAACGGCGAGATCTACAACTTCCTGCAATTGCGGGCACTGCTGGAGCGCAAGGGCCACCGGTTTCGCTCGCGCACAGACACCGAGGTGATTCTCGCGGCCTACCGGGAGTGGGGCGTCGACTGCCTGGCGAAATTGCGCGGCATGTTCGTGTTCGCGCTCTGGGATGCCACCGATCGCACGCTGCTCGTTGCTCGGGACCGTATCGGAAAGAAACCGCTGCACTACATCGTCGACAACGACGGGATCGCGTTTGCGTCCGAGCCAAAGGCGTTCCTGGCCGATCCGCACTTCGAGCCGCGACCGAACCTCGAAGCACTGTCTGCGTATGTGACGCTGCAGTACGTACCGAGCCCGCTTTCGGCGTTCGAAGGCGTCCGCAAGCTGCCGGCGGGACACTATCTGGTCGTTCGAGATGGTCGGCTCACGATTTCGCGCTATTGGAAGCTGTCGTATGCGCGGAAACGTCAACTGAGCGAACGGGATGCCCGCGACGAACTGTTGTCGCGTCTCCGTGAGGCCGTGTCGCTTCGCCTCATCAGCGATGTACCGCTCGGCGCGTTTCTGAGCGGTGGCGTCGACTCCGGCAGTGTCGTCGCGCTGATGGCGGAGTTGAGCAATGCGCCGGTCAAGACGTTTTCGATCGGATTCGATGAGGAGGAGTTCGACGAGCTGCGCTATGCGCGCCAGGTCGCACAGAAGTACGGGACCGACCACCACGAGTTCGTCGTGCGTCCCGATGCCACGCAGATCTTCGACAAGCTGGTGTGGCATTACAACGAACCGTACGCGGACCCGTCGGCCATTCCGACGTATTACCTGTCCGAGCTGGCGCGGCGACATGTCACCGTGGCGCTCAATGGCGACGCGGGAGACGAGAACTTCGCCGGCTACAAGCGCTACATTCCCCGGGCCGACGCGGAGCGATTCGATCGGCTTCCCTCGGCCGTGCGAGGTTTCATCCGCGAAGTCGCTCGACGGGCACCGGCCCCGGACCGTTCCGATTCGGTTCTGTATCGTGGCCGGCGTTGGCTCCGCCGGCTTTCGGACACGCCTGCGGGCCGTTACACGCGTCGGACGATGATTTTCGACGACGATCTGAAGGCGGAGATGTGTCATCCCGAATTCCTGGCGGACCCGGCACAGGGCGGATCGTATCTGCTGGACGCGTACGACAACTCCGATGCCGAAGACAGGATCGACACGTGTCTCGATGTCGACGTCAGCTACTATCTGACCGATTGCCTTCTGGTGAAGGTCGACATTGCGACGATGGCGCACGGTTTGGAAGGGCGTTCGCCGATGCTCGATCACGAGTTCATGGAGTTTGCCGCCAGCCTGCCCTCGAACCTGAAGCTGCGTGGCGCGACGACGAAATACATTCTGAAGCAGGCGGTGCGACCGTTACTTCCGTCGGACATCGTCGACCGGCCGAAAAAGGGATTCAGCGTGCCGCTGGGCCCATGGTTCCGCCGTGAGTTGAAGGAACTGAGTGGTGATCTCCTCCTCGACGGCCGTCTCGCGGCGCGCGGTTATTTCCAGCCCAAGGTCGTGCAGCGTCTGCTCCACGAGCATTGGCAAGGCGCCGCGGAATGGCAAGATCAGTTGTGGACACTGCTGATGCTCGAGTCCTGGCACCGGATGTTCATCGACGCTCGACCGCGCACCGCGCCCGGCGCCACGCCGACTGTCGTCCTTGATGCCGAGCGAGCAGGCGCCGTAAGGGTTTAACTGTGAATATCGCCATCTTCGGGCTCGGATACGTTGGGTCGGTGTCGGCCGCCTGTCTGGCAGCGGCGGGCCATACGGTCATCGGTGTCGACGTCGACCCGCACAAACTGGCGCTGCTGCGCAAAGGGCGCGCGCCGGTGACGGAACCCGGCCTCGATGAGCTGCTCGAACGTGTCGTCCGCGAAGGGCGCGTCACCGTCACCGACGACACGGCCGCCGCGGTCCAGTCCACGCAGGTCTCGCTCATCTGCGTCGGCACGCCGAGCCGGCGCAACGGGAGCCTCGATTCGGACTATCTCGAACGGGCCATCGAAGGGATCGGCGTCGCGCTGGCTGCCTCGCGGGAGTACCACGTCGTCGCGGTGCGGAGCACGCTCCTTCCGGGCGTGCTGACGTCGCAGCTCATTCCGTTGCTGGAGCGCGCGAGCGGTCGACGCGTCGGGCACGACATCGGCGTCTGCGTCAATCCGGAGTTCCTGCGCGAAGGCAGCGCGATCCGCGACTTCGAGGACCCGCCGTTTACGCTCGTCGGCGAGACCGACGCTCGCGCCGGTGATGTGCTCCTGGGTGCCTATGCGCACATCTCGGCACCGACCCACCGCGTGCGCCCCGATGAAGCGTCGATGGTGAAGTACTCGAGCAACAATTTCCATGCGATCAAGGTCGCCTTCGCCAACGAGATCGGCGCCGTCTGTCACGAGCTCGGCATCGACGGGCGCGAGGTGATGCGGATCTTCAGCGAAGATCGCCATCTGAACATCTCTCCGCGCTACCTGCGGCCAGGTTTCGGCTTCGGTGGCTCGTGCCTGCCGAAGGATCTGCGCGCGCTCACCTACGTGAGTCGCGCGCGCGATCTGACGACACCCCTGCTCAACAACGTGCTGCCGAGCAACGAGGCGCACATCGCACGTGTCGTCGACGCGATCATCGGGACGCGGAAGCGGCGCGTCGGGCTTCTTGGTCTCAGCTTCAAGGACGGCAGCGACGATCTGCGCGAGAGTCCGTACGTCACACTTGCCGAGACGCTCATCGGCAAGGGCATCGCACTGCGCATCTGCGATCCGGATGTGGCGCTCGGGCAGCTGATCGGCCGCAACCGGGCGTACATCGAAGCGCACCTTCCCCACATCGCACAGCTGCTCGCAGCCGATGCCGAGGAGCTGATCGCCGACTCGGAGGTCGTCGTCATCGGCAAGCGCATCCTCGATCAACCTCGACTCGCGCGCGCCCTTCGCGCGGATCACATCGTGGTCGACCTGCTCGGCGTCGACGTCGGCCGCGACGTAATTCGGCCCTGGGCGGGGACGGCGGGCGACTCCAACACGGAAATTCTCGGTGCCGGCTCAGCCCGTTCGTAAGTCGATGGCGGAGGCAGCTGGCCTGGAGAGCCGGCGGATTACCTACATCTCGTGGGCCGAGACGTGCAGCCGCAGCGATCACACGGCGCGTGAGCTCGGTGGGCGGTCGCACATGGTCTACGCGTCGCAGTTCGGCAGCCGGCCGGCGACCATCCTGTTCAAGTACGCCATCCAATGGGTGCGCACCGCGCGCATCCTGAAGCAGGAACAGCCCGACGCGGTGTTCGTGATGACGCCGCCGCTGTTTGCGGCGCTGCCCGCGTTCTGGTACGCGGCGCGACACGGCAAGACGGTCGTGCTCGATGCGCACAGCGCCGCGTTCCTGCATCCGCGCTGGCGTCGATGGCAGTGGCTGCAGCGTCTTCTCTGCCGGCGTGCGGCAACCACCCTCGTGCACAACGACCATCTCGCCGAGCATGTCGCAGCGATCGGCGCGCACGCCGTCGTGGTGCCCGACGTCCCGATCGTCTTTGCCGGGCGCGGTGCGTTCCAGCGTCCGAACGGGTTCGTCGTGGCGGCGGTGTGCTCCTTCAACTACGACGAACCGATCGCCGAGATCTGCCGCGCCGCGGAACTGTTGCCCGACGTGACGTTCTTCATGACCGGCAACCCGCGTCACCTCGACGCACGGCTGAAGGAATCGCTGCCCGCGAACGTGCACCTCACGGGATTTCTCAGCACCGACGATTACGGCAGGCTGCTGACGACGGCCGACGCGGTGTTGACGCTCACGACGCGTGACCACACGATGCTGCGTGGCGCGTACGAGGCCGTCTATCAGGGCACACCGGTCATCGTGTCCGATTGGCCCCTGCTGCGCGAGGCCTTCCCGAGCGGCGCCGTTCACGTCGATAACACAGCGCCCGACATCGTCCGCGCCGTCGGCCGGATACGCGCGGAACAGGCCCGCTATCGCGCCGACGCGTCGAACCTGCGGCAGATGAAACTGTCGCGATTCCGGTCGATTCGAAAGGCGATCATCGATCGCGTATTCGCGACTGGACGCGCGCGGCCGGTGAGCGTTCCCGGGCCCGCCGGTTCACCCTCCCGCTGATTCGATCGCCGGCTTTCTTTCAGAGATGTGCGACGGAAGGATGCGTGTCGGTTGCGTCGCCCGTGCCAAGACCGTCCCACCGTGAGGCCGGCAGCGTCGCGCGCGCCGTCACCCCGACGCGCTGAAGCACGCACAGCGCCGTGCCGGCGGCGAACGACACCCCATTGCACAGGTGATGCAGGACGTGGAACGGGTACCAGCGCATCGTGAACCACCAGCCGCGTCGGCTGACGAAAAACCGGTAGTACGGATGATCGAGGAACCACAGCGCGACAGCGATCGCCGGCACCGCCACGAGTGCGATCGGCCAGCGCAGTGCGGCGACGAGTGAGGCCAGCAGCAGATACGCGAGCACCACGCAGATGCGATACGCGATGGAGACGTTCAGATCGTTGCGCATCCCGTCGTAGCGCTGCATCAACTGCGTCCATGGGATGCCGCGGTCGACCAGGTCGGACCGGATCGACGAACCGAGCGTCCAGCGTTTCAGGTGCTTCCCCTGGATCGTCGCGTCCAGCAGGATGCGAAAGCCGGCGGCGCGCACGCGATAGCCGAGATCGATGTCCTCGACCGACGGGCGGGTGAAGCGCTCGTCGAAGCCGTGCACCGCGGCGAACACGTCTGCGCGAATCGCGCCCAGCCCGGCCCAGAACGTCGACGCATCCCGGTTCGCGCGCTGATGCACGAAGGAATGCGCCAGGTTGCGGCACTGCGAGAAGAAGCCCGGATCTGCCGGCGCTTCGTCGTAGGCGCCGAAGGCGGCTCCCAGATCGGGATCCGACGCGAACCGCTCGGCAAAAACGGCGAGCACGGTTTCGCTGACCACGACATCCGCGTCGACGAACACCAGGATCGTTCCCGTTCCCTCTGCCGCAGCACGGTTGCGAGCCACGGCTGGTCCGCGCGGACCGTCGATCGTGACGACGAGGGCGCCGGCCGCCGCCGCTGCAGCAGCAGGATCGTCGAGCGCCCCGTCCGCGGCAACGATGATTTCGACGAAGTCGACCGAGGCTGCTGCGACGCGCGTGGCGGCCTGCAACGCCCCCAGGCATCGGCGCAATTGATCCAGATTCCGATGGAACGGCACGACGACGGTCAGCGCCACGCGGTGCGACGGCGTAGAGGCGCTGGGCTGGGGCATGCGACGGGATGGCTAGGCAAGCCCCGTGCCCCTTCTCCCTTCTGACTATCCGACGCTGGAGGTCGTCGTTGTGCCAAAACCTGCGAAAATGCTCGCAACACCGCACAGAAATCTGGCGTTTTTGAGACTTTCATCCGATGACCGGGCGGTTTGTTCGGGACCGCCGACGGGAGGGTCCGCTTTCGTGTGCGAAGCAGGCCGCTCGGATGGATCGGAGTTTGCCCGTTCCGCCCTGCTCAATGGAGTTTTCTGTTGTCGTCGCCTGCACGAATGCTGGCCCTTCGATTCTCGAATGCCTCCGGCGCCTCGAGAACGCGTGTGCCGGCATCGACGCCGAGTTGATCGTCGTCGACGCATCGACCGACGACACCGCTGCCCGGGTCACCGCGATGGGCGGCAGCGTGCGCCTGATCTGCCTCGCCCCCGGAACTCTGACCCCGGTTCTCTGGGCCGAAGGCTATCGAGGGGCCACGGGACGAGTCGTGGCGTTCACGACCGGGCACTGCCTGGTCTCGCCGCGCTGGGCCGCGGCGCTCAGGACCGCGATTGACGGCGGCGCCGCGGGCGCCGGCGGACCACTCGTGCTCGCACCCTCGGCCCGGCTCCTCGACGTTGCCGTGTATTACCTGCGCTACTCGGCCTTCATGCCGCACACGCTCGGCAACGGTCGCATCGACGGCGAGATTGCGGGCGACAACGCGGCGTACCCACGCGAATGGCTCGATCGTTACGCCGATTCGCTGGCAGACGGGTTCTGGGAAGTCGATTTTCATCGTCTGGTTCGAGCCGGTGGAGGATGGCTGGCTGCAGTTCCTGAGGCAGTCGTGGAATTCGGCCGATCGTTTCCAGCGGCGACCATCATGCGACAGCGGTTCGCGCACGGCACGCAGTTCGGCGCGGGGCGCGTTCGCGGCGGGTCGCGGACCGTGTCGCAGATCGTGTTCGCGGCTCCGCTGGTCCCGTTCGTCTTCGCGATGCGCGCGGCGCGCCGTGTTGCTGCCAGCCACCGAGACACGATGCGCCTGATCGCCGCGCTGCCCTGGTTCATCGTCCTCGCCGCCTGTTGGGCCGCCGGCGAAGCGTGGGGTGCGCTCCGCGGGACGGCGTCACACGGTGCGAGCGATCACGGAGCGCCCGTGCGCGCCAGTCACACGGCGGGGGTGAAATGAGCAACGCGACATGGCTGTGACATCGGACCGCAGCATCGCTCGCCTGCGTCCCGGCGATCGTGTCGTCGTCGTGGGGGCAGGGCCTGCGGGATTGACGGCTGCGTATCTGCTGTCCAAGCAGGGTGTGTCGACGACGGTGCTGGAAGGCGATGGCATCGTCGGCGGCATCTCACGCACGGCGCAGTACAAGGGCTACCGGTTCGACATCGGCGGCCACCGTTTCTTCACGAAGCTCGAACCGGTGCAGGCGCTGTGGGAGGAGATCCTCGGCGACGAGTTCATCTCGGTGCCGCGTCTGTCGCGCATCCACTACGACGGGAAGTTCTTCGACTATCCGCTGAAGGCGTACAACGCACTGCGCGGGCTCGGGCCGATCAACGCGCTGCTGATCGTACTCAGTTATGTGAAGTGGCACTATCAGCCGTACGCGATCGAAGAGAACTTCGAGCAATGGGTCACGAACCGATTCGGCAAACGGCTGTACGAGATCTTCTTCAAGACCTACACGGAGAAAGTGTGGGGCATTCCGTGCTCCGAGATCCGTGCGGAATGGGCGGCGCAGCGCATTCAGGGACTCTCGCTCGCGAAGGCGATCCTGCAGGCAACGTCTCTGAACAAGCGCTCGACGAACATCAAGACGCTCATTCACGAATTCCGGTACCCGCGGCTCGGGCCCGGGCAGATGTGGGAGTGCTGCCGCGATCGGGTGGAGGCGACGGGCAACCGCGTTCTCCTGGGCCATCGCGTGCGCTCCATCGACGTTCGCCAGGGCCGCGCGGTCGGCGTCCGCGCGGAGACGCCGGACGGCCCGAAGTACTTCGAGGCCGATCACATCATCTCGACGACGGCGGTGCGTTCGCTGGTGCGTGCGCTGAACCCGACGGCTCCTGCAGCCGTCCGTGAAGCGGCCGAGGGCCTGAAGTACCGCGACTTCATCGTCGTCGCGCTGATCCTGAACAAGAAGGATCTGTTCCCGGACAACTGGATCTACATTCACACGCCGGGCGTCAAGGTAGGCCGGATCCAGAATTTCAACAACTGGAGCGCGGCGATGGTGCCGGACCGCGACAAGACCTGCCTGGGCATGGAGTACTTCTGCTTCAAGGGCGACGGGCAGTGGGAGACGGCTGACGCCGAGCTGATCGCCAACGCGGCGCGGGAGCTCGAACAGCTCGGCCTGGCGCGCGCGGCCGACGTCGAGGACGGCGCCGTCATCCGGATGCCCAAGGCCTACCCGATCTACGACTCCGGCTATCGTGGTCACCTGGAGACGATTCGCGAGCACATCGATCCGATTTCCAACCTGCACACCGTCGGCCGCAACGGGATGCACAAGTACAACAATCAGGATCACTCGATGCTGACGGCCATGATGGCGGTCTGGAACATGGCTGGCGCGTCGCACGACATCTGGTCGGTGAATACCGACTTCGAGTACCACGAAGAGCAGAAGATCGAGGACGACAAGCCTCGCCTCGCCAGCGCGGTCTAGCATGCGAATCGGCGTCGACGCAACGTGCTGGGCGAACCCCCGCGGGTACGGCCGGTTCACGCGCGAGCTGATCCCGGCGATGGCCGCTCTGGCGTCCGAGGACACCTTCGTCTGTTTCCTCGATGAGCGCTCCGCGGCAGCGTTCACGCTCACCTTACCGAACGTCGAGAAACGGATCGTGCCGCTGCGCGAGTCGCCGACGTCAGCGGCGGCCGCCGACGGCTACCGCTCGCCTGTCGACATGCTGCGATTGACGCGCGCGCTGGCTCGTGAACGGCTCGACGTGTTCTTCTCGCCGTCGGTCTACACGTTCTTTCCGGTTCCGCCCGGCCTGCCGACGGTGGTCACCGTACATGACGCGATCGCCGATCGCTTTCCCGAGCTCACGCTCCCCAGCTGGCGTGCGCGCCTCTTCTGGCGACTGAAGGTGCTCCTGGCGCTGGCGCAGGCGCGGATGGTGTTGACCGTCTCGGAATTCGCGGCGAAGGATATCGCGCGAGTGCTGCGGGTGAGTCCGCGGCGCATCCGGGTCGCGCTCGAAGCGCCGGCATCCGCCTACACCGTTCCAAGCACGCCGCAGGAGGCGGCCCTATTCACGGCCCAACTCGGGCTGCCGTCGAGCGCGCAGTGGTTTACCTACGTCGGCGGCTTCAATCCGCACAAGAACATCGACGTTCTGATCCGCGCGCATGCGACGCTGGCGCGCGAACGTGGCACCGACGCGCCGCACCTCGTCTTCGTCGGGCCGATCGAGGGCGATGTCTTCCATAGCGATCACGGACGGCTCCGCCGGACGATCGAGCAGGAGGGCACGACAGACCTCGTGCACTGGCTCGGATTTCTTCCCGACCATCAGCTGCGACTGCTTCATGCGAGATCGCTCGCGCTCGTGCTGCCCTCCGCGTGTGAGGGCTTCGGTCTTCCAGCGGTGGAAGCCGCCGCGTGCGGCACGCCTGTCGTGGCGACGACCGAAAGTCCGCTGCCGCAGCTGCTCGCTGACGGCGGCCTCTTCGTTCCGCCAGGCGATGTCGTCGCGTTGACCGGCGCATTGCGCGATCTCATGTCCGACGAAGTCGCCCGTCAGCGCATGGGACGTGTGGCCCGCGCACGCGCGCTCGAACTGACGTGGGAGCGCGGGGCCCGCGCGGCCCTGGACGCGGTGCGGGAGGTGGCGTGAGGACGAGCGCCCGCTTCTGTTTCCTCACGACGTTCTATCCGCCGTACAACTTCGGCGGCGACGGTATCGGTGTCCAGCGGCTGGCGCGCGGTCTCGCCAAACGCGGTTACGACGTCACGGTCATTCACGACGCCGACGCACATCGGGCGCTTTCTCATCGTGAGCCCGATCACGAGGGGGCATCCGATCCGTTCGGCGTGCACGTCGTGACGCTGCGCAGCGGCCTGCCTGTCGTCAGCACGCTGCTCACGCAGCAGACCGGGCGGCCAATCGTGCACGGCGCCAGAATCCGGCGACTCCTGGACGAGGGCGCGTTCGACGTCATCAACTTCCACAACGTGTCTCTGATCGGAGGGCCTGGCCTCCTGCGCTACGGTCGCGGCGTCAAGCTGTACATGGCGCATGAACACTGGCTCGTGTGCCCGAGTCACGTTCTCTGGCGCCACGATCGCGAGGCCTGCACCGGACGCGAGTGCATCCGCTGCAGCCTGGCGTTTCATCGTCCGCCCCAGTACTGGCGCTATTCCGGATTCCTCACCCGCGAGCTGGATCACGTCGATACCTTCATTGCGATGAGCGAGTTCAGCCGCGAGAAGCATCGCGAGTTCGGGTTTCCCCGGGAGATGGAAGTGCTGCCGCACTTTTTCCTGGAGGAAGATGCCCCGACAGTCGCGGGGCCCGATTCGGCTCCGCACGATCGGCCGTACTTTCTGTGTGTCGGTCGGCTGGAACGCATCAAGGGATTCGACGAGATCGTCCCGCTGTTTCGCCAATACCCGTCGGCGGACCTGCTCATCGCAGGAGACGGCACACAGCGGGAGAGCCTGCGCACGCTTGCGGCAGGGATGACCAACGTGCGGTTCCTCGGGCAGCTCGACTCCCAGGAGCTGTCGCGATACTACCGGCACTCGCTCGCGCTCATCGTGCCGTCGGTCGGATTCGAGACGTTCGGCCTGACGCTGATCGAGGCGTTTCGACAGGGAACGCCAGTGCTCGCCCGCCGAATCGGTCCGTTCCCGGAGATTGTGGCGCAGTCCGGCGGCGGCGAGCTCTTCGACCGCGGTGACGATCTCCTGGTCGCCATGCGGCGCCTGCAGAACGACGAGTCGCAGCGGCGACGGTTGGCTGCAGCAGGCGCGGATGCCGTCAGGAAGTTCTGGTCGGAGTCGGTCGTCGTGCCGCAGTATCTGAACATCGTCAGCCGCACGGCTGAACGGAAGGGGCTTTCGCTGCGGGAGAAGATCGCATCATGAGTCGAGGGCCGTGCGCGCGATTCTGACCTACCATTCGATCGACTCCTCCGGGTCTCCGATCTCGTGTCGGCCCGAGGCATTCGACCGCCACATCGCGTGGCTGCGGTCAGGGTGCGTGCGCGTGACGACCGTGGACCACCTGCTGGCGCTGCCGCCATCGGTCGACGCGGTCGCGATCACGTTCGACGATGGGTTCGTGAATTTCGAGGAGGTCGCTGCTCCTCGTCTGCTGGACGCCGGATTGCCCGCGACCGTGTTCGTCGTCAGCGATCGCGTTGGGGCGACCAACGCGTGGGACGCCGATTCAGGAATGCCGCACCTGTCGCTGATGAACTGGGCGTCTCTGGTCCGGCTGCAGGAACGCGGGGTCACGATCGGCGCACATACGCGTACGCATTGCGACTTGACGCAGGCGAGGCCTGCGGCGCTCGACGCCGAAGTGCGCGGCTGCGCGGACGTGATTGAAGCGAGGACCGGCACGAAGCCGACTGTCTTCGCCTATCCGTATGGACGGTTCGATCGCGCGTCAGCGGCCGTCGTGTCGAACGTGTTCGAGTGCGCCTGCACGACCGAGTTCCGGACACTTGGCTCGCAGGTCGCGCGCGCGTCGATTCCGCGGCTCGACATGTACTACTTTCAGCAACCCGGGAGGCTTGAAACGTGGGGAACGCCGAGCTTCGAACGATTCGTCGCTTTCCGGAGAGGACTGCGGCGCCTGCGTCGGACGGTCGCCGCGACAGGCATGGTACCCTGACGGGAGTGGTAAAGACGGAGGATCCCATGCGCGACCCAGAGGCGTCGTCGGCTCCGCTCGGGTACGCCACCGCGCCCATGCACAAGCGTGCGTTCGGGATCGCGGTCGGCACGACCGCAGGCACGCTGCTGTTCCTGCTGACGGCGTTTCACGTCATCGTGCACCCCGCGGACGCTCTGAACATCGGGCTGCTCGGCCAGTACTTCTACGGCTATGAGGTCAGCTGGCGCGGCGCGTTCGTCGGGCTCGCATGGGGGCTGGTGACCGGCTTCGTCGCCGGCTGGTTCGTCGCCTTCGTGCGCAATTTCGTCGTGACGGTCTCGGTCTTTGCGCTCCGGACACGCGCCGAGCTTTCGCAGACGAGCGACTTCCTGGACCACATCTGAGACACGTATGAACGACCAGTTGACGGCGGAAGAAGCACGCGTCGTCCGCAAGCGGATCATGCGGATTCAGGAGCAGGGCTGGGGAATCGCCTGCGGGCTCATCGCGGGACTCGGCCTGTTCGTGGCGACCAATGTGCTGGTCGTTCGCGGCGGCCCGGTCGTCGGTCCGCGCCTCAGCCTGCTCTCGCTGTATTTCCCCGGCTACAGCGTGACCTTCATCGGCAGCCTGATCGGGTTCGTCTATGCGTTCGTGGGCGGTTACGCCGTCGGTCGCGGCATCGCCACGATCTACAACCGGCTGACGGCAGGACGACACTGACCGCGGGGAGGCTCGCTCGAGTCGCGATGGACGCCCCACGAATCTTCACGCCCGAGTACTACCAACGCATGCGCGACCTCGAGAGCATCTCGTGGTGGAACGCCGGCATGCGTGATGTGGCGGCCGCCCTCCTCGCAGATGTGCAACTGCCCGAGCGCGGCGTGCTCCTCGACGTCGGCTGCGGGTCGGGTCAGACGATGACCTGGTTCTCGCGACGGTATCCCGGCTGGCAGCGCGTCGGCCTCGACGTCGCATTCGAGGGTCTCGCGGCGGCACGCGCCTTTGGCGTGACCACCGTCATGAGCGCGTCCGCGCTCGACCTGCCGATTCCATCGGCGTCGGTCGATCTCGTCATCACGCTCGACGTCTTGCAGCACCTTCCGCTCGGCGGCGGAGACGCACGAGCGCTGGCGGAAATGCAACGCGTGCTGAAGCCGGGAGGACATCTGTTCGTCCGTACCAACGCGCAGGCGTTCCCGGCGGTGGCCGACGATCACACCTTCCAGTTTCACAAGTATCGAACGGACGAACTTCGCGGCAAGCTGCAGGAGGCGCGGCTGAACGTGGTCCGTCTCGGACGAGTGAACGCGCTGCTGGGACTCGCCGAGATCCCGCGCGAGCTTCGCGCCAGACGCGACGAGCAGTCGCACTCGTATCACGGGCTCCTGGCGCAGCCTCGATCCGAACAGCCGTGGAGCGCGCATCTCAAACGGGCGTGGCTGCAGCTCGAGGGTCAGGCGTTGCGGCACGGCGCGAGCCTGCCGCTCGGCCGCACGCTCCTCGCCCTGTGTCGCAAACCGATCGACGCGAACCAAGCCGGCTGATGGATCGCATGCGCGTCATCGCCTCGGGGCCGGGCGGGCGGGCACGACGACGGTCGTGACGCTGAGGGCCGGCAGTATCACCTGAAACCGTGA
>Ga0111538_10004429_pt1 | contig 19503 bp, 22 predicted proteins | sample SoiMethybrSBSTD1_FD_79669 | JGI IMG/M metagenome (GOLD analysis project Ga0111538, IMG submission 79669) | Bulk soil microbial communities from a Populus tree surrounding site in Tennessee, USA - Soil MetaG P. TD hybrid SBSTD1 (version 2)... | ecosystem: Environmental > Terrestrial > Soil >...
CGCTCGCCTCGAAGAAGGACGAGTTCATCAGGCTGATGATCGAGGAGACCGGCGCGACGGCTCCCTGGGCGGGCTTCAACGTGATGCTCGCAGCCAACATGCTGCGCGAGGCAGCGGCCATGACCACGCAGATCGCGGGCGAGGTGATCCCCTCCAACGTGCCGGGCAGCCTGGCCATGGGTTACCGCCAGCCCGTCGGCGTGGTGCTGGGCATCGCGCCGTGGAACGCGCCGGTGATCCTGGGCGTGCGTGCGATTGCCATGCCCCTTGCCTGCGGCAACACCGTGGTGCTCAAGGCCTCGGAGCTATGCCCCGGCACGCATCGCCTGATCGGCACGGTGCTGCAGGAGGCGGGCCTGCCGCCCGGCGTCGTCAACGTGGTGACCAATGCACCTGCCGACGCCGGTGCCGTGGTCGACGCCTTGATTGCGCACAAGGCAGTGCGGCGCGTGAACTTCACGGGTTCCTCGCGCGTTGGCAAGCTCGTGGCGAAACGGTGCGCGGAGTTCCTCAAGCCCGTGCTGCTCGAGCTCGGCGGCAAGTCGCCGCTGGTCGTGCTCGACGATGCCGACCTTGACGAGGCCGTCAGCGCGGCGGCCTTCGGTGCCTTCGCCAACCAGGGCCAGATCTGCATGTCGACGGAGCGCATCGTCGTCGACGAGAAGGTGGCGGATCAATTCGTCGAGCGCTTCGCCGCCAAGGCCAAGTCGCTCTCGGTGGGGGACCCGCGCGAGGGCAAGGCGATCCTCGGCTCGCTCATCGACCGCTCGGCGGCGGAGCGCGTCACGTCGCTGGTGCTCGACGCCTGTGCCAAGGGCGCGAGGCTGGCGGCTGGCGGCTCCGTCAGCGGCACGCTCATCAACGCGCACGTGCTCGACCACGTGACGCCCGACATGCGCATCTACGAGGAGGAATCGTTCGGGCCCGTGACGACGGTGGTGCGCGTGAGGGGCGATGAGGAGGCGATCCGGGTTGCCAACGACACGCCTTACGGGCTCTCCGCCGCCGTGTTCAGCCGCGACGTCACGCGCGCCTTCGCCGTGGCGCGGCGCCTCGAGACCGGCATCTGCCACATCAACGGCCCGACCGTCCACGACGAGGCGCAGATGCCCTTCGGCGGCGTCAAGGATTCCGGCTACGGCCGTTTCGGTGGCAAGGCCGCCATCGCCGAGTTCACGGAGCTCAGGTGGATCACCATCCAGTCCGGCCACCGCCACTATCCGTTCTGATGCCGTCATCCCGACGAAGGTCGGGACCTATGCGCCTCGCGATTTGTCCGCCCTCGCCGATTGCGGGGAACCTATGCCCTGCCGAGCATTGCCCTCGTTGCACGGCGTCCTGGGTTCCTGTGTGTTTGTGATTTGTCAGGATGGAGGTGGGCGGGAGACCGTTGGGTTCCTGGTCATCGAGACCGCAGGCCGGCTCCTGAGTTCACAAACGAACGACGCTCATTGCGCGCCACGCATGCAACAATGCCGTTGGACGCTAGGGGCTGAGGGCCAATAGACTGAGACCGCGGAACCGGGGCGGCAGTGATCGCCCCCGCCGGCCAGCAGGAGGACGACACCCGTGGATCTCGGCACGACCAAGATGATCGCCCGCAGCGAAGGCGGAATCGGCTGGATGATCTTCAACCAGCCGGAGAAGCACAACGCGGTGTCCTACGAGATGTGGCTCGCGGTACCGAAAATCATCGCCGCCTTCGAGGCCGATCCCGCCGTGCGCGTAATCGTGCTCGCGGGTGCGGGCGAGAAGGCTTTCGTATCGGGCGCCGACATTTCCGAGTTCGAGAAGAAGCGCGGCACCGCGGACGCCATCAAGGTCTACGATGATGCCGGCAACGCCGCCCACGCGGCCCTCAATGCCGCGCTGAAGCCCTCCATCTCCATGATCCGCGGCATCTGCATCGGCGGCGGCCTGGCGATCACGCTCTCGACGGACCTGCGCATCTGCTCCTCGGACTCGGTGTTCGCCGTGCCCGCCGCGCGCCTCGGCCTCGGCTACCGCTACAGCGGCATCAAGAAGCTCGTCGATATCGTCGGGCCCGCCTTCGCCAAGGAGATCTTCTTCACTGCCGGCAAGTTCACCGCCGAGGACGCGCGCATCATGGGCCTCGTCAACCGCGTCGTGCCGCCCGCGGAGCTGGAAGCCTACGTGCACAAGGTGGCCTCCACCATCTCCGGCAACGCCCCGCTCACCATCAAGGCCGCCAAGCTCGCCATCAACGCCGCCGCCGACGATCCCGACCGCCGCCGCTTCGATGAGATCGACGAGGCCATCAAGGCCTGTTTCGACAGCGAGGACTACGTCGAGGGCCGCCGCGCCTTCATGGAGAAGCGTCGCCCGGCGTTCAAGGGCAGGTAGCCCAATTTCCGATCAGCTCCGCTCGCTGCCATGCCGGAATTTCGCGTCAGCGAAATATCCGGTGCCCGGGGCTGCGGTCGGTATCGAGGCCCCCTGGGTACCGGCTCTCGGGCTGACGCCCTCGGCCGGCATGAAGTGTCGGTGCCTCGTAAGCTTCGCCAGGAGGCGAGCATAACGCGCCTTGTTTTCGCCAGGAAAAACTGGAGCCTATGCAACTGCGGGAGCCCTGATACCTAGAGACGGGTAGGTTCGATGGTGTTCGGCTTTCGGCGGTCCCGATCACGCGCGGCGTACGATGACGAGTATGCCGACGACCCCTGGTACGGGGATATGCGCCCCGGCGACAGGATCGGCGGACCCGTCGCGCGCAGGCACCGCAATGTCGTCGCGCGCGGTTTTGTGCTTCTGAGCCTCATCGCGGCCGGCTGGGCGGTTTGGAAGGATCCGGCTTGGCTCGACTGGTCCTATGCGCAAGCCTCGGCATTCGCGCGTGTGGTGGACGAAAGAATGCGCGCTCCGAGCGAGCCGACGGCCGCAGCAACGGTGCCAGCAAACAGGCCGCGAGCCGTCGCCGCCCCTCCTCCGCCGCCAGCGACCCTGAGTGCCGCGGTCATTCCTTCTCCCGCGGCGAAGTTCGAGGAACGGGTGCCGGAAGCGACGCGCGCTCCGCCACCCGAGGCTGAAACCACCGACGGGGACAAGGACGGGGACAAGGACGAGGGCTGGCAGCCTCCGCGCGCCGATCCGGCCGACCCGCTGCAGGTTCGCGCCGAGGCCGTGGGCCTGCATCCCAATCTGTCGCGCGCCGTGCTGGCCCGGCTGTCGGAGGAGGACTACCGCAACGCCGGCACCGCCATAAAGACGGCCGTCGCCGAGACGCCCGACGACGGCGTGTTCGTGTGGCCGCGCCAGCGCAAGCCCGAGCTTGCGCATTTCCAGGTGCGCTTCGTGCCCGGCGCCGCGCCGAGCTGCCGGCGCTATGTCGTGATCGTGACCAAGGATCGCTGGTCGACGACGGCGCTACCGATGGAGCGGTGCGGCGTCCAGCCGCGCCAGGCTCAGCGCAGCTGACCCCGTCCACCCGGTGAGGTGAGTTCCGTCAACCGCCGCGCACGCCCTGGGTGTTGACGTAGAGCGAATAGACCGAGTGGCTCGCGGCCATGAAAAGGCGGTTGCGCTTGACGCCGCCGAAGCAGACGTTGGCGCAGCGTTCCGGCAACGCGATGAAGCCGATCGGCTTGCCGGTGGGATCGAACACCTTCACGCCGTCCTGCTTCTCGTTGCCCATGCCCCAGCCGCACCACAGGTTCCCGTCGATGTCGACGCGGAAGCCGTCGGGCGTGCCGCCGGGCTCGGCGGCGATGAAAGGCCGCGGGTTGGAAAGCTTCGTTCCGTTGTCGGTGACATCGTAGACGCGGATCACGCGCGGCGTGACGGAGGCATCGACGATGTACATCCTGGACTCGTCGGGCGAGAACGCGAGCCCGTTCGGCCGAAGGTCGCCCACCACTACGGTGGCTCGCCCGGTCTTGGGATCGAGCCGGTAGACGTTGGTCGGCAGTTCGGGCGTCGCCATGGTGCCCTCGTAGTTGCCGAGGATGCCGAACGGGGGATCGGAGAACCAGATCGTGTCGTCCGACTTGACCACGACGTCATTGGGCGAGTTGAGCGGCTTGCCGTCGAACTTGTCGATCAGCACCGTGATGGTGCCGTCATACTCGGTGCGCGTGACGCGGCGCGTATCGTGCTCGCAGGTGATGAGCCGCCCCTGGCGGTCGCGCGTGTTGCCGTTGGCGTTGTTGGAGGGCTGACGGAATACGCTGACGGCGCCGGTTTCCTCCTGCCAGCGCATGATGCGGTTATTGGGGATGTCGCTCCAGAAGAGGGAACGGCCATCGCCGAACCACACGGGGCCCTCGCACCACCGCATGCCCGTGGCGATGCGCTCGACGCTGGCGAGCGCGAGGCGGTATTTGCCGAAGCTCGGATCGAGCAGCTCCACGGCTGGGTCGGGATAGCGGTCGTTCATCCGCCACTGGGCGAAGGCGCGCGGCGCCGCCGCTGCGGCTGCCAGCGCCGCTGCACTCGCCGTCATGAAGGTGCGTCGTGTGGACTGCATTGGGCTTCCTCCGTCGGCTTCTTGTTGGTCGTCCCTGCCGGGCGAGCCGAACGACCGGGCAAGGCCAAGGTCTACTACCGATCCGGCCGATGCGTTAGGGTGTTGATAGCCAGCAGACTTGCGAGAGGGTGCGCCGCCGATGACAACGCCGCTGCCGCAGTACGAAGTCTACGCCCTGCGCTATGCCACGCGCGACGCGCAACGGCGCGACCACTTCATCGGCGGCGATCCGCACGATGGGCCCATGCCCATGGACTACTACGTCTGGCTGGCGCTAGGCCCCGGCGGCGCCTACGTCATCGACACAGGCTTCACGGCCGAGATGGCCAAGGAGAGGAAGCGCACGTTCCTGCGCTGCCCCATCGACAGCCTTGCGCTCCTGGGCGTGGAGGCGGGCGCCGTGCGCGACGTGATTCTCAGCCACATGCACTACGACCACGTCGGCAACTTCCACAAGTTCCCGAATGCGCGCTTCCACCTGCAGGAGCGCGAGATGGCCTACGCGACGGGCAAGTACATGCGCTACCCCCGCATCGGCCACAGCTTCCACGTCGAGGATGTGGTCGGCATGGTGCGGCTCAACTTCAAGGGCCGGGTGGAGATGCACGCGGGGGAGGTCGAGGTGGCGCCCGGCCTCACGCTGCACCCGACCTACGGCCACTCCGACGGGCTGCAGTCGGTGCGCGTGCACACGAAGCGCGGCTGGCTGGTGCTGGCGTCCGATGCCACGCACTACTACGAGAACATGGCCACCAACCGGCCGTTCACCACGGCCTTCCACATCGGCCAGATGCTCGACGCCTACCGCACGCTGGAGCGGCTTGCGCCTTCGCCGCGGCACATCGTGCCGGGCCACGACCCGCACGTGATGAAGGAATACCCCGCGGCAAGGGACTCGCTCGAAGGCATCGCCGTGCGCCTCGATGCAGAGCCGATCGGGCCCGCGCTGACATTCCCCTCCGCCCGCCCAGGGCACTGAGCCCGCCTCGCCGCCTCCCCTCCCGCCCCGCATGCGGCGGGTCCGGTGCGATGCGTTCCTGGCCGGATTCCCGCTGAGGCGTTTGCGCGCTCGCGGGGATGACGATGGTCGTAGGGTGCAAGAGCGGAGCGAATTGCACCGATCTACCTCCGCTGCCGCCCGGTTGACGCGTGAGTGCTGTCGCGTCGCGCACAGTCGTATCTGCGGTCTCGCCCGCGAGCTGGTGTCACTTGGACTGCGTTGCCAGCACCTTGATGGCGAACGCACTGAACACGCCGCCAAATAGCCAGTCGATGGCGCGCAGCGCCCGCGGGCGCCGCCTGAGCGCGCCGACCAGGCGATCCGCGCCGAGGATCAGGAGCACGGCCAGGGGATAGCTCAGCACGACGAAGTAGAGGCCGAGGAACAGGAGCTTGCCCGCCGCATGGGGGTCCTGTGCGTCTACGAACTGCGGGAGGAAGGTCACGAAGAACAGCACGACCTTGGGGTTGCTCAAGTTGACGGTGAAGCCGAGCGCCAGGTTCGCCCACACCCGAGCCGCCTCGGGCGTCCCGGCCGCGACATTGAGCGAGGAGCCGCTGCGCACCGCGTCCACGGCAAGCCACAGCAGATACACCGCCCCGATAATCTTGAGGGCCAGAAACATGGTCGGCGACGCCGCGATCAGCGCGGAGAGCCCGAACGCCGCCAGAAGCGAATGCACGATGCAGCCTAGACTCGTGCCCGTCATCGCCGCGATGCCGGCGCGCCGGCCCCCGGCGATGGTCTTGGCCAGGAACAGGCTCATGTCCGGCCCCGGCGTGATGAACAGCACGAAGCCTGCGAACGTGAAGGCAAGGAGCACCGGCGCGTCGGGTACGAACGTCATGTCGCGCCCCGCAGCGTCCCCTCAATGCACGTTGGCGAGAAGGCTCTCGAACAGCCGGCGCCCGTCGCTGCCGCCGAGCATTGGCTCGAACAGCCGCTCGGGATGCGGCATCATGCCGAGGATCCGCCGCGTGGGGTCGCAGATGCCGGCGATGCTGCGCTGGGCGCCGTTGGGGTTGGCCGCGTCCGTGCGGTCGCCGGCCTCGTCGACGTAGCGCAGCACGACGCGGCCTTCTGTCTCCAGCTCATCGAGGGTGGCCGCGTCGGCGAAGTAGTTGCCGTCGCCGTGCGCGACGGGGATGCGGATTACCTCGCCCTTGGCGTAGCGGCTGGTGAAGATCGTATCCGCCTGCTCCACCTTCAGGTGCACGTCCCGGCACACGAACTTGAGCGAGGCGTTGCGCATCAGCACCCCTGGCAGCAGCTCGGTCTCGGTCAGTACCTGGAAGCCGTTGCAGATGCCGAGAACGGGGGTTCCGGCCTTCGCCTTTGCGACCACGTCGCGCATGATGGGCGAGTGGGCCGCCATGGCACCGCAGCGCAGGTAGTCGCCATAGGCGAAGCCTCCCGGCAGCACGATCAGGTCGCAGGAGGGTATCGCCGTATCGGCGTGCCACACCATGTTCACCGGTCGCCCCGTGACCGCCTCGAGCGCGACCTTGACGTCGCGGTCGCAGTTGGAGCCGGGAAAGACGACGACGGCGGCGTTCATTGGCTCTTCTTGCCCTCCGGCAGGAAACGGAAGCTCGCGAAGAATGCGTCTACGCTTTCCTTGCGCTCCTCGAAATCCTCTGCCTGGGCGCGGGCCATCAAACGGTAGCGCAAGCCCGGCGTCAGCAGAAACTGCACCAGGGCGCGGCGCTCGCCTAATCCCAGGAACCTGATTTCGGGACAGGTCACATCGGCCGTGTACACGACTCGCGTCGTTTCGAGAACCTGCTTGGCGTTGGTGATCTTCACGCGCGTGCGCTCCGGCTCCCCGCAGACCGCTTCCGGCAGCTCGGCCTTGAATTCGGCCTCGCCGTAGCCTTGGGCGAGGTCGGCCACCTGCTTGCCGGTATCGTTGCGCACGCTCTCCACGCTTACCTCGAGCACCAGGGCCGCGGCGCTATTGGCCGTCGTGCTCTTGGCCGCGTCGAGGTCGGGCGAGCAGACCGCATCGAGCGTGCCGGGGCCCTCTTCGTATCTGCAACCCGCGGGCAGAGCGACGCTGTAGTGGAACTCCTCGCTGGCAAAGGACTTCGTCTCGGCGGCCTGCACGGCCGCTCGTCCCGCAGTCATTGCCAGCGCCGCCAGCGCGGCACATGCGACCGGTGCCGCTAGTCGCCGAGCTCGTAGGCGTAGTTCTCGATCACCGTGTTGGCGAGAAGCTCTTTGCATATCCTCTCTACCTGCTCGCGCGCCTTGCCCTCATTGGCCTCGGCAAGGTCGACCTCGATGTACTTGCCCTGACGGACGTCGTCCACGCCCGTGAATCCGAGGCTTGCCAGGGCGTTCTGTATGGCCTTGCCTTGTGGGTCGAGCACTCCCGTCTTGAGCGTCACCCGGATGCGCGCCTTCATGAGCCTTGATAGCGAGTAGCGAATAGCGAGTAGCGAATAGTTGGCGTGTCCTGCGCCGCCTGCCCCCGAAATTCCCTATTCGCTACTCCCTATTCGCTACGTCTTCAATTCGGCTTGGAGCTCACGAGCACCGGCCCGCTGCCCTTGGGCCGCGGGTTCTCGGTGAGCACGCCCAGCCGGCGCGCGACTTCCTGATAGGCCTCGAGCACGCCGCCCATATCGCGGCGGAAGCGATCCTTGTCGAGCTTGTCGGAAGTCGCCGCATCCCACAGTCGGCAGCAGTCCGGGCTGATCTCGTCGGCGAGCACGACGCGCATCTGCTCGTTCTCCCAAAGGCGGCCGAACTCGACCTTGAAGTCGACGAGGCGAATGCCGATGCCGCAGAAAAGGCCGACCAGGAAATCGTTGATCCTGAGCGCCAGTGCCATGATCTCGTCGATCTCGGCCGGGTTTGCCCAGCCGAAGGCGGTGATGTGCTCCTCGCACACCATCGGATCGCCCAACGCGTCGTTCTTGAAGTAGAACTCGATGATCGAGCGCGGCAGCGGCTTGCCCTCTTCCAGGCCCAGGCGCTGCGCCAGCGAGCCGGCGGCCACGTTGCGTACCACGACCTCGAGCGGAATGATCTCCACCTCGCGGATCAGCTGCTCGCGCATGTTGAGGCGGCGCACGAAGTGCGTCGGTACGCCGATCTCGCCCAGCTTGCTGAAGATGTGCTCGGAGATGCGGTTGTTGAGGACGCCCTTGCCCTCGATCAGCGCATGCTTCTTGTTGTTGAAGGCGGTCGCGTCGTCCTTGAAGTGCTGGATCAGCGTGCCGGGCTCCGGGCCCTCGTAGAGAACCTTCGCCTTGCCCTCGTAGACGCGTCGCCGCCTGTTCATTCTATGCATCCTCATGCCTGCGTTTGTGTTCGTTGGGTGGGCGAGTTTGGGAACTGGTGCCCCTTTGAAATTACAGCATGATTTTTCATGCTGCAGCGCACGACGAGGGTCGGGTCCCGTGCCTGGACCCGTTCGGACACTAGCCGAACGTGGGGGCGGAAACAATCGACACGGGCCGGGGGACCACAACCGTCATCTGCACTCTTGATTGATTGGTTGTCGCCCATCAGGTAATGCCTGCTGGGACCCTTCATCACTAGAACGTCTAGTGAACCTTCGGCCGGACGGAGATCGGAATGAGCACCTTTAACGAGCGCGAGAAGTCCTTCGAGAAGAAATTCGCAATGGATGAGGAGCTTAAGTTCAAGTCGGAGGCCCGGCGGAACCGGATGCTGGGGGAATGGGCGGCCGAAAAGCTTGGTTTGTCTGGTGCGGCCGTGGACGACTACGTGAAGTCCGTGCGCAAGGCGGACCTCGCCCAGAAGGGTGACAACGACGTCTTTGAGAAGTTGAAGAAAGACTTCCAGGACAAGGGCGTAGCCGTCTCCGACGTCGATCTGCGCAAGACCATGGGAGAATTCCTGACCTCGGCGGTTCGGCAGATCGAGGCCGAGGCCAAGAACAAATCGGCGTAAGCGGTTCTCCGGGTACGTGCGCCCGTCCCGCCAAGACGGAGCGCGGAGCGGGCAGCCAGCTCATGCGGCAGGAGAAGTCGGCGTCGCCCCGGCGCGTTCACGCAACCGCCGGACGGGAATTTGCTGCGGCGCATTGACGGGACATTGGCGCATCGCTACCTGCTTGGGGGGCAGCACCAAAGAGAAACATACAAGTCGCAGCAGAAGAACGGCATCCAAGTCTGGCGCTCTAGGAGAGGCACATGGCATCCAACTCCCGCATGGCCCAGCGGGCCGGCATCGCCTCTGTGGACCCGATATGGATCGAACTGCGCCGGGAGGCCGATGAGGTCGCGCGCACGGAGCCCGCGCTCGGTGGTTTCATCTACGCCACCATCCTGAGCCAGAGCCGGCTCGAGGACGCCGTCTGCCACCGCCTGGCCCAGCGCCTCAATCATTCCGATGTGGATGCCGGGCTGATCAGCCAGACGTTCGACCAGGTGCTCGCCGACCATCCTGAGCTCGGCCGCGCCTTCCGTGCCGACCTCGCCGCGGTCTACGACCGCGACCCCGCCTGCAGCCGCTACATCGAGCCCCTGCTCTACTTCAAGGGTTTCCATGCCCTCGTCACGCACCGTTTCGCTCATGAGCTGTGGAAGCTCGGCCGGCGCGACTTCGCCCTCTATCTGCAGAGCCAGAGCTCGCGCATCTTCGGCGTGGACATCAATCCGGCGGCCAGGATCGGCATTGGCATCATGTTCGATCACGGCACCGGCATCGTCATCGGCGAGACGGCCGCCATCGGCGACAACTGCTCCCTGTTGCAGGGCGTCACGCTCGGCGGCACCGGCAAGGAGACGGGCGACCGCCATCCCAAGATCGGCGCCAACGTCATGATCGGCGCTGGTGCCAAGGTGCTTGGCAACATCACGGTGGGAAATTGCAGCCGCGTCGCCTCGGGCAGCGTCGTGCTCAAGGACGTGCCGCCCGAGACCACCGTTGCCGGCGTGCCGGCCAAGGTGGTAGGACCGGCGGGCTGCCCAGAGCCCGCCCGGACCATGGACCAGAGGCTGCTGCCCGACGACTGCGGCTGCGGCAGCTAGAAACCGCGATAGCTTCGGGTTGGTTGGGCTCGCTGCAAACCGCCGAAGCGTGATCGGGGCGCGTGCTTCGGTCGCAAACGTTTCTGCTCCAGGGAGAACGACCCGGTGAATCCGCGAGAGATGGTGCGCGTGCAGGCTTACATGCGCAAGGTGTTCGGCACCAAGACGCTGTCCGTGCGCGCGCGCCCGAAGATCAAGGACTCGGCCGAGGTCTATGTCGGCGAGGATTTCGTCGGCACGCTCACGGTCGACAACGAGGACGGCGAGCTCTGCTACCAGTTTCAGATGGCGATCCTGGAGCTCGACCTCGAGGACGCGTGAGAGTTCCTACCGCCACCGGCGCCAGCCCGTAGGGTGCAAAAGCGCAGCGCATTGCACCGGTCTTCGCGTGGTTCGGCGCAATGCGGCTTCCGCCTTTGCGCCCTGCAGGTGCCTTCGCGGCTCTATCGCTCGCTGCGCACGCCCGCCATCGGCATGCCGGGTCCGGCCTCCCGCGGATCGAGCGACATCCAGATCTGCGGATTGAGGTAGGACTGGCGCATCATGAACTCGTAGCCGGTGCGGTTCCATGACTTCACCTCGTCGACCTTGTTGTCGAGGATGAAGTCGCCCTGCACCGTGCGCGCCGTGAGCACGGCGTGGCCTTCGCCTTTCTCGTCGCGTACCACGGTCAGCAGCAATGCGCTCGCCGGCCAGCCCCGCGCCAGCAGGCGCTTGCGCTTCAGCAGCGCATAGTCCTCGCAGTCGCCGCGCGTGGTGGGGATAGTCCAGTGTTCGGCAACGCCGTAGATCTCCATGTCGGTTGCCGGCTCGATCTCCCGGTTCACCGCCCGGTTGATGGCGTCGAGCTCGCTCAGGCGCGCGGGAGTGGCGGAGAAGCGCTGCTCCTCCAGCGGGCCCTGCTTGCATTCCTGGGGCACGCGCGAGCAGAAGTGCACGAAGCCGTAGGGCGGCTGCGTGACGGCGAACACGCGCATGTAGGGTGAACTGCGGTCCTGCTCGCGCGGCAATGCAGCCGAATTGGCCGATGCGTCGCCAGCCAGGGCAGGTGCCCCCACACACGCTGCGAGGATAGTCACGCGTACCAGTTTCATGCCCCGACCCTCAACCCAACGCCGCCACTGTACTGCACCCGTTCTGCGATTTGCTGAGCGGCCAGCCCTCACTTCGAGCCAAGTTTTCTCGATACTTGTCTCGATTTGCCGGCTGCTCGCTCACCAATCCTTAATCATGTTCTCACCTTGAGCCCTGCGGGACCCGTCAGCCGAAGGAACGCCGCAGCGCCGTCGGATTCTGGATATCGATGAATTGAACGCCGAACCCGTGAGAATGGTGCCGCACGACACGTCCGCGCAGCTTGCCGAGCATTACCTCGGTCCCGATCTCGGGCCGGGCCGGCGTGGCGATCGAGGCGCCGGAGATGGAGACGTCGAGCACCCGGCAGGTGAGCACGATGCCTTCCGCCAGCTGCAGCACAGCCTCCCCGTTGGTGGGCGTGATGCGTTCGTGCCGCCGCCCCTCCGCGGCAAGCTCGGCGCGGTTGGCAAGCCATGTCAGTTGCGCTGCAAGCTTCTCGCGCTTGTGCTGGGTAGCGCTGATCTTGAAAGCGAAACCGCCCTCGAACTCGCGCACCACTTCGCCCTCGATGCCGCCGATGTGATCGAAATAGGCAACGACGCGCTCACCGACCGCGATTGTCGTCGAGCAGGCGATGGCCGCGCCGCCGGCGGAGATGTCGATCAGCTTGCAGGCGTGCTCCTCCTTGTTGGCCCGCATGAAGCGCCCGAGCAGCGTCACCGCGATGCGCTTGTGGCGCCGGCGATCGGGCACGATCCGGGAGAGGACGCCTTGCGAGCGGCGAGCGAATGTCATCTCTTTGGCGAGCATCGTGTTCGTGCGGGTGTCCGTTCGCCGTAGCGGTTGCATGCGAAAGTTCCAGGGAGCACGCACCGGGTTAACGAGCGGTCTAGGCCACTATGCGGGCCGTGGCTTAAGGAAGCGCTAATTGATGTCTCACGGTGGGACGGTGGGCGCGTCTCTCCCGCGCCGCACCGGCCGGGGTCGCCAGAGTCTGCCGCCGCCGTTCACCTTGACGGCGGGTCCGGCAGTCAGCGCTTGTCCGGCTTGCCTGTGAGGCGCCCACCCTCGACCACGCGAAACTGCCGCCGGTCGGAGGTGTTGCTGCGGGCCGGCACTGCCGCGGCGAAGGGTGCCTGCCCGCTGGCGCGCGCGATCAGCGCATGCGGCCGGCCGTCCGGCCAGATGAGCTGGTGGCGCTCGAGGCGGCGGCCGCGCAGGGGATCGCTGCCGAGCCAGTACGGCGTCGTCGTGGCGCTCATGGCGCCGATGATCCGGCTGATCCTGGTGCCGCCATGGGTCAGCGGCAGCAGCATGGCCTCAAACTCCACCCGCCGCCGGTCGTCGGTGGCGCCCTCGAGCGTGAGGGAAAGGCCTGCGGCCTGGTCGCACACCGCCACGAGGAGCCGCTGCAAGGAGCGGCGACCGTCCGCGTCCCAGCCGTCGAGGAAGTTCGTGCCGCGCAGTTCCCGGCCGAACTGCTCGCAGAGCCGGGTCCCCGCCAGCCGGAACTGATACGTTGCGGCATCGATGCGTTCGAGCATGAAGGTCTCGGACAGGATCCCCGCAATCTGCGACGGCTCGATCTCCAGGCGCTGGGGCGCCTGACGGCCTGCCCGCACCTGGTTCCAGTAGCTGTACAGTGCCTGGGGAGAATTCTGCTTCATGCCCATGCGTCCACCCTGATGCGTTCGGTCGCCCGTAACTCTCCCCGGCCCGCCCGAGCGTGCCGAAATGAAACGGCCGTTGGCCTTCGTCAGGGGCTGGGCAGCAGCATCCGTGCCATGGGCGAATGGGGCATGGGCGGAACCCGCATCGCCGGGTCTGCGGGTTGGCGTTAGGGTTGTCAGCCGCGAGGCCGGCGTGTTAGCCGCTGCGGCACTCTTTCAGCCTCGCCGGAGCGCGTCTGCCCTTGAGCCAACGCCAACCGATCTTCAACGTGCCGGGCATCGTGCTGGCGCTGCTGGTGATCTTCTGCGCCGTGCACCTGCTGTTGTGGGTCGTGCTGCCGACCGACGAGGGCGAGTGGCTCATGCTGGCGCTGGCGTTCATTCCCGCGCGCATGGGCGTCTTGGCGGGCGATCTGCCGGGCGGACATGTCGCCACCTACACCTCCTTCGTCACGCATCAGTTCTTGCATGGGAACCTGGCTCATCTGGGCATCAACTCGGCCTGGCTGCTGGCGTTCGGAACCCCCATCGCGCGCCGCACGGACGCGCTGAGGTTTCTCGTCTTCTTCCTCATCTGCGGCATTGCCGGCGCCCTGGCCTATCTCGCCGTCAACGGGACCGAGCGGGTCGTGGTGATGGGGGCGTCGGGGGCCATCTCCGGCCTGATGGGTGCGGCGCTGCGCTTCGTCCTCCGCGGCACTGCGCTGCGTGGGCCCGACACCATCGAAAGCATGCGCCGCATCCCTCTGATGACGCTCGCCGAGACGCTGCAGGACCGGCGCATGCTCGTTGTCATCGCCGGCTGGACGGCGCTCAACGTGCTGCTGGCCCAGGGCGCGGGCGCCTTCATCGAGGCGGCCGGGGTGGCTTGGGAGGCGCATCTGGGCGGCTTCTATGCCGGGCTGCTGCTTTATGGCTTCTTCGACCGTCCGCCGCCGCCCCTGGCCGGGCCGCAAAGCTTTGTTAAAGATGATGCTGCAGGCGCGGAATAGGTGCCTTGCGCGTTCGGCGAAAGTCACTGACTATCGCCGTCCAGACGGAGGGCCAGGCATGTGACAGCCGGCCGACGGCGTGCAGCACGACAGGCGCAGCCGAGACGAGATGCGCACACCCGGTGCTGTGGCCCGTTCGCGGTTGTCGCGGATGGGAGGAAAGACCGCATGAACGTAGCTGCAATACTGAAGCAGAAGGGCAGGGCGGTGAGCACCGTGGGCCCCACCGTGTCTCTGCTAGAGGCGGCCCAGAGACTTTCGACCAAGCGAATCGGCGCCGTGGTCGTTGTCGGGTCACGGGGCGAGGTGGCCGGCATTGTCTCGGAGCGCGACATCATCCGCGCGCTGGCGACCGAGGGCGCCGAATGCCTGGTGCGGCCCGTGTCGGAGATGATGACCCGGCAGGTCGTCACCTGCCAGGAGGCCGACACGCTCGACGAGCTCATGGCGATGATGACGGCGCGCCGGTTCCGCCACCTGCCCGTCATCACCGACGGAGCGCTTGTCGGCATCGTCTCGATCGGGGACGTGGTAAAGCACCACGTGGCCGAGGTGGAGATGGAAGCCACCGCCATGCGCGATTACATCACGCACAGCTGAGTCGGTAGGGCGCCAAAAAGGCGAAGCCGCATTGCGCCGGAGCCGCGTGGATCGGCGCAATGCGCTTGGCTCTTGCAGCCTACGCCATGCCCGCCACAACCGCGGCATCACCCCGGCGTGCCGCGATCTCGAACTTGATATCCTCGATCTCGCGCTTGGTCGCGGCAGCGCCGCACTCGATCAGCGCTTCGGCGCGGTGGAAGTCGAACAGGCCGAAGGCCGGCATGCGCGGCTGAATGATGACGTCGGGGGGATCGCCGGCGAGCCGCGACCGGGCGATGCGGTCCTGTACGATATTGAAGGCTTCCATCATCACGCGCGAGATGCCGGGGCCGTTGTCGGGTCCGCTGTCGCGCCCGAAGATCTGGCGCTGCAGCAGCTTCTTCACGGCCCGGCCGTTGCGGGCGATGAGGCCTGTCTCGGCCTCCGTCGCGGGGGTATCGGGTGGCAGCTCCTCCACGGCTTCCATGTGCGGAACCACCGTGCCGCGATAGGAGTCGGCGGCCAGGCTCACCGCGATCACGTAGCGCGCGCCAAGCGCCCGGCACACCGACACGGGGATCGGATTGACGAGTGCGCCGTCGAATAGCCAGCGCCCGTTGATGGCGACGGGCCTGAATATGCCGGGCAGCGCGTACGAGGCCCGCATGGCATCGACGAGCCGGCCCCGCGAGAGCCAGATCTCATGGCCCGTGCCGATCTCCGTCGCAACGGCCACGAAACGCTTCGACATGTCCTCGATGGCGATGCCTTTGAGCCTGTCGTCTAGGGTGTCGCACAGGCGCCGGCCGTTGATCAGGCCGGAGCCGGAGAAATTGAAGTCGAGGAAGCCCAGCACCTTGCGCCGGGTCAGGCCGCGCGCAAACGCTTCGAGCGCGCCGAGTTCGCCGGCCACGTAGCACCCGCCCACCACGGCCCCGATCGAGGTTCCGGCGACGATGTCGGGGTAGATTCCGGCGGCGTTAAGCGCGCGCAGAACGCCGATGTGCGCCCATCCCCGGGCGGACCCGCCTCCGAGCGCCAATCCAATTCTGCACTCACCCATTGCTGGGCCCCCGTCACGCATAGCTCGAGCCTTGTGCCGCAGGCGTGCGCAAGGTCCGCAGCTTTCCCGTCGACCTTAGCGGCGAGGGATTAAAATGTGCCCTACGGAAGGATTAACGGCGGCCTTAAGGGCGTACCGCGCGCTCGTGAGATGCAGTATGGCGTGGCCCTGCGGCCGGGCGACAGGAGAGAGTTGCAAAAGGCTTAAGCGCGCTCGAGAGTCAGTCCCGGCGAGGGCGGTAGGCCGAGCGGCACCGACCGGTAGAAGCAGGAGGCCGCGCCCGTATGACAGGCGACGCCGTCCCCCTCCACTACCACCTTCAGCCACAGGGCGTCCTGGTCGCAGTCGGTGCGCAGCTCGCTCACGCGCAGCAGGTTGCCGCTCTCCTCGCCTTTCTTCCAGAGCTTGCCGCGCGAGCGGCTCCAGAAGTGCCCGAGGCGCGTCTCCAGCGTCAGCGCGAGAGCCTCTGCATTCATCCACGCGAACATCAGCACGTCGCCCGACACCGCGTCCGTGACGATGGCGGCAATCAGCCCATCGGCATCGAACTTCGGTTGGAATGCGAGGCTTGTCTCGACCTCCGCGGACGATCCGCGTGCTGCAAACATGGGTGCGGCTGGGGGGGACATGGGGGCACTCCGCAGGTGCGGTGGTTAAGACTGCCATCCCGGAATTTCGCGTCAGCGAAATATCCGGGGATCCAGGGGTCAAGCCCGTTCGCTCGGAGATCGGTGCCCTGGGTCCCGGCTCCCAGGCCGTCGCCCTTGGCCGGGATGACAGGGATCATATCGTCGATCAGGATCGGAGCAGGCCGAAACGGCTCTAGCCGCGCGCCCCGTGCACCATCTGCAGGAAGCGATCACGGTAGCTTGCCTCCGACTCGAGCGCACCGGTGAACCGCGTCGTTATGGTCTTGACGCCGGGCTGGCGCACGCCGCGCATCGACATGCACTGATGCTCCGCCTCGATCAGCACGGCCACCCCGCGCGGGACGAGAGCCGCCTCGATGGCATCGGCGATCTGTGCCGTCATGGCCTCTTGCGTCTGCAACCGCTTGGTGAAGATCTCCACCACGCGCGCGATCTTGGAGATGCCGACGATGCGGCCGTGCGGCAGATAGGCCACGTGCGCCACGCCGAGAATAGGCGTCATGTGGTGCTCGCAATGGCTCTCCACGCGGATGTCACGGAGCATGACGAGGTCGTCGTAACCGGAGGCCTCGTCGAAGGTCCTGGACAGCACCTCGTTGGGGTCGAGGCGGTAGCCCGCATAGTACTCCTCGAATGCCGCTGCAACCCGGCGCGGTGTGTCCCGCAAGCCCTCGCGGGCCGGGTCGTCGCCGGTCCAGGCGATCAAGGTGCGCACCGCGTCCTCCACCTCGGCCTGCGACGGCCTTCGGCGTGCGGACGGCGGCTTCAAGGAGATGGCGCCCTTCCTCGTTGCGATGTCATTCATGGCTGTTGCAGTCGGCTCGCGGGTTGTTGGGCGTTGAAATCTTCGGTGGCAGACGCGATATGCCTTGCGAGGCAAGGGCTCGCGCGGTTTGAAGGTTTAGGCCATGCCACGGTATGATCGCCGGATATAATATGCCCGCAAGGGCCGGGCAAGGAAACCTGCGCCATGACGGCGTCGGGCGCGAACTTGGCCGATACCGCGGCCAAGGTCGGGCAGGAGCATTGGCCGGGAGTAGGGTGGGCAGATACGGCACGAGGCTTCGCGCAATCGAATGACGCAGCTGAGCGAGATCTACAACCAGAAAATTTTGGAACTCGCCGCCAACATCGCGAGCGGCGAGCGGCTGGCCGACCCGGACGCAACGGCCACGGCCCATTCCAAGCTGTGCGGCTCCACCGTCACGGTCGATCTCAAGGTCGAGAACGACCATGTCAGCGCCTTTGGCCAGACGGTGAAGGCATGCCTGCTGGGTCAGGCTGCGGCCTCCGTGATGGCCCGCAACATCGTCGGTACCAGCGCTGCGGAACTGCGCGAGGTCGGCAACGCCATGCGGGCCATGCTCAGGGCCGGTGGGCCGGCACCCAACGGGCGCTGGGGCGATCTCGCCGTGCTCGAGCCCGTCAAGGACTACAAGGCCCGCCATGCCTCGACGCTGCTGGTGTTCGATGCGGTCGAGGCGGCTCTGGCCAAGGCGGAGGCCAAGCATCAGGGCGAGCCCGCTGCGGCGCAAGCGTGAGGCGCATGCCAGCCATGACCTCGTACCGTGGGTCCTCGGCCTCAGACGTCGCCAAGGCGGTCGCCAAGGCGCCCGTGCACGCCTATCGCTGGACCCTGAAGCCGCTCATCGGCTGGGAGTGCCGGCACCTGCCGACCTGTTCCGAGTACGCGCTCGAAGCCATCGACCGCAATGGCGCCTGGCGCGGCAGCTGGCTCGCCCTCTCGCGCGTGTGCCGCTGCCATCCCTGGGGCACTCACGGTTTCGACCCTGCCCCCGACATCTCGCTCGACCGCCACCCGCTGGCCCCATGGCGCTATGGGCGCTGGCGTGCGCGCCACCTCGCCGCGCCCCGCCCCTAGACGAGAGCCGGTTCCCGCTCCTTGTCATCCCTCGGGCCGGCATGACGCCATGCTCATGATCGCTCCATTCACCAAAGCTTCTCACCCACGCTTCGCCAGTGCCCGGCAGGTTCCTCGGACATGACGCGGGCTGCCGCAAAACGTGCTAGGACCTCGGCGGACGATCCGGGGTTTGCTTCGCAGGGCGCGATACTGTCAGTGCCAAGCGGAAGCGGACCGATCCGAGGGCAGCAATGGCCAAAGCGATTGTTTCGGTTCCGTCCACCGCCGATGAGCCTGATCCGCATGCCAAGCATTTCTGGCCGCTGACGCTGGGCGCCGTCGGCGTCGTCTACGGCGACATCGGCACCAGTCCGCTCTACGCCATGCGCGAGGCGGTGGCCGCCGCCATCGGGCCCGACGGCGTGCTCACCGCTGGCGTCGTGCACGGCATCCTTTCGTTGATCTTCTGGACGTTGATCATCGTCGTCACGCTCAAATACATCGCCATCCTGCTGCGCGCCGACAATCATGGCGAGGGCGGAACGCTGTCGCTCACCGCACTTGTGTTCTCGGCGCTCGGGCGCAACACGCGCTTCGCGCTCGTGCTGGGCATCATCGGCGCGTCGATGTTCTACGGCTCGACCCTGATCACGCCGGCCCTTTCGGTGCTGTCGGCTGTCGAAGGCCTGAAGGTCGTCACTCCGGCCCTCGATCCCTTCGTCTTGCCCCTGGCCGTCCTCGTCCTCATTGCGCTCTTTTCCGTACAATGGCGCGGCACCGCCAAGGTTTCTGCCCTGTTCGGCCCCATCACGGTGCTATGGTTTCTCGTCATCGCGGCCGCGGGCATCGTGCAGATCGCCGCCAATCCGGCGGTGCTGCGGGCCATCAATCCGGCCCACGCCGTCCTCTTCCTCGTCGAGCACAAGACGATCGGCCTCGTGACGCTGGCGGCCGTCTTCCTTGTCATCACCGGCGCCGAGGCCCTCTACAACGATCTCGGCCACTTCGGCCGCAAGCCGATCCAGGCGGCGTGGCTGTTCCTCGTGCTGCCGGCGCTGGTGCTGAACTACTTCGGCCAGGGCGCTCTGCTGCTGGCCCAGCCCACCGCCATCGAAA
>Ga0111538_10004431_pt1 | contig 19499 bp, 18 predicted proteins | sample SoiMethybrSBSTD1_FD_79669 | JGI IMG/M metagenome (GOLD analysis project Ga0111538, IMG submission 79669) | Bulk soil microbial communities from a Populus tree surrounding site in Tennessee, USA - Soil MetaG P. TD hybrid SBSTD1 (version 2)... | ecosystem: Environmental > Terrestrial > Soil >...
CGGCTCCCGCAGGGCCGGCAGGTCGGAGAACCCCTTGAACGCGGTGTTCGCGGCCAAGTAGCTCTTCACGCCGTCGACAGTGCGGGCTGCCGCGGGCTTGCTCGTGTCTCGGAGCCGGAACTCGAGTGTGCTGTAGCCCGGATCGACACCCAACCGCGTGATCAGGTCGGGCGTCGAGTAGAGGACGACGAGGTCGCCATCGCTTGCCTGCTGGCCCCCGATCAGGTTGCGACCGACGCCGCTGACCGGGACCGTCAAGGTGCGGTCGCCGATACCGACGATCCGGATGCTGTCACCCGTCGTGCCCGAGTAGCGACCCTGCTTTCCGTTCTGGACGTCCGTGAGGACGCTCACGGAAGTCGGCGCCGCTCCCGAGACGACCGAGACAACGTTGACCTGCTGGTTTGCATAGTCGGGAACGCCGACGACAAGCGCCTTCACGCGCCGCTCGCCGATCCAGGCGCGCGTCTGGAAGTAGCTGTGAGCACCGACGGCGGTGACGTTCGGCAGTCCCTCGAGCGCCGTGAGGTCACTCGACGTGACCACGAGTGGCTTCGTGGACAACGTGAGGTCTGGAAGTTGATTTGCCTGCACCTCCTTCTGCATCGCTTGGTTCATGAGTGAAGGCGCCGCGAAGATGCCGACGCTCGCAACCGCGATCGCCAGCGTGAGTACGGCGAAGAGCGCCCTCGCCTTGCGTCGCGTGAGGTCAGTAACTGACTTCTTGAAGAGTGCGGAGGTCATGACGGCCTCCTCACTGCCCGACGACCAGGCCGTCGCGAATCGTCACCACGCGACTGGCGCGCGCCGCCAGGTCGAGATCGTGCGTCACGTAGAGGACTGTCTTGCCTTCCTCGTTCAGGCGTCTGAGCAGTTCGAACATGTCCGCGGCGGTCTGCGTGTCCAGGTTGCCCGTCGGCTCGTCGCCGATGATCAGCTTCGGATCGGAGGCGAGGGCTCGTGCAATTGCGACACGCTGCTGCTCGCCACCCGAGAGCTCGGCCGGCAGGTGGTCGAGCTTGTCGCCGAGGCCGACGAGCTCAAGGTTGTGCCGCGCAATCTGAGCTCGTTCGTGCTTGGAGCCCTTACGGGCGAAGTCGAGGGGCAGGATCGCATTCTCGAGCGCCGTCAACGTCGGCAGGAGCTGGAAGAACTGGAAGACGATGCCCACGTTCTGGCCGCGCCAGATCGCGAGCTCTTCCTCGCTCAGGTCGTTGAGTCGTCGGCCGTCGACGAAAACATCGCCGGCCGTCGGCCGGTCGATGCCGGTGAGCATGTTCATGATCGTCGTCTTGCCGCTGCCAGAGGGGCCGACGATCGCGACCATCTCCGCCTCGTCAATGGCGAGCTCGACGCCGCGCAAAGCGGGGTATTCGAGCTTCCCGGTGCGGTAGACCTTTTGCACCCCATCGAGCTCGATCAGCGGTGCTCGCGTCTCGAGTTCGACCGGTGCTTCACGTGTGATCGTTGCAGTCATCATTCATCTCTCCTTGCGATGCGACGGCCGCGTATGAGCGTTGCTGCTCCCGTCGGAGCGAGCAGCGAAGCGTCGTGAACGCAGCGGTCGGCCGTACATCCGTTGCCTCGGTTCGCCTTGTCCGCGAACGGTCCGTAGCCCGCGCGGTTGTACAAGGCGGCTGACGCCGCGAGCAAGGCGGCGCCCAAGAAGACAAAGCGAGTGGCCATGGCAACCCCCTTCCTGCCGGAGGCGGCCGAAGCGAATCGCCTGACCCCTAGATGCGGGTGGTGACCCTCACCACCCCCGACCCAGTCTTTACGAGCAGGCTTCCAGGCATCGGCGAGGGGGCCATCCGGGAACTCGGTGATTCGCTCTTCGGAAAATCACCCACATTCATCTGCGGCGGGGAACTGGGCGAATTCGCGGATCGCGCCTCAGCGCAAACCCGGATGCTCTGGTCGGACCGAAGAGTGAGTCTGTCAGCGAGGAAGGGGGTGACAAAGATGCGGTTTGATCGAAGAGACATCTTCGAGGACGTCGCCTCGACGATCCTCGCCACCGCGACGGTGATGGGATTCACGGCAACGCATCAGTATTGGGACGTGTGGCTGATCGGCGACAGCCGGCGCTGGACGGCCGGGCTGCTCACCATCATCGCCCTCGCGATGTTCGCGCTCGTTGCTCGACACATCGGGATGACGCTCCTGGTCGTGCTCGGCTGCGCGGCCGCTTGCTTCGCGGGCTTCGCGTTCGCCACGGCGTCGCTGACGCCCCTTTCTCTGCTTGCGGCGACGGTCATTCTGACCTGGGCTCTCGCCGTGTTCCGCGACCTGTTCGAGGTCCCGCGCAGGCCGCTGCTCACACACTGAGAAGGGCCGACGAGGCACGATGCTGAAGGCGCGAAGGCGCCTTCAGCATCGTGCCGGTCATGCGATCCCGCGCGCGTTTGAAGCTGCGAGACAGATTGTGGGCGATCCGTCGAGATGGGCCCTGCATGAAAGCTCGTCGGCCACGAAGTCGAAAACCTCGCCGACGGGCCCATGGATGACGATGTCGCCGGCAATGCGCACGTTCACGATCCCGGGAGTGCACTCACCGTGGGCGTAGCGTCCGCGCGGCTCGGTGTTCGCTCGGCACGGCACTTGATCCCGTTCAGCATTCCGAGGACGTTGAGGAAATCGGCCGGACCGATCACGAGCTCGGCAAAGGCACGGTCCCACGCCGGAGTGAACCGCCTCTTCGGCCGGTCGCTCGCATTCGAGGGCCTTGCTCACGAGGCGAGGAGGGCGCTATCCAGCGAGGCGGATGCTGACGTCGCCGAGGGGCTCGAGGACGTAACGCACGCGGTCGCCGGGCTGAACGGCGAGCGGGAGGACGACCGAGCCGCCGATGACGATCTCGCCGGCCTGCAACCGCTCGCCGGCGGCGGCGAGCGTCGCGCGAACGTGGCCGACGATGGCGGCGAGCGGCCCCGTCAGCCCCTCGACATCGTCGGCGCGCCACTCCTCGCCGCCGCGGAAGACGCGCGCGGCGAGCTGATCAATGGAAAGGGCCGGGCCCCGTGCCCCGACGACGACGTGACGCTGGTAGACGTTGGCTGCGAGGATTGCGTCGGCATCGTGGGGCGGGAACTCGAGGTCGGCGAGCTCGAGCGCGGGGCCGAGGCCGGCGATGCCGCCGTCGTCGCCGATCCAGACGGCAACCTCCGGCTCCAGGACAGGGTGCGTCCACCCGGCGAGCGAGACCGTCGCGCCCGTCTCGACAAGGTTCGACTCGAGCAGGTGACCGACGAGCGGGCCGTCGATCCCGAGCCGTTCGAGTGCCGCGGCGGCTCCGAAGCCCACCTTCCAGCCGAGAGGCCGGTCGCCCGCCGCGAGCCGTTGGCGGCGACGCTCCAGCTGGGTCGCCAGCCCGCTCAGGGAAGCTCGTATCCCGCCTGCTCGAGCGAGCCTGCCCCTCGCCAACCCCAGAGCAGCACGACGTCCTCGTGTGAAGTGTTGTTGAAGCCGTGCCAGTGCCCGGCGGGTGTAAAGACGACGTCCCCGGCTTTCGACGGCTCCTCCCCTGCGTCGGTGTAGATCTCGCCACGCCCCGAGAGAACGACGAGGAACTCGTCGCAGTTGGGGTGCCGGTGCCGCTCGTGTCTCGCGCCGGGAGGGAGGACGGTGCGCCCGACGACGAGCTCATCCGTTCCCGCCGAGCTCGCATCGACGAGGAATTGCACCTGCATGTCGACCCACCCCTCGTCGGCGCGCAGGCCCTCCGCGAGCGGGACGTCCGCGATCCGTGTCCGGTACGGCTTCATTCGAGCCCAGACAAGCGCCGGTAGACCTCGTGCACAACGGTGAAGTCGTGCTCTCGGAGGCCGAGCCCCCGGGCGGCGTTCAGCATCTCGTTGGCGGCAGCCCCGGTCGGCACCGGAATGCCCCAGCTCCGGGCGAGCTCGAGCGCAAGCGTCATGTCCTTCTGCTGGAAATCCACGTCTGCCAGAGGCGGCTCGTCCAGTCCTCCCTCGAGGAGGAACCTGGACCGGTACCGAACCACGGGTGACGCCACGACGCTGTGGAGGAGCGCCTCGACGGCGGCTGCGCGATCGATCCCTCCTCGCTCTGCGAATGCCACCGCTTCGGCCGCATTGACCACCTGGGTGATGAGGGCGAGGTTGACCGCCACCTTCATCGTGTGTCCGCTCCCACTCGGTCCGAGGTAGGTGATTTTCGGCCCGATGACGCGCAGGACGGGCTCGATGCGCTCGAAGACGTCTCGGTCGCCCCCGACCATGAGGGAGAGCTCGCCTGCCTCGAGCGTCGTCGTGCTCCCCGACACGGGCGCGTCGAGCATGTGCCCTCCCTGCGCGGCGATCCGCTCGGCGAGCACCCGGGATGTCGCCGGGTGGATCGTGCTGAGCTCGACGTGCACCTTTCCCGGTCCGGTGCCGTGCACGACGCCGTCCTCGCCGAGGACGACGGCCTCCACGGCCGCGGCGTCGGTGACCATCGAGAGCGTCACGTCTGCGCCCGCCGCGGCCGCGCGCGGCGACTCGACCCACTCGAGCCCACGGGCGAGGAGCGGCTGGGCCCGCTCGTGCGTCCGGTTCCAGCCCGCGACCGGATAGCCGGCGTCGAGCAGGCGCGTGGCGATGCCGGCGCCCATCGCACCGAGGCCGATGACGGCGAGCTTCACGCCTGGCCGGGCGGGGTCGGGCAGGGAGGCCTCCTGTTTCGCGGTCGGAGGGCGCGACTATAGCCGGGGCTCTCGCTGAATCCCGTCGAACCTGTCCTCCACTTGCCATGCAAGGCGGTTGCGGTAATGATCCTGGTCCGTTTGTCTGACCACGTCCTCTACGAGCCTGTCTCCAGGCAGAAGACGTACGAGATCGTCGCCGAGCGCTTGCTCGCCCTCATCAGCTCGCGCCGGCTCGGGCCCGGCGATGCTCTCCCCTCCGAACGCGAGCTCGTGCAGCTGTACCGAGTCGGCCGCTCGTCCGTCCGCGAGGCGCTCCGGATGCTCGAGTCCAAAGGCGTCATCAAGAGTGGTGGGAACGGAAGCTTCACCGTCGCCGAGTTCGGCAACGCGCTGAACAACTCCCTCGACTTTCTGCTCTCCGTCGACGAGGCCAACTACGCCGAGCTCTTCGAGGTGCGCCGCATCCTCGAGGGCGAGGCGGCCGCGCTCGCCGCCTCGCGCCGTGACGAGGATGACCTCGGCCGGATCGGGGCTGAGATCGAAGCCATGGAAGCCGGGCTCGATTCCGAGGACGGCTTCATCACCGCCGACCTGCGCTTCCACCTCACGATCGCAGAAGCGAGCGGCAATCGCCTGATCGCACATCTGATGGAGGCGATTCGCACGCTGCTGCAGCGCTCGCTGTCCTCGGCGTATCACATCCCCGGGAGCCCGGAGGGCGCCGTCGTGCTGCACGGGCTCATCCTCGACGCGATCTCCGCCGGCCATCCGGAGGAGGCTCGCCAGCGCATGCAGGAGCACGTCTCGCGCGTCGAGCGCGACATCACCGGAGCAGGCCGCTGATGGCGACGCTCGGCTTCGTCGGGCTCGGCGTCATGGGCGGGGGCGTCGCGCGCCGCCTGCTCGCGGCCGGCCACGAGGTGCACGGCTGGAACCGCACGCGCGAGAAGGCGGCAGCTCTCGTCGGCGAGGGTCTCGTGCTGGAGGAGTCCCCCCGCGACGCGGCCCGGGCCGCGGACATCGTCTTCTCGATGGTGACAAATGTGGCTGCGCTGCGGGCCGTCGCCGAGGCGCCCGACGGGATCATCGCGGGACTCGGCCCCGGGAAGATCTGGGTCGACATGACGACGGCCGCCCCCGCTGTCTGCCGGGAGCTGGCCGAGCGGGTGCGTGAGACCGGCGCCGAGATGGTCGACGCTCCCGTCTCTGGCAGCGTCTCCACGCTCGAGGAGGGAAAGCTCTCGATCATGGTCGGCGGCGACGAGGAGACGTTCCGCCGCATCGAGCCGATCTTGCTCGACATCGGCCCCAAGGCGACCCGGGTCGGCGACAACGGCCAGGCGCTTCTGCTGAAGATCGCGATCAACCTCAGCCTGCAGGTGCAGATGGTCGCCTTCTCGGAGGGCCTCCTCCTTGCGGAGAAGGACGGCATCGACCGCGAGGTCGCCCTCGACGTGATGCTCGGCAGCGTCATCGCCTCGCCGATGCTCAAGTACCGGGCCCCGTTCATCCTCGACATGCCCGACGAGGCGTGGTTCGACGTCAACATGATGCAGAAGGACATGCTGCTCGCCCTCGAGGCGGGCCGGCAGCTCGACGTGCCGATGCCGACGACGGCAGTCGCCAACGAACTCCTCACCGCCGCGCGAGGCATGGGCCTCGAGCACCACGACTTCGCCATCACCTACGAAGTGCTGGCCGCGCTCGCCGGCAGGAAGGTGGAGCGCTGATGGCGACCGCGGCAGTGCCGGCGCCACTGATCGGAGCCGAACTTGCGCTCCGCATGTACGAGCAGATGCAGCGCATCCGGGCCTTCGAAGAGCGGGTCGACCAGCTCTACCGCTCGGCCAAGATGCCGGGTCTCGCGCACCTCTACGTCGGCCAGGAGGCTGTCGCCGTCGGCGTCTGCGAGGCGCTCCGGCGCGACGACTTCATCACGAGCACGCACCGCGGACACGGCCACTGCCTGGCGAAGGGCGCGGCCGTCGAGCGGATGTTCTGCGAGCTGCTCGGCAAGGAGGAGGGCTACTGCCGCGGCAAGGGCGGTTCGATGCACATCGCCGACCACGAGAACGGCAACCTGGGCGCGAACGCGATCGTCGGCGGCTCGACCGGTATCGCTACCGGCGCGGCCTTTTCGGCGAAGGCGCGCGGCAGCGACCAGATCGCTGCCTGTTTTTTCGGGGAGGGCGCCCTCGGCCAGGGTGTGCTCTACGAGGTGATGAACATGGCCGCTCTCTGGACGCTGCCGGTCGTCTACGTCTGCGAGAACAACTCCTACAACGAGTACACGCACTACCGCGAGACGACCGCCGGCGGGCTCACCGAGCGCGCTGCCGCCTTCGGCATCCCGCAGGAGGCGGTGGACGGGCAGGACGTACTCGCCGTCTACGCGGCCGCGACGCGGGCCGTGGAGCGCGCCCGGCGCCGCGAGGGGCCGAGCTTCCTGCTCTGCGAGACCTACCGCTACCACGGGCACCACGTCGGCGACGTCGACCGCGCGTACTACCGCTCGAAGGAGGAGGAGGAGCAGTGGAAAGCGGAGCGCGACCCCCTACAGATCCTCCGGGCGTGGATCCTCGAGAAAGGCTTCGCCGACGAGGAAGTGCTCGAGCAGACGGCGGAGCGCGTGGAGACAGAGGTCGCCGCCGCCGCCGAGCACGCGCTGGCCGCGCCGTTTCCCGACCCCAGCGAGGTGGGTGAGCATGTCTACGCCGGCTGAGGTCGCGGTGCCGAAGGAGCACGAGGGGACGCGTGAGATCTCACTTGCCCAGGCTGTCAACGAGGCGCTCGCAGAGGAGCTGCGGCGCGATCCGGCCGTCTTCCTGATCGGTGAGGACGTCGCGGAGGCGGGAACGCCTTTCAAGGTCACCTCGGGGCTGGTGGAGGAATTCGGGCCAGAGCGCGTGCTCGACTCGCCGATCTCCGAGGCGGGCATCACGGGCATCGGGCTCGGCGCGGCGATGACCGGCATGCGCCCGGTCGTCGACATCATGTTCGGCGACTTTCTCACGCTGGTCATGGATCAGCTCGCGAACCAGGCGGCGAAAGTGCACTACATGTCGGGCGGACGCCTGCAGGCGCCGCTGACCCTGCGGACGACGCTCGGCGCGACGCGCCGCTCGGCCGCCCAGCACAGTCAGAGCCTGCATGCCTGGGTCGCGCACGTTCCCGGCCTCAAGGTCGCGCTGCCCTCGACGCCCTACGACGCCAAGGGCCTCTTGAAGACCGCGATCCGCGACGACAATCCCGTCGTTTTCTTCGAGGACAAGATGATGTTCGCGGTCAAGGGGCCGGTCCCGGACGGGGAGTACACGATCCCGTTCGGCGTCGCCGACGTGAAGCGGGAAGGGGAGGACGTCACCATCGTCGCCACCAGCTCGATGGTCTACGTCGGTCTCGAGGCCGCCGAGCTGCTCGCGGACGAAGGCGTGAGCGCCGAGGTGGTCGACCCCCGCACGCTCGTCCCGCTCGACCGCGAGACCCTCGTCGCCTCCGCCAAGAAGACGGGCCGCGTCGTCGTCGTCGACGAGGGCCACACGAGCTACGGCGCCTCGGCCGAGCTCGCCGCGGCGATCGCCGAGGACGCCTTCTACTGGCTCGACGCGCCCGTGCGGCGCGCGGCCGCGATGGACGTGCCCGTGCCGTTCTCGCCCGTGCTCGAGGACCAGACCGTCCCGACGCCGGAGTCGGTCGCCGCCCTGTCCAAGTCCCTCCTCGGAAAGGCGTAGCGATGGGTCTCAAGAGCTTCGGGACGATGGGAGTCGACTGGGAGGAGCGGGTCGACTTCGAACGCCTCCGGCGCGAGCGGCTGGCGCGCGCGAAGGAGGGCCTTGGGCAGTCGGAGCTCGGGGCGCTTCTCTGCTTCGACATGGCGAACATCCGCTACCTGACGGCGACCCACATTGGGACGTGGGCAATCGACAAGCTCATCCGTTTCTGCCTGCTGCCGCGCGGGGACGAGCCGATCCTCTGGGACTTCGGCTCGGCTGCGCGCCACCACAAGCTCTACTGCCCGTGGCTCGGGGAGGAGCGTTCACGCGCGGGGATCTCGACCCTGCGCGGCTCCGTCGAGGGGCGCGCCGAAGCCGTCGCCGCCAAGATCCGGGCCGAGCTGGAGGAGCGCGAGCTGCTCGGCGAGCCACTCGGCGTCGACGTCGTGGAGATCCCGGTGTTGCGGGCGCTCGAGGCGGAGGGGATCGAGGTCGTCGACTGCCAGGCGCTCATGCAGGGCGTCCGCATGGTGAAGACACGGGACGAGATCACGCTCCTGACGACGGCCTGCGCGATGGTCGATGCCGCCTACGACGAGCTCTTCCGAGCGATGAAGCCGGGCATGCGCGAGAACGAGTGCGTCGCGCTCGTCAATCGTGTCCTCTACGAGCTCGGCTCCGAGCACGTCGAGGGCGTGAACGCGATCTCGGGTGAGCGCTGCAGCCCCCATCCGCACGTCTTCACCGACCGCATGCTGCGCCCGGGCGATCCGGCGTACTTCGACATCCTCCACGCCTTTAACGGCTACCGCACGTGCTACTACCGCACGTTCGCGGTCGGGAGCGCTTCGCGTGCGCAGGTGGATGCCTACCGGCGCTGCCGCGACTACCTCGACCAGGCGCTGGCGCTCGTCCGGCCGGGTGTGACGACCGCGGACGTCGTCTCGGTCTGGCCCGAAGCGGACGACTTCGGCTTCCCGGACGAGGAGGCCGCCTTCGCGCTCCAGTACGGGCACGGAGTCGGGCTCTCGATCTGGGAGAAGCCGATCTTCAGCCGGCTCGTCTCCTTCGACCATCCCGAGACGATCCAGGAGGGGATGGTGTTCGCGCTGGAGACGTTCTGGCCCGCCGCCGACGGCTGGTCCGCGGCGCGGATCGAGGAACAGCTGGTCGTCACGGCGGACGGCTGCGAGGTCATCACCCGCTTCCCCGCCGAGGAGCTCCTCGTCGCGGGCGGGGGCCTGCCCACGGCCCGTGGCCGCCTCCCGGGCGTCCGCGAGACGCAGTCCAACCTCAACAACCCGGCGACGACGGACGCGGTCGTGGCCTCCGCCCGGATGGAAGGCGCCGAGCTCTGATGCCCGCCGAGGTGATCATGCCCGCGCTCGGCCTGGCTCAGGAGACAGGAAAGGTGCTCCGCTGGCTCAAGGCCGAGGGCGAGAGCGTTTCGAAGGGAGAACCGCTCCTCGAGGTCGAGACGGACAAGGTGACGGTCGAGCTCGAGGCACCGGCGGACGGCGTCGTCGCCGCAATCCGGGCCGAGGGCGACGACGTCCCGGTCGGTGAGATAGTCGCCTTCGTCCTCGCACCCGGCGAGTCTCCTCCCGAGGCGGCTCCGGCGGCCCTCGGCGTGTCCCGGGAGGCAAGCGTGCAGGCCGAGCCCGCCACCGAGACCTCGTCGGCTACGGAGGAGAGACCGCGTCGCCGCCTCGCCTCGCCGAAGGCCCGGCGCCTGGCCCAGGAGCGCGGGGTCGACCTGGACTCCGTCACCGGCTCCGGCCCCCATGGCTCGGTGCTCGCGGCCGATCTCGCGGGCGCCGCAAAGAACGGCGCGGCCGCCATCGAGACGGGCGCGGTCTGGCAGCGGATGGCCGAGCGCGTCGCCCGCAGCTGGCAGACCGTGCCGCACTTCTTCCTCGTCCGCGAGGTCGACGCCTCGAGGCTCGCCGCCTGGCGCCAGGTGGCGCGGAGTCGGCCCGGCGGCGAGGGTGTGACGCACACCGATCTCCTCGTCCGCATCTGCGCCGCCGCGCTTCGCGAGCACCCGCGCGTCAACGCGACCTGGGGTGACGGCGCGATCGTCCCGCAGGAAGACGTCAACCTCGGCATCGCGGTCGCGACCGACGATGGGCTCGTCGTCCCGGTCGTCCACGGCGCCGACCGCCTCTCCCTCGCCGATCTCAGCGCCCGGCGCGCGGAGCTCGTCGCGACGGCCCGCGACGGCCGCCTCGGGCCCGCCGACGTCCAGGGCGGCACGTTCACGATCTCGAACCTCGGCATGTTCGGCGTCGACGCCTTCCTCGCGATCGTGAACGCGCCGCAGGCCGCGATCCTCGCGGTCGGCCGGATCGTCGACCGCGTCGTCGCAGTGGACGGCGCGCCGGCCGTTCGGCCGACGATGGCGCTCTCGCTCAGCTTCGACCACCGCGTTGTCGACGGGGCGAGGGGAGCGCAGTTCCTGGACACCGTGGCGGCGCTCGTCGAGGAGCCAGCGGGGCTGGTGGACCGATGAGCACGACCGAACGCCTGCGCGGGAGCTCGGCAGCCGAAAGGCCGCGCGTCGACGGCGAGGCCGCCCTCGGTTCCTTCCCTGCCCTCATCGCCGGCCGGAAGGTGGAGACGGGGCGTGAGATTGATGTCACGAGCCCCTGGGACGGGACGCTCGTCGGCGTCGTGCATCGCGCGGGCTCCGACGAGATCGATGAGGCACTCGCCGCGGCGACTTCGGCCTTCGAGACGACCCGCCGGCTCGCCTCCTGGGAGCGCGAGGCGGTGCTCGAGCGCGTCGCGGCGGCGATCGTGGAGCGGCGCGAGGACCTGGCCCGCACGATCTCGCTCGAGGGCGGGAAGCCGCTCAAGCACGCGCGCCTCGAAGCCGACCGCGCCGCGTTCGCCTTCCGCATCGCCGCCGAGGAGGCGAAGCGGATCTACGGCGAGATCGTGCCGCTCGACTGGATCCCGGGAAATGAAGGCCGCATCGCCCACGTTCGCCGCGTCCCGCTCGGACCCGTCGCCGGAATCACGCCGTTCAACTTCCCGCTCATGCTCGTCGCGCACAAGATCGCGCCGGCTCTCGCCGCGGGAAACCCGATCGTCGTCCGGCCCGCCTCCCAGACGCCCATCTCGGCGCTCCTGATCGCCGACCTGGTGGTCGAGGCGGGCTGGCCCGAAGGCGGGATCTCCGTCGTCCCGTCGGCGACCGACGCCGCCGCACCGCTCGTCGAGGACGACCGCATCAAGCTGCTCACGTTCACCGGGAGTCCAGCGGTCGGCTGGGCGCTCAAGGCGCGCGCGGGGCGGAAGCGCGTGGCGCTCGAGCTCGGCGGCAACGCTCCCGTCATCGTCGATCGGGGCGCAGACCCCGCCTACGCCGCCGAGCGCATCGCCTGGGGCGCAACGGTCCAGTCGGGCCAATCGTGCATCTCGGTCCAGCGCGTCTACGTCCACGACGCCCTGTGGGACGAGGTCGTGCCGGCCATCGTCGAGCGGATGAGGGACTTCGTCGCCGGCGACCCGCTCGACGAGAAGACGGACGTGGGGCCGCTCGTCGACGAGGCGGCCGCGGAGCGGGTCGATGCCTGGGTGAGCGAGGCGCGCGCGGGCGGGGCACGCGTGCTCTGTGGCGGGGAGCGTGAGGGGACGCTCTGGCAGCCCACCGTACTGGCGGACGTCCAGGAGGAGATGCAGGTGGCCTGCGGGGAGGCTTTCGCGCCGCTCCTCTCCGTCTTCCACTTCGAGCGGATCGAGGACGCGATCGCCGCTGCGGGCTCGGGGGACTTCGGACTTCAGGCCGGGCTCTTCACGAATGACCTGCGCGTCGTCGACCTCGCCTTCGAGGAACTGGAGACCGGCGGCGTGATGGTCAACGACGTCCCCACCTTCCGCGTCGACCACATGCCCTACGGGGGAGTCAAGGAATCCGGGTTCGGCAGGGAAGGACCCCGTTACGCGATCGAGGAGATGACCGAGATGAAGCTCGTCACGCTCAACCGGAGGCCGCTGTGAGTGTCGTCCTGAACTTCGACGCCGAGATAGAGAAGTCGCGCGGCCGGGCGCCGAAGCCGCCCGTCGGGGAGCGGGAAGGACGTCTCCAGCGCGCACGCGACGCGATGTCCCGGCGAGGGCTGGACGCGCTCCTCGTCTACGGCTCGGCCGAGGTGAATGCCGACCCGATCCGCTACCTCTCCGGATACGTCCACGTCTTTCCGAGCGCGAGCTCGCTCCTCCTCGTTCCGCTCGAGGGAAAGCCGATCCTTCTCGTCGACCAGCCGTGGCATCTCGACGAGGCACGCAAGATGTCCTTCGTCGAGGACGTGCGACCCTATCCGAATCCGGGTCGCACGTGGCTCGCCGATGAGCTGCGCACCACCATCCGTGATGCCTTTGCCACCGCGAAGCTCGAGCGGGGGCGGATCGGCATCCTCGGCGGCGGCACCCCGCTCGTCTACCGCGACGTGCTCGAAGCTGCCGTTCCCGACACGACCCTCGCCGCCGAGGGAGCAGCCGTCTGGGCGGATCTCGTCGCCTCGCCGTCGGAGTGGGACGCGGAGAACATCCGGCAGACCGCCCGGGTGGCCGACGCGGGTCTCGCTGCCGCCGTCGAGGTGGCCGGCGCGGGCGTCCCCGAGTACGAGGTTTGCCTGCGCTCGCTCGAGCAGATGGCAGGGATGGGCGCCGAGTTCCTGCACGGGAGCGGGATGTCGACGCATATCAACATCGGCTCGTTCAGCGACGTCATATCGAATGTGCGGCCGTTCCTCTTCACGGGAAACGTGCTCGAGGAAGGACAGATGTTCTGGCTCGACCTCTCCGCCTGTTACGCGGGTTGCTACACGGACACGGATCGCACCATCTCGGTCGGCGAACCTACCGCAGAGCAGCGGCGGCTCTACGACGTCACGGCGGAGATGTACCGCGTGCTCCTCGACGGCGCCAGCGCCGGGGTAACAGGCGGGGACCTCTGGGAGGAGGGAAACCGGGTGGCGTCCGACGCGGGCCTCGCCGATTACCTCAACCACGTCTACCTCGGCCACACGACCGGTATCACGACGTCGTCGCGGCCGGTCGTCGCGCACGGCGAGACGGCGGAGCTCGTCGCGGGCAGCTTTCTGAACCTCGAGCCCGGGATCTTCGTGCCCGGGATCGGGTCCGCCTGTATCGAGAACACCGTCTACGTCACGGAGACCGGTGCCGAGCCGATCAACGGCTTCGGCCTGGACATCCAGGTGGTCTGAGCAAACCCGACGAGCGAAGGAGGCGACACGGCGAGCACACGACGGAAGTCCGAGGAGGGGTTCATCACGTGAATGGAGGTCGTTTCATGCGTCGAATCGTGTGGCTTCTCGCCCTGCTCCCTGTCCTGGCGGCGTTCGTCGTGGCCGGCTGCGGGGGTGGCGGAGGCGAGACTACGGGGGCAACCGGCGGCGGAGAGACCGGAGCCGCGAGCGGCGAGCCGATCAAGATCGGCGCCTCGCTGCCGCTCACAGGCGACTTCTCCGAGCCGGGCGTCGCAGCGCAACAGGGGTACCAGATCTGGCAGCAGCTCGTGAACGACAGCGGCGGCCTTCTCGGCCGGCCGGTCGACATCACCGTCAAGGACGATCAGAGCGATCAGAACGTCGTCGTCACTGACTACAACGCGCTGATACAGCAGGACAAGGTCGACCTTCTGCTCGGCACGTTCTCCTCGCTGCTCAACCTGCCGGCCTCGGCGGTGGCCGAGCGCAACCGGATGCTCTACGTCGAGCCCGCCGGCGGCTCGCCGGAGATGTTCAGCCGCGGCTTCAAGTACCTGTTCTTCGCCCAGCAGGCGACGGCTGAGCACCAGGCCGACCTCTTCTCGCAGTGGGCGGCGGGACTGCCTGCGGACCAGAAGCCGAAAACCGCCGCTTACGTGATCGCCGACGATCCGTTCGGCGGGCCGGTCGCCGAGGGCATCCAGTCTCAGCTCGAGGCGGCGGGCGTGCAGACCGTCTACAGCAAGGTCTACCCGCCCGAGACGACGAACTTCGACGCGATCGCAGCGTCCGTGGCCGCGAAAAAGCCCGACGTGATTGCGCAGGGCTCTGCCGGGCTCGCGGACGGGGTCGGCCTCGACCGCGCCCTGATCAAGGTCGGCTACAGCCCGAAGCAGCTCTTCCAGGCCTCCACGCCGTCGTTCGCAGATCAGTTCTCGAACGGGGTCGGCCTCGAGAACACGGAAGGCATCTTCTACGCGGTCAGCTACCACGTGGACGCCCCCACACCGGGGAACACGGACTTCCTCCAGGCTTACCGGGCGAAGTTCAACACCGACCCGCCCGAGGACGCGGCCGACGCCTACGCGGCTGCGCAGGTGCTGCAGGCGGCGGTCGAGAACGTCGGGTCGATCGACGACCAGACGGCGCTCGCCGACTGGCTCCGCGCGAACTCCGTGGACACGATCCTCGGCACGCTCTCGTGGGACGACACGGGCGCTCCCGAGCAGGCGTTCCTCCTCGCGCAGTGGCAGTCGGGCGACGAGGAGATCGTGCTGCCCGAGGACGCGGCGACCTCCGACACCATCGTCAATCCGAAGCCACCCTGGAAATAGAAGGAGGTAAGGCAAAGGCGGGCGGGGAGCAGTCCCCGCCCGCCCTGCAGACCCTGTGAACCAGCTCGTCCAGGCAATCATTCTCGGTCTCCTGATCGGAGGGGTCTACGCGCTCCTTGCCTCGGGGCTCACGCTCATCTTCGGCGTGATGGACGTGATCAACGTCGCGCAGGGGGCGCTCCTCATCCTGGCCGCCTTCCTCGCCTGGAGCCTCTGGCACGACGCCGGCATCGACCCGCTCGTCGGCGTGGTCATTACGACGCCGGCCATGTTCGTGCTCGGGTTCGTGATGTACAAGCTGACGGTGCAATGGCTTTCGGGGATGCCGGCGTCGATGTCGGTGCTCCTGACCTTTGCGCTCGCGCTCGTGATCGAGGGTGCAATGGGCCTCGCGTGGTCGACCACCTATCACGCGGCCACGCCCGACTACTTCGACGAGTCCTACCGGCTGGGCGCCTTCTATTTCCCGAAAGCCCAGGTGTACGGCTGCGGCGTCGCAGTCGGCGTGCTCGCGCTTCTCTACCTGATGCTCGACCACACCTGGCTCGGTCGGGCGATCCGGGCGCTCTCCGAGAACGTGCAGTCGGCCAGGCTCGTCGGGGTCAACGTCCGCGGCGTCGCGGCGCTCACCTTCGCCGTCGGGGTCGCGACCACGGGAGCCGGGGGCTCGATCATCAGCGTGCTGTATCCGTTCCTGCCCGGGTCCCACTATCAGTGGATCTCGCGGCTGCTGGGCATCATCGTGCTCGGTGGGATGGGAAGCCTGCCCGGCGCGGTCGTGGGCGCGCTTCTGCTCGGCGTCGCGGAGACGATGACGGCGACGTACGTCTCGCCGCGTTGGGCGACGGCCGTCCCCTACATGGTCATCATGATCGTCCTGCTCGCACGGCCCCAGGGGATCATGGGCGGAAAGCTTCGGGAGGACGTCGTCGTATGAGCGTCGCGCAGCCCTCGCACCGTGGGCTCCCTGCCCGCATCGGCAGCGCGCTCGCGGCGCGGCCCTTCGCGCCCCTCATCGGCGCGGCCTTCGTCTTCCTCCTTCTCTACCCGGTCGCGACCGACAACCTCTACTACCAGAACATGATCATCCTCTCGACTCTGCTTGCCATCATGGGGTCGAGCTGGAACATCATCTCCGGCTTCACGGGGTACGTCTCGCTCGGCCAGAGCGTCTTCCTCGGCATAGGCGCCTACACGACGGCGCTCTTCTCGCTGCGCGTCTTCGAGGGCTCCTCGCCGTTTTGGTTCATCCCGATTTCGGCCGTCGTGGCGGGGATCTTCGCGGCCGTCGTGGGCTCCGTGCTCATGCGCACACGCGGACACTCGTTCGTGATCCTGACGATCGCCTTCCTGTTCGTCATGCAAATCGTGACCCTGAACTGGTCGGCGCTCACGAACGGGAACCACGGGCTGACGCTTCCGCTTCCCATGTGGGACATCGCGTACCAGAACTGGCCCTTCTACTACTCGCTCCTCGGCATCCTCGTCCTCACGGTCGCGCTCGCCTGGTGGATCCGGCGCACGAAGTTCGGCATGGGCCTCATCGCCATTCGCGAGGACGAGAGCAAGGCCGCGAGCGTCGGCGTCGCGACGCCCGTCTACAAGGTCCTTAGCTTCACCGCGAGCGCCGTCTTCATCGGCGCCGCCGGCGGCATCTACGCCTACTACCTCACGTTCATCGATCCGCGCGGGATGTTCGACATCGTCGTCAGCGTCATGATCGTGCTCGCCGTCCTCCTGGGGGGGCGCGGCACGCTCTGGGGCCCGGTGCTCGGCGCCTTCATTCTCGAGCCGCTCAACGAGATCACGAACAACGAGATCGGCGGCGGGAACTGGCGCCTTGTCATCTTCGGCGGTCTGCTCGCGCTGGTCGTCCTGCTCCTGCCCCGAGGGATCATCCCCAGTGTCGCCGATCTCTGGGCGCGCCTTCGCCGCAGGACCGATGCCGTCGCCCTCGTCGGCGCGCGCTTCGAGCCGCCGGCATCCGTGCGGCTCTCGACGGCGGAGCCGGCGACACCCACGACCGGCAGGTCGCTCCTCGTCATCGAGGGCGTCGAGAAGCGCTTCGGCGGTCTGCGTGCCCTCGACTCCTGCTCGATCACCGTCGAGGAGGGGACGATCACGGCACTCATCGGCCCGAACGGCTCGGGCAAGACGACGCTCTTCAACGTCATCGACGGGACGATGGCCGCCGACCGGGGCGAGGTCCGCTTCGACGGCACGCGGATCGACAAGCTCGCGCCCTGGACGCGGGCCCACCTGGGAATCGGCCGCACATTCCAGATCACGCGGCTCTTCCGTGAGATGACGGTGCTCGAGAACGTCGTGGCCCCGCTCAGCTCCTTCTCCTGGCGTCAGTTGGGCGCGGACGCGGTCAGCGGTCCCGAGGCGGAGCGCGCGCACGAGCTCCTTGCCTTCGTCGGCATGAACCGCTTCGCGGACGTGCCGGCGAAGAGCCTCTCCTTCGGTCAGCAGAAGCTCGTCGAGCTGGCTCAGATCCTCATGCTCGACCCGAGGCTGATCATGCTCGACGAGCCCGCCGGGGGAATCAACCCGACGCTCATCGAGCACATGGCGGCGATGATCAGGGAGCTCAATCGCCAGGGGAAGACGTTCCTGATCGTCGAGCACAACATGCCCCTCGTCCTCAGCCTCTGCAATCCGGTGCTCGTGCTGGCCGCCGGGACCCGCATCTGTCAGGGGACGCCCAGCGAGGTTCAGGGCGACCCGGCAGTGCTCGACGCCTACCTGGGGGAGGACTACGCGGCCGGTCAGGCCGTGGAGGCGCGATGACGCTGCTCGCGCTCAGCAGCGTCTTCGCGGGCTACGGCGGCGGCGACGTGCTCCAGGGCGTCGACCTCGAAGTCGAAGGCGGGTCGGTCACCTGCATCGTGGGGCCGAACGGCGCGGGCAAGTCGACCGTGCTCCGCGTCGTCAGCGGCCTTCTCTCGCCGCGCCAGGGGGAGGTCACTTTCGACGGGACGAAAGTCGGCGGGAAGGACCCCGCCAAGATCCTGGAGCTCGGCGTCGTTCAGGTGCCGCAGTCTCATGGCCTCTTCCCGAACCTGACGGTACGTGACAACGTGCTCATGGGCGCCTACGTCATCCGCCGCCAGCGCGACCTCGTCCGCACGCGCTACGAGGAGGTCGAGCGCCTCTTTCCGATCGTGCGCGAGCGGAGCGAGCACAAGGCCGGCAACCTCTCCGGCGGCCAGCGGCGCATGGTCGAGTTCGGGCGGACGCTCATGCTCGACCCGCGGCTCGTGCTCCTCGACGAGCCCTCCCTCGGCCTCGATCCCAAGGCGCTTCGCAGCGTCGCCGACTCGATCGAGCTCATGCGCGAGGCGGGGAAGACGATTCTGGTCGTCGAGCAGAACGTCCGCTTCGGACTCGGGCTGGCCACGCACGGCGTCGTCATGGAGAGCGGGCGTGTGCTCCTCACTGCTGGCGCCGAGGCAGTGCTCTCGAATCCAGAGATGGCCGACCTCTTCTTCGGCGGCTCGATCACCACGGGCGACGGACGGTCCGTAGCGGCAGGCGCGATCGAGGCAAAGGGCAAGAGCTAACCGGTGGGGCGCGAATGACGGGTCCCGCGCTCGCCGCTGCAGCCGGCCTTGGATTCGGTGTCTTCCAGACTCTCAATCGTCGTGCCGTAGGAGGAATGAACGACGCCTACCTCGCGACGTTCCTCCAGCTCCTGGTCGCGCTCGGCGTGCTCGTTGCAGCGAGCTTGGCGACCGAGGATCTCGGTCTCCTCGGCGACGCGACAACGATCTCCCTCGTCTGGTTCTCCGCCGCAGGCCTCGTGCACTTCTTCGTCGGCTGGACGCTCCTGAACATGAGCCAGATGCGGATCGGCGCGGCGCGCACGAGTCCGCTCCTCTCCACGAACCCCGTCTTCGGCGCTGCGATTGCGGCTCTCTGGCTCGCCGAGGTTCCGGCCGCGCTCGAGTGGCTCGGCATCCTGCTCGTGCTCGCGGGTGCCTTCGTCGTCTCGCTCGAGCGCGTGGCCGAGACGGGGTGGGGCGTGGACTGGCGCGACGCGGCTCCAGGCCTCGCAACGGCGCTCGCGTGGTCGATAAGCCCACTCTTCATCAAGGAGGGCCTTGATGGTCTCTCGTCGCCGCTCCTCGGCCTGACGCTTGGGATGCTCGTGGCGGTCGCCTTCTACGCCGCCGCGCTCCCACTTCGCCCGCGGGCCGAGGGGGCCGCCATCGGTTCCTGGGAGGCGCTCGGATTCAAGCTCGTCGCGGGCGTCATGGTCGGCCTCTCGGTCTGGGCGCGCTGGGTCTCGCTCGACTACGCCGCGGTTGCCGTCGTCCTCGCGCTCGGGCTCCTCTCCGTCCCCGTCGTCCTCGCGCTCTCGCCGGTTCTCATGGGTCGCCACGTCGAGCGCGTCAACGCCCAGATCTGGGCCGGGGGACTGCTCGTCGTCGCCGGTGGCCTCGTCCTCGTTTTCGCCCGCTGATGGTGGTCGACGCGCACGCGCACGTGATCGTGCCCGGGCTCGGCGCCGAGGTCGACTGGGAGGACGGGAAGCAGGTCGTCCGCTTCGCGGGCAAGGAGATCC
>Ga0111538_10004432_pt1 | contig 19497 bp, 13 predicted proteins | sample SoiMethybrSBSTD1_FD_79669 | JGI IMG/M metagenome (GOLD analysis project Ga0111538, IMG submission 79669) | Bulk soil microbial communities from a Populus tree surrounding site in Tennessee, USA - Soil MetaG P. TD hybrid SBSTD1 (version 2)... | ecosystem: Environmental > Terrestrial > Soil >...
ATGGGTACGCCTGCATCGCCGGGGATGCCTGCACGGCGGACGTCGATGATGTCCGGTTCTTCGGCGATCTCATCGACGCCCTGAAGAGGCAGTACCGGATCGATCCGCATCGAGTCCATGTCGCGGGCCTGTCGAACGGCGCCGCCATGAGCCATCGGCTCGCCTGCGCACTTGCGGATCGGGTCGCCTCCATCGCGGCGGTCGGCGGCGGCAATCAGTACGCGACCTCCGGGGAGTGCGCGCCGGGACGCAGCGTCCCGGTGCTGCAGATCCACGGCACCGCGGATCGTTGTTTCCCCTATGACGGAGGCTACGAACGCTGCACGTTGCTGCAGCCCTACGGCTTCCGCGTCTCGGTGGCCGACACGGTCGCAGGCTGGGTGGGGCGAAACGGCTGTCGATCGACCCCCGTGGTCGAGGACTGGGCCGACACCAACCCGGACGACGGCACGACCGTGACACAAATGCGGTACCCGGACTGCTCCGACGGAGGGGACGTCACGCTGCTGCGTGTCAACGGCGGCGGGCACACGTGGCCCGGCGGCTCGGACAACCTGCCGGACGGGATCGTCGGGAAGGTGAGCCGGGAGTTCAGCGCCAACCAGGTGATGTGGGAGTTCTTCAAGGCCCACCCGCTGAGGTGAGGATCGCCGCCGCCTGGGCGCCTGCAAGCCGGTTGGGGGTGGTGGTAGGCTAGGCGCCGCTGAGTCCGGCCCCAGACGGGCGCTGCGGATGGAGTCCCCCGCGGCGCCGGCGTGACATCCCTGTAGGAGAGCGACCCTCATGGCGAGTCTGTGGATTCGTAAGCCGCTCGACAAGCTGGTCATGGAGGCGGGCGATTCCGAGAAGGGACTGAAGCGGACCCTCGGGCCGCTCAACCTGATCGCGCTCGGGATCGGCGCCATCATCGGGGCGGGGCTGTTCGTCCGCACCGCCGCGGCGATCGCCGAGCGCTCCGGGCCCTCGGTCACCCTCGGCTTCATCGTCGCCGGCATCGGCTGTGCCTTCGCGGGCCTGTGCTATGCCGAGTTCGCCTCGATGATCCCGGTGGCGGGGAGCGCCTACACCTACTCTTACGCCACCATGGGGGAGTTCGTCGCCTGGGTGATCGGCTGGGACCTGGTGCTCGAATACGCCGTCGGCGCGGCCACCGTGTCGATCGCCTGGAGCGAGTACCTCAACAAGCTCCTCGAGCTGTTCGGCGTCACCATCCCCTACCAGTTCTGCCACTCGCCGTTCCAGTCGCTGCGCGACGCCTCGGGGAACGTCGTCGCCTCCGGCATCCTCAACATCCCGGCGCTGGTCATCCTGAGCCTTCTGACGTGGCTGCTGATCCGCGGGACGCACGAGTCGGCCTTCGTCAACGGCATCATCGTCGTCACCAAGGTGGCGATCGTCCTGATGGTGATCGTTCTCGGCTGGGGCTTCATCAACCCGGCCAATCACGCGACCTACATCCCGGCGGCCACGAGCTTCACGAATGCCGAGGGGGTGACGCACCACTACGGCGGCATCCTCGGCATCCTCGGGGCGGCCGGCGTCGTCTTCTTCGCCTTCATCGGCTTCGACGCCGTCTCGACGGCGGCGCAGGAGGCGAAGAACCCGAAGAAGGACATGCCGATCGGGATCCTCGGCTCCCTGGTGGTCTGCACCGTCCTGTACATCCTGTTCGCGCACGTCCTGAGCGGGCTGGCGCCGGTGGAGGATTTCCGGACGCACGGGCGGGAGGCGTCGGTGGCCTACGCCATCTCGACCTACATGCCCGGGTACCAGTGGCTGGCGAACCTCGTGACCGTCGCCATCCTCGCGGGCTTCTCGTCGGTGATCCTGGTCATGCTGCTCGGGCAGTCGCGCGTCTTCTACTCGATGAGCCGCGACGGGCTGGTGCCGCCGGTGTTCAGCGACGTGCACCCGCGCTATCGCACCCCGTACAAGTCGAACCTCATCTTCCTCGTCGTCACCGGGCTGTTCGCCGCCTTCGTCCCCGGGGACATCGTCGGCGAGATGACCAGCATCGGGACCCTCTTCGCCTTCATGCTGGTGTGCCTCGGCGTCTGGATCCTGCGGGTGCGCGAGCCGAACCGGCACCGCGACTTCAAGACGCCCCTGGTGCCGTTGGTGCCGATCCTCGGCATCGTCGTCTGCGGGGCGATGATCTTCGGACTCGGCTGGACGAACTGGATGCGGCTCATCGCCTGGCTTTTGATCGGCCTGTTCATCTACTTCGGCTACAGCCGCAGCCACAGCCTGCTCGGCCGCCAGAGCCCGGAGCTGGGCGGCGGACGGGCGCCGGCCCCCGGCACAGCACAGCCCTAGAACGCCGGGTCGGCGAGGAACGCCTCGTCGGTCAGGCTGCGCAGGAAGGCGAGCAGGTCTTCGCGTTCGGCGGCATCGAGGGGCGTTCCGCCCCCTTCCGGATGGGGCGATCCCGGGCGGGCGTAGTGGTCCAGGACCCCTTCGAGCGTCGCGATCCTTCCGTCGTGCATGTACGGGGCGGTCACGGCGATGTTCCGCAGCGTCGGAACCTTGAAGAGGCCGCGGTCCCGGCGCCTCCCGGTGGCACGCGCCAGGCCGGGGTCGATCGCCCCCGGCCCCCGGCGCTCCGCGGCATCGAGCAGGCCGTTGTCGAGGAAGCGCGGCGCCGCCGGACGCTGCAGGCGCCCGTAGTCGAATCCCCCCGCGAACAGCAGCCCGCCGTGGCACGCGGCGCAGCCGGTGCGGTCGGAGAAGAACAGGCGCAGGCCGCGCCAGCCGGCTTCCGACAGTGCGTCCATCTTTCCCTGGTACACCAGCCGGTCGTAGGAGGAGTTTCCCGAGACGAGGGTGCGCTCGAAGGCGGCGAGGGCGCGCCTCAGGTTGTCGAGGGTGACCGGCTCCGTCTCGCCGGGGAACGCCGCGGCGAACCGGGCGGCGTCCGCGGCGTCGGCGCGCAGCCGCGCCTCGAGCTCGGCCTCATGTCCGCCGAATCCCATCTCCACCGGGTCGGTCCCGAGAAGCGGGATGCGCGCCTGGTCCTCGAGGCGCCGCACGGCCGGGTCGGCCCAGGTCAGCGAGGCGGCATACGCGACGTTGGCCAGGGACGGCGCGCTGCGACGATGCTCGGCCCCGGTCGATCCGACGGCGCGGGCGCGGCCGTCGGTGAAGGCGAGGGCCGGCCGGTGGCAATCGGCGCAGGCCTGGGTCCCGTTGCGCGACAGCCGGCGATCGTGGAACAGGCGCCGCCCGAGCGCCACCTTCGCCTCCGACATCGGGTTGTCGTCCGGCACGCGCGGCTCCGGGAACCCCGGCGGCAGCCGCCAGGTCCACGCGTCCGGCGCGTCGGCGGCGGTGGCGGTGGCGGGTGCGGCGCACAGAAGACCGGCGGCGGCCGGCGCAGCGAGCAGGATCAGGGCGGACCGACGCGCCGTCAGCAGGCGCGGCGTCCGGTCACCAGCGGGCATCCTTCGGAGGCAGCAGGGCGCTGGTCTTCGCGGCGATCTCCTGGCGCGACTCGAGCCACTTCGTCAGGTCCTCGATGGCGGCGGGATCGACCCCCTTCGGATCTTTCTTCCGGTCCTCCACCCATTTCGTCATGGCGGCGGCGAGCGTGTCGGCGTTCGGGCGATCGGTGGCGAACAGCGTGATGTAGTCCGCCTTCGCCTCCTCGATCCTGTTGAGCCCGAGATAGGCCTCGGCGCGGTACTCGATCGCCGGGGTGAACCCGGGCTTGATCTGGAGCGCCCTGGCGTAGGAGGCGAGCGAGGCATCGAAGTCCCCCTGCTTGCGCAGGACGTAGCCGAGGGCGCCGTGCGCCTGGTAGTGCTTCGGATCGAGGCTGACCGCGGTCTCGTAGTCCTGGCGCGCCTTGTCCCAGGACTTCTGCGCCGCCTCGAGCGCCTTGGCGCGCTTCTTCTCGTCGGCTGCGGCGGCCGCCTGTTTCTCCGCCTGGTCCCCCTTCTCCTGCAACTTGAGACCGTGGTTGTAGCGCTGCGCCGCCTGCTGCTCCGGCGTCATGCTGGGACCGGTCTGGGTCATGCTGGTCCCGCCGGTCCCGCCGCTGGGCATCGGGGACGGGCCGCTGCCGGAGGCGAAGGCCACGCCGGCAAGAGCGAGCGCCATGGTTGCGGCGACGACGGGGAAACGACGGGACATGGGGAACGTCGGCTCGATGTTCACGTTCGACCTCCAGGAGGCGCCGCGCGCCCCCACCCGGGGCGGCCGCGACGACCGGAGCCTAGCACGCCCGGGAACCGCCGAAAAGCGCACCGGCCGCCCGCTTCCGAAGAAGTCGGGCGGCCGGCTCGTTCCCGGGGGAGGAAGGTCACTGCTGCGGCTGGTCTTCGGGGGCGGACTCCTCGGGGACCGGCTGCGCGGCGATGCGCTCGCGGAGCAGCGGCTCGATGCGGGCCAGGCTGGCGCTCGCCTTGCCGTCGGAGTCTCCCGCCTGCAGGGCGGCGCGGAATTCCTCGGCGGCGCGGTGCACGTCCCCCGTCCGCTCGTAGGCCACGCCGAGGTTGTTGCGGACGTAGGCGATCTGCGGCAGCCGATCGCGCGCCGACTCGAGGTGCGCCACCGCCTCCTCCGGCCGGCCGCGGCGCAGCAGGAGGTACCCGAGCGTGTTGGCGATGTAGCCGTTGTCGGGGGACAGGCCGCGCGCCTGCTCGAGTGTCAGGACGGCCTCGTCGCCGCGGTTCAGGCCGTCGAGCGCCCGGCCGCGCTGGTGCAGCGCGTCCGACGAGCCAGGGTCGAGCGCGGTCGCGCGGTCGGCCGCTTCGAGGGCGCCGTCGAACTCACGGCGATCGAGGCGGACGCGCGCCAGGTTGATCCAGGTCTTGATCGACTGGTCGTTGAGCGTCGTGGAGCGGACGAGCGCCCCCTCCGCCTCGTCGAGCTGCCCCGACTTCCAGAGAGCCAGCCCGAAGAGGTAATGGGCGTACGGGTCGTCCGTCTTCTCCTCCACCGCGACGCGCAGGTGCGTGGCGGAGCCGGCGAAGTCCCCGGACTGGTACGCGGCGACGCCGTCCTTCCAGGCGGTCTTCGGATCGATCGTCGGGGTCGATGCCGGCGGGGTCGTGACGTCCATGGACGGCCCGGCGACCTGGGTCTCCGTCCCGGTCGAAGGGATCGGAGGCGGCACGTTCGACGTGCTGCGGCTCTCGGTGACGGAGGGCTTCCTGTCCGTGCAACCGGTGAGGGCGGCGGCGAGGCCCAGTCCGAGGACCAGGGCGAAGGCACCGCGGGCGGCGGACTCTCTCGTGCTTGGCTGGTTCATGGCTCTCTCCTGGCCCGGGGGAGTCGCCCCGCGATGGGGCGGCCGGGCTCGGGGAGGCGGTAGAGCGAGCGACGTGCCACGCCGCGCGGCGTTGATTTGCCCCCGCGCGGGGCGATTTCGGGGGGAGGCGGGGGCCGGCGTGGCACGGCGCGGGCCGCCGCGGCCCGCGCCGTGGGCGGACCGACACTCAGTCTTCGGGCTTCTCGATCCGGAGAGCCTTGAGCTTCTTGTAGAGGTGGCTGCGCTCGAGCCCGAGCTCTTTCGCAGCCTTCGTCATGCGCCAGTGATGGCGCTCGAGCGTCTTCACGATGATCTCCCGCTCGTGGCGCTCCATCTCGCCGGCGAGATCCGGTGCGGCGGCTCCGCCGGCCGGCTTCTCGCCGGGCGGGGCGCTCGGCTCCCCCTCCTGGGGCACCAGGAAATCGAACGCCGCACTGCCGATGAGGTCGCCCGGGGCGAGGATGGCGACGCGCTCCAGCGCATTGCGCAGCTCGCGGACGTTGCCGGGCCAGGTGTGCTGCTGCAGCCGGTCGATCGCCTCGGCGCTCAGCCGCTTGGCCCGCACGTGGTTGCGGCGGCAGGCGGTCTCGATGAAATGCGCCGCCAGGGCCGGGACGTCCTCGAGCCGGTCGCGCAGCGGCGGGACGCGGATCGGCACCACCAGCAACCGGTAATAGAGGTCCTGTCGGAATCGCCCGGCGCGCACCTCGGCCTCGAGGTCGCGGTTGGTGGCGGCGAGCAGGCGGACGTCCACCTTCTCCTGGCCGCGCCCGCCGACGCGCTCCACCTCCCCGGTCTCGATGGCCCGCAGGAGCTTCGGCTGCAGCGACAGCGGCACCTCCCCGATCTCGTCGAGGAAGAGGGTGCCGCCGTCGGCCGACTGGAAGCGGCCACGGCGCGCCTCGACGGCGCCGGTGAACGCCCCGCGCGCGTGCCCGAACAGCTCGCTCTCGAAGAGCGTGTCGGGGAGGGCGGCGCAGTTCACGGTGACGAGCGGCCGCTGTCTCCGGGCGCTGGCCGCGTGCACCGCGCGGGCGACGATCTCCTTGCCGGATCCGTTCTCGCCCAGGATGAGGACGATGGCGTCGGTCGGCGCCACCTTGCCGATGGTCGCCTCGAGCTCGCGCGCGGCGGCGGACGTCCCGTGCAGCCGGCCGGCGAGGCCGGCGTCGTCCGCGAGGCGGCGGTTCTCCTCGCGCAGGCGCTCGAAGCGCAGCGCGTTGTGGACCGCCAGGAGCAGCCGCTCCGCCGCCGGCGGCTTCTCGATGAAGTCATAGGCCCCGAGCCGGACCGCCTTGACGGCGCGGTCGATGCTGCCGTGCGCCGTCAGCACGATCACCGGGATGCGCCAGTTGCGCCCGGAGATCTCCTCGAGCAGGCCGAGCCCGTCGAGCACCGGCATCTGCAGATCCAGGATGAGCAGATCGATCTCCCCCGACTCCAGCCGCTCGAGCGCCTTCCGCCCGTCCTCCGCCTCCTCGGTCGCGTACCCCTCGAGGCGCAGGGCGCGGGCGAGCGTCCCCCGGATGTTCTTCTCGTCGTCGGCGATGAGGATGGTCGGCATCGGTGGCGGCTCCTGCGTCTCAGGCGGTGCGGCGCTGGCGATCGGTCGCGGGGGGACCGGCGACCGGCAGGCGGAGGACCACGAACGCTCCGCCTTCCGGGGCGGTGCCGGCGCGGACGCTGCCGCCGTGCTCGGAGACGACCCGCTGGACGAGGGCGAGCCCGAGGCCGGTGCCGCCCACGTCACCCCGCGTGGTGAAGTACGGCTCGAAGATCCGGCCGGCGACGCCGGCGGCGAACCCGGGGCCGCTGTCCCGCACTTCGATCTCCTCGGACGCCGTGGCGGAGACGGCCGGCGGCCCCGCGGGGGCGGCGCGCAGAACGATCCGCAGGCGCTTCTGCGGCGCCCGCTCCATCGCGTCGAGGGCGTTGGCGACGACGTTGCCGAGCGCCCGCGCCAGGTAGTCGGCGTCGGCGCGCACCACGTGCGGGCGCCCGCCGTCCTCGACCTCCGCCTGCACGCCCAGCGCGTCGATACGCGCCGCCGCGAGCGCCAGCGACTGCCGCGCGACCTCCCGGAGGTCGCACGGGGCGCACTGCGGCGCCGGCAGCCGGGCGAAGAGGGAGAACTCTTCCACCAGGCGGCGCAGGCTCTCGACCTCCTCGAGGATCGCCGCCCCTTCGTCATCGAGGGCGCGATCCATCTGCGCCGGCGCCCGCTCGCGTGTGCGGCGCAGGTTCTCGACCGCGAGCCGGATCGGCGAGAGGGCGTTGCGCACCTCGTGCGCGACGCGGCGCGCCACCTCCTGCCAGGCGGCCACCCGCTCCGCCGACAGGCGCCGCACCTCGCTCTGCGACAGCGCCTCGAGCATGCGGTCGAACGATCGGGTCAGGGCGCGCACCTCGTCGATCTCCTGGACGGGCGACAGCGGACCGCCCGCCCGCTCGGCGGAGATCGCCTCGGCCCGCGCCGCCAGCGCCCGGACCGGCCGCGAGATCCCTTCCGCGAGGAGAATGCCGATGAGAACGGCGGCCAAAAGCGCGAACGGCGCGACGCCCCGCAGGGAGGCGAGCAGATCGCGGCGCACCGCCGCCGCGTCCCCCGGCAGGGCGGTGACGCGCACGCTCCAGCCGTCCGGCGCGAGCGGCACCTCGGCGACGAGCGGGGCGACGACCCCCGGCCCCGCTCCGCCGCCGTCGAACGTCCGGCCGTCCGGGGCGACCAGGACGGCGGGCGCCCCCGTGACCTCCGCGACCGCGTCGAGGAACGCTCCCCCGAGACGGCGCGCCCCGAGGATCGCGTAGTCCTCTCCGCCGATCGGCACGATGCGCACCGCCGCCATCCCCCGCTCCGGCGGATTCGGGGGGAGCGGTCGCTCCGGGGCGTCGTCGCCGGCCGGGGGCTCTTCGGTCGCGCGCGGCGGCGGCAGCGCGCCGAGCGGCAAGTCGACGATCGCCGCCGCGTCCGGCGGGAGCGCGCCCGAAGGCAGCGCGACGGGGCCCGAGCCGAGCGGATCGAAGACCGCGAGCACCGACTCCGCCGGACCGCGCAGCTCGAGGTGGTCGAGACCGTGGCGCTCGCCGAGCAGCTGCGCCAGGGCGCGCACCGTCGAGGCCGGCCCCTGCTGGAGCGCGCGCGGCGCCGTGCGATCGGCGGCGAGGTCGGAGGCGGCCCGCTCGACACGGCCGCGCAGGTCCGCCTGCTCCCGGGCGACGAGGACCGCCGCCTGGCGGCGCGCCTGCTCGAGCCGCCGCGCCCCCTCCTCCGCGGCGTGGCGGCGCGCGTTGAGGAGCGGGCGGCCGGCCACGATCGCCATCGGCAGGAGGGCGGCGAAGGTCAGCGCCAGGGCCAGCCGCAGCCGGAGGCTCATCGGAGCGGAACTCTATGGCCTCGCCCCCGCCCGGGCAAGGGGCGCAAAGTCGGAGTACGTGAAGGCGCGCCGCCGGTGCTGGCCGAGGAAGACCAGGCGCGCGTGGCTGACGATCGACAGCTGCCGAGGCAGCCAGACACCCGGCCCGATCCGCTGCGCGTCGAACGCCACCTCGAGCGCCTGCACCTTGAAGAGACCGAGCGACAGGATGACCGGCCGCGTGCTCGTCGTCCGGGCGCGGACGAGGTGCCCCCCTTCGACGCTCAGCCAGACGCTCCCGGACATCGCCTCGGCGATGCGCGCCTCGAGGCCGCTTCCGGGCGGATGGTCCTGCGGGTCGAAGTCGAGACGATGGCACTCGACCCCGTCGATGGTCTCGCGCCCGGCATCGCGGTACTCCGACAGCCGCAGGAGGGTGCTGATGGAGTAGCCGCTCTCCGGGTCCTCCTCCTCGCTTCCCCCGAGGAGCGTGCGGTAGTGCTTCTCGAAGCGCCCGCTCCGGCGCTGCTCCTCGATGTCCGACCCGGAGGGCGCGAGCCCGTCGAGGAGCAGGAGCCGCTCGTCGAAGCCGTCCTGGAGCGGCGTGATCTCGAAGTCGAAGGTGCGGACGCTCTTCACCTGGCCGGTCTCGGTCAGCTCCTCGATCCGCTCCTGGCGGCGGAAGCGGTACTGCGCCCAGGCCAGGATGTCGGCCCGCTGCGCCCGGCGCGCCTCCTTCACGAGCTCCTGCAGGTCCGGCGCCGGGACGGCGGGCGCCGGCGCGGCTCCGGAGAACAGGAGCGCGGCCACGGAGGCGCACAGCGCGAGGCCGGCGGCCGGGGCGAAGCGTGACAGGGTCATCGGAAGCGGCCTGGGCGAGCGCCGCGCCGGCGCATTGTGCCACCGTCGCGGTCCCGTGTCCGCAGGGCCCGCCGTCGGATCCCCGCGGGCGCGATCACCCGGACGCGGCGCGGCCGCCCCCGCGATCGCACCTTCCCGTCGTCGTTCTCACTCGTTCAGGAGTACGCCATGCGACATCGACGCTCACCCCGCAGTTTCCTCCCCCGAAGCGGTTCTCCCCTGTTGCCGGCGATCGTCCTCCTGCTCGTCACGCCCGGCGTCGATGTCGCATGGGGCAGCTCCGAAGGCCTGCAGGAGTCCAACGCACACGGCGATTCCGAAGCCTCGGCCCGGCCGTAGCTTCCCCCCCCGGCCGGTCGCGACCCGCCTCGGATAGACTGCGGGCGGGTCGCGGCCGGTCGTGATGCGCTTCGCGTTCAATCCGTTCCTTCGCGCCGGGGTGGTCGCCCCCTCCGGCGGGACCCGCGATGTCCTGGCGTTCCACCGCTCCCTCCCCGGCTACGAGCCGACGCCGCTGCACTCGCTTCCGACGGCGGCGCGGGCGCTGGGCGTCGGGACGCTCCTCGTCAAGGACGAGTCACGGCGCTTCGGCATCAAGGCGTTCAAGGCGCTCGGGGCCTCGTGGGCCCTGCACACCCTCGTCGAGGAGCGGCGCGCCGCGGGCGCGCCGCCGCTGCGGACGGTCGCCACCGCCACCGACGGGAACCACGGCCGGGCGGTCGCGTGGGCGGCGCGCCGGCTGGGGCTCGAGGCAGTCGTCTTCATCCCGGCCCACGCCGCCAGGGCCCGCATCGAGGCGATCCGCGGCGAGGGCGCACGGGTCGTGACGGTCGAGGGGACCTACGACGACACGGTGCGGCGCGCGGCGGCGGACGCGGCGGCGAACGGCTGGCAGGTGATCGCCGACACCGGCTACGAGGGATACCTCGACATCCCCCGGCGGGTGGCGGAGGGGTACGGCACCCTCTTCCAGGAGACCGATACCCAGATCGAGGAGCGCCTCCTGCCGCAGCCGGACGTCGTTCTCCTCCAGGGCGGAGTCGGGGCGCTGGCGGCGGCCGGCGTGGACCACTACCGGCGGCGCCGCACGCCCCCCCGCCTGGTCGTGGTCGAGCCGGTCGAGTCGGACTGCCTCCTGGAGTCGATCCTCGCCCCCGACGGCCAGCCCCGCCCCGGCCGGGGGCGCCAGGATTCGATCATGGCGGGTCTCAACTGCGGCCTGCCGTCGCTCGCCGCCTGGCCGACCCTGAGACGCGGGATCGACCTTTTCCTGAGCATCGAGGACCGTCATGCCGTGGAGGCGGTCCGGCTCCTGTGGCGCGGTGGGGGCACCCTTGGGGAGCCCCCCATCGAGGCGGGGGAATCGGGGGCGGCCGGCCTGGCCGGCCTCATTGCCCTCGTCCAGGACGATCGGCTGGCCGGGGCGGCCCAAAGGCTCGGTCTGGGCCCTTCCACGTGCGTCCTGGCCCTCAATACCGAGGGGGCGACCGACCCGGAGGGGCTGCGCCGCGTCCTGGATTGATCCCCTTTCACGAAATCGTTACAATCACTTGACTTCAAGACAACTCAACACATCATTTGACGCTGCCTCAAAGGGGAGAGCGATCCGTGGAATGGCACGTCCGTCTGGCCTACATCGACCCGGTGTCCGGGTCGATCCTGATCCAGACGCTGATCGCCGCGGTCGCGGGAGGAGCGGCATTCTTCCGCAAGTCGCTCTGGGCCCTCTTCAAGCGCCCGGCACCCCCTTCGTCCTCCCCGGGTACACCGACCACGACGCCGGCTGAGAAGGATCCCAAGGTCTCCTGAGACCGATGTCCGAGGCCGCGAAGGGCAGCCAGCGCGACGCGGCATCGTTCCGCGATCCCTCGGGGTACGTCTTCCGCCACGCGGGACGGATCCTCCGGGCGCTCGATGCGCGCTCCGCCGCCGACCTCGAGGATCTCCGGAGCCGGGGGGCGCTCGAACGGCTCGTCGCCGACCGCCTGGTGGTGCCGACGACGTTCGTCCCGCCATCCCCGCTCCTCGACCTGCTGGCGGCCGAGCACCCCGGCGCCGCGCGGTTCCTGGAGCACGCGCCGATCGATCCGATCACCTATCCCTACTGCTGGACCGTGTCGATGCTCGCCGACGCCGCCGCCCTGACCCTGGACGTGCAGCTGCGGCTCCTGGAGACCGGCCACTCGCTGAAGGACGCGACCGCCTACAACGTCCAGTTCGCGCGCAGCCGGCCGGTGTTCATCGACCTCGCCTCGATCGAGCGGCCGCCGCGTCTCGACATCTGGGTGGCGCTCGGCCAGTTCCAGCAGATGTTCACCTACCCGCTGCTCCTGGCGCGCTATCGCGGCTGGGACCTGCGCTCGTACTTCCTGCCGAGCCTCGGCGGCCGCACGGCGGCGCAGGTGGGCGAGTCGTTCCGCGGGCTGTCGCGCCTGCGCCCGGGGCTGCTGCTCGATCTGACGCTGCCGCTGTGGCTCGACCGGAAAGGGGGCGAGGGGGGGCCCGGGCGCGAGGTGTTCGAGAAACCGAACCCGAACAGCGCGCCGCAGGCGCTGAACCTGCGCCGCCTCCGCAAGAAGGTCACGGCACTCGCCGCCGGGTACCGGCCGCAGGGGGTCTGGGCCCGCTACACGCAGGAGTGCTCCTACGTGGACGCCGCCACGGCCGCGAAGAAGCGGATCGTCGCCGCCATGCTGGATCGCGTCCGGCCGCGGCGGGTGCTCGACCTCGGCTGCAACACCGGCGAGTACACGCTGCTCGCAGCGGAGGCCGGCGCGGAGGTGATCGCCGCCGACGCCGACCACGACGCCGTCGAGATGCTGTACCGCCGCGTGCGCGGCCGGGACCTGCCGATCACCCCCATCGTCGTGGATCTGTGCAACCCGAGCCCGGCGATCGGCTTTCGCAACCTGGAGCGGCCGCGGCTGGTGGAGCGGATCGGGGCCGACGCGGTGCTGGCGCTGGCGCTGCTGCACCACCTGCACGTCTCCGGCAACCTGCCGCTCGAGGCGATCGCCGATCTCTTCGACGACCTGACGCGCGACGCGCTGGTGCTCGAGTTCGTGCCGACCGACGACGTCATGTTCCGGCGCCTGACGCGCCTCCGGCGCGAGACCTTCGAGGGGATGACGCTCGAGCGCTGCCTCGCAGCGTTCGCGCGGCGCTTCGACCTCGTGGCGCGCGAGCCGGTCCCCGAGGGGGGCCGCGTCCTGCTCCTGTTCCGCAAGCGCCGGGCGGCCGCGGCGTGAGCGGCCCGGCGATGAGCCCCGTGACGGCGCCGTCGCGGGTGGCCACCCTCGCGGCGATCCTCCGGCGCTGGATCCCGTCGCTGGTCGCGGTCTTCCTCTTCTACACGCCCTTCCTCGCGGCGCTCGGCGTCGAGCGCAACCGCTACTTCCTGTTCTGGGGGCGCCGGGACACGCTGGCGGTCCTGCTGTCGATCCTCCTGCTGTCGGGGATCGCGGCGCTCGCCGGGACGGCGATCGACCGTTTCGGGGGCCGGGTTCTCGGGGGTCTGAAGGACGTGGTGTTCCTGAGCGTCCTGCTCCTCGGGATCCTCGCGAACCTCCTGCCGCTCCTGCACGTGAACGCGCTCCTGGACTTCGCGCGCGAGCACCGGGGCGCCGCCGGCATCCTGCTCGACGTCGGCTCGGGCGTCCTGGCGATCGCCTGGGTGCTCGGGGTGTGGCTGCAGCGCGAGCGGATGCTCCGCCTGGCGCGCGGGGCGACGTTCATCCTGTCGCCGCTCGTGATCCTGCTGCTCGGGCCGGCCCTGGGATGGCGCTCGTGGGACTACCCGCGCGATCCGATCCCGGCCTCCTCCGGGGAGGGGGAGCCGGGGACGCCGATCTACTTCTTCGTCTTCGACGAGTGGTCGTACCAGCGCCTGGTCGAGAACGACGAGGTCCGCCCGGAGTTCCCGAACGTCCGCGCGCTCAAGGCGCAGTCCCTCTTCTTCCGGACGGCGCGCGCCCCGGCGGCGAGCACCCACGTGTCGCTGCCGCGCATCCTGTTCCAGAGCCGCGACGACGAGGCGCTGCCGAAAGTCTTCATCGACCGGAAGGAGCCGGAGGAGCCGCGCGGTCCGGCGCCGGAGCACATCACCGACGAGGCGTCCCCCCCCGGCGCGCCGGAGTCGCTCATGGCGTTCGCGCGCCGTCACCGCTACACCACCTACCTGGTCGGCTTCTACCTTCCCTACCCGCACATCATCGGCAACCTGGCGGACGTGGATCGGGCCTACTCCAACTACCCGAAGGGGGACGGGCTGCTCGAGCGCATGACGATCACGACGCTCGGGGCGCCGCAGTACTGGTTCATGCCCGGGATCAGCGGCCTGTGGAAGGGGATCTGGGCGCGCGTCTTCTCCTGGCACTGGCTGCGGCTGACCCACCGGGTGCGGGACGACCTGTTCGCCATCGTCGGCACGGCGCCGCAACGGTCGCTGGTGTTCGTGCACTTCCCCGCCCCGCACGCCCCGTTCATCTTCAACGCCGACGGCTCGTACCGCGGGCCGTTTCCGGTCAATAGCGGGGCGACCGATGACGTGGACGCCGACATCATGGCCGGCTCGGCGGAGGACTACCACCGCCAGATGCCCTACGTCGATCGCATCGTCGGTCAGGTGATCGATCGCCTGAAGCAGGCGGGAGACTTCGATCGGTCGCTCGTCATCATGACGGCCGACCACTCGTGGCGGGCGGACCCGGCGATGCCCCCCGGGGAGGAGCACCGCGCCAAGCGCCACGTCCCGCTGCTGATCAAGCTGCCGGGACAGCGGACGCCGCGCGTCCTCGACACCGACCTGGCGCTCGACGAGCTGCGGCCGCTCATCGACCAGGCGCTGCACGGCCATCTCGGCGAGGAGTCGGTCCAGGGCGCCGAGACGCTCTTCCGCCCCGACGCCACGGTCGAGTCGACCGCGGCCGGCGAGGCGGCCCGCTCGCGGCGTGCGGTCAGCGCTTGCTGCGGACGTCTTCCTTGATGCGCTGGATGTGGCCGCGGCCGAGCCCCTTCACCTCGCACCCGAGCTCGAAGTAGCGGCGGATCCTCGCGTCGTCGAGGATGCCGAAGCAGTCGACGACGGCGAGCGGACGCCCCGCCTGCTGCACCACGTCCTCGGGCTTCAGGTCGAGATAGGGCTTGTGGCGCACCGCCAGGATCACGGCGTCCGCCCCCTTGAGGGCGGCCCCGAGGTCCTGCTGCATCCGGAGCGACTTGAGCCCTTCCTGGTTGCGGAAGAACCGGGACCAGGAGTAGCCCTCGCGCGGGTAGGTCTCCTGCTCCTCGAACTCCCACCAGTGCCTGACGTAGGGATCGTGCACCGCCATGTCGCCGCCCATCTCGGCGAGCTTGCGGACGATCAGCTCCGAGCCGCTGTAGCGGGTGTCGCCGACGTCCTCGCGGTAGGCGGCGCCGAGGATGACGAGGCGCGACCCGGCGACCACCTTCCCCATGTTCCGCAGCGCGTCGCGGGTGAGCGTGCCGACGTGCAGCGCGCGCGTGTCGTTGATGTTGATGGCGAGCGGGGTGATCTTGAAGGTCTCCTCCTCCCACCCCATCAGGTGCCGGTTGGCCCAGATCCCCAAGCCCCCGTCCTTCGGCAGGCAGTAGCCGCCGATGCCGGGGCCCGGGAAGATGATGTTGTCGTGCGTCGGGCGGACCTTGATCGCCTGGATCACCTTGACGAGGTCCACACCGTTTCTTTCCGCGAAGCGGCTCCATTCGTCGAGGAACGCCAGGATGGTGGCCCGGTACGAGTTCTCGACGATCTTGCAGGTCTCGCTCTCGAGCGGCCGATCGAGCACCGTCAGCGGGAACTTCTCGACGTTGAGCACATCGGACAGGAATGTCACGACCCGCTTCCTGCTCTCCGGGTTGACGCCGGCGCAGACGCGCCAGAAATCGCGGATGGAGCGGACGTAGTCGCGCCCCGGCATGACCCGCTCGTACGAGTGGGCCAGAAGCGGCGCCGTCGTGATGCCGCGCTTCTCGAACTCCTTCTTGAGGATCGGGTAGGCGATGAACTCGGTCGTCCCCGGGGCGACGGTCGTCTCGATGAGGACGAGACAGTCCGGCGGGATGAGCCGCCCGATGGAGACGAACGACTTCTCGAGGGCCTCCATGTCGGCGTGGCCGGTCCTGAGATCGCCGAGGCTCTCCTTGAGGTAGTCGCACTGCACGTCCACGACGACGCAGTCGGCCAGCTTGAGCGCGTCCTCGGTGTAGGTGGCGACGAGGTTCTTCCGCTCCTTGACGCAGCGCTGGATGAGGACGTCCACCTCGGGGTCCTCGGATTTGACCGGCGACAATCCACGGTTGAGGAGCGGGATCTTCCAGTAGGAGCGGGTGCTCGGCCGCTGCATGCCGATGACGAACTTCCCGGTCTGGCCGGTCTTCCTGTCGGTGCTGTCGGCGACCACCGCCGCCATCACCGCGCCGACGAAGCCGACCCCCACGACGACGACGATCTCACGCCCCTTCGCCCGCTCCGCCGTGGTCAACGACTCGAGCCGGGCGAATTCCTTCGAGAATTCCTCGGGCGTCGGCAGCGGGAACTTTTCACCATCCGGACTGACGGAATACTGCATCGCTTTCTCCTCTTTCCCCCATGGCGCGATGTTCTGGACCCCGGAACGATAAGTGCGCGAAGAAGGCAAGTCAAACCGTTGATCCGCCGTGTCTTGGGGTGGCGGGAGGGGCGGCCGAATGATAGATTTCTCGGCGGCCCCCACGGGCCACGATGCGGCGAACCCTCGCATTCATCCCGCTGATTGCGTTCGGATTGTGCAGTCCCGCCTCGGCGCGGCCCGAGACTTCCGGAAAGGGCCTTCCTCCACCCCGCGCCGGGATTGGCCTTGCCGCCGCCACCGCTCTGCCCGAAGGGCTGAAGAGCGCCGCGCCCGAAACCCCGTGCTGGGTCGCCTTCGTGGCGCGCCGCGCCAGCCTCGACGACCCGTCGGGGCTCAAAGCGCTCCTCGAGGAGGCGCGCGGGCACGGCTTGAAGACCCTGGTCCGGCTGGAGGAGGCGGACGGCGACGCCGGAGGGACCGCCTGGACGGATCGCCTCCTCGGCTTCGCCGCCGCGCTGGGAGACCGGGTGGACGCCTACCAGCTGCTCGGCGCCGAGGCGGGGCAGATGGCGGCGCGGGACTACGCCTTTCTCCTGAAGAACGCCCGCGTCTCCATCCGTGCCGGCGGGTCGAACGCCATCATCGTCAGCCCGCCGCTCGATCTCCTCGAAAAGATCTGGCCGGATCAACTGTTCGCCGAGGACGCCGCCCCCTACCTCGACGTGCTCGCCGCCGCCGATCCGGCGACGCTGGACCGGGCCGTAACCGTCCGGGAGCACTGGCATCCGCGCGCCCCCGTCTGGATCACCGACGCTCCTCTCCCGGCGGAGGGGGCGGCGTCGGTCGCCATCTCCGGCTACCTGGAGGCGGTGTCGGCCGGCGTCGAGGTGGTGATCTTCCGGCCGGCGCCGGAGTCCCCGATGCCACCGGAGCCGTCCTCCGCGCCGGCCGCCGAGCCTGCGCCTCCCGCCGGCGATGCCGAAGGGCAGGCCGACGCCACCGCGCCCGGCGGCGCCGCAGCCCAGTCCACCCCGGCCTTGCCCGGCTCCGAGGACCAGTCCAGCGCTGAAGGCACCTCGGCCGCGGCCGCGCCCGCGAAGCCGGCGCCGCCGCCTCTCGGGGAAATCCTGTCGTATGTGCGCTCGCTGTTCCCGCCGGGCCTGCGGCCGGCCGCGAAGGGTGCGCTCCCCTTCGACCCGGCCGCGGCGGTCGCCGGCAGCGCGACGGGGGCGCAGGCGGAGGAAGAGAACGGCAACGGATCCGCGCCGGGGGCCGGGGCCGCGACCGCGCCGGACACGAAGACTCCCGTGCCCGCCGAAATCGTCGTCCTGCCGTTCTTCGACGCGCAGACCCGCGATGGGCTGGCGGCATTCCGGAGCGCGGCCGACGCGCCGCCGCCGGCCATCCGGCTGCCGCTCCGCTCGCCGGTCGAGTCGCTCGAGCTGATCACCCCGGAGCGCATGCATGAACGCAAGTTGTCCGAGGCGGCCGGCCCCGGGGCGACGGTGATTCTGCCGCTGCGGCCGGGGTACAGGCTGCTGCGCTACCGGCTCGCGGTCGAGGCGATCCCGGTGAAGGAATCGACCGATGTCGGCGCCAGCGCCGAGCTGACGGCGGAGGAGATCATCGCCTTCGAGCGGGAGCGCCGCGGCGTGCAGGACGCGCGCGTCGATCACTACGAGGCGAAGGCGATCATCAACGTCCACTACCGGCTCGCCTCGATCAACACGACGCTCGACCTGTCGAACGAGAGCCGGCTGTACGTCCACGACGGCAAGGAGGACTACGAGCAGAAGGCCCTGTACGTCAACGGCGCGAAGTGGTCCAGCCAGGAGCCGCCGGCCCTGCCGTTCCTGCAGCCGGACGAGGTCGGCGAGGCGCCGCTCGACATCGCCCTCGACGAGCGCTACCGCTACACCCTCGAGGGGAAGAGCACCGTGGACGGGCGCGACTGCTACGTCCTGTCGTTCGAGCCGGTCGACCCGACGCAGAGCCTTTACAAGGGGAAGGTGTACATCGACAGCACCCTGTTCACCCGGGTCCGGATGGAGAGCGTGCAGACCGCCCTGCACCCGCCGCTGCGATCGACCGAGACCGTCTACCGCTACGGGCCGATCGAGAGCGATGTGGGGGAGGTCTGGCTGCCCGTGAACATCGACGGACAGATGGTCTACGAGCTGCTCGGATACACCCTCACCCTCGAGCGCGAGCGGACCTTCAGCGACTTCGAGGTCAACAAGCCGGGAATCGAGGAACGGGTGGCGCAGGCGTTCGACTCGGGACGGCCGATCTACCGCGACACCGGCAACGGCCTGCAGCGGGTGCGCATCGTGGACGGACAGGAGGAGCTGGACAGTCTCGACAAGCCGAAGAACACTGCGCTGGTCTTCGGGTTCTCGGCGGGCGAGTCGGGCGATCTCTCGTTCCCGTTCGCCGGCGTCAACTTCTTCGACTTCAACTTCCGCGGCACCGGGACGCAGTTCAACCTCGCCATCGCCGGCCCGTTCGCCGACATCTCCTGGAATCAACCGAACGTCCTCTCCGGCACGGTGACGAAGCCGTGGTCCTTCGCGCTGCAGGGATCGCTCACGGCGATCGAGCTGGAGGACGAAATCGCGACGTTCGCCGGCACCCCCGCCGAGGATCGCGTGGACATCCTCTCCGAGTCGTTCCGCGCCACCCTCAGCATCCCGATGGGGGAATTCCTGCGCTGGTCGATCCAGGGGCGGGGGCTGTACCAGAACTTCGACCGGCAGGACAAGACGAGCGTCGATTTCGTGCTGCCCCCGACGCACGTCGAGGGGGTGGCCAACCTGCGCCTGGAGTTCGCCCGCCTCGGCTACCAGGTCGCCCCGTGGGCGGAGTGGGGGACGCGTAGCGACTGGGGCCCCTGGGGACGCTGCGCCGACGTGCCGCTCGAAGACTGCACCGTCCCCGGATCGCGCTTCAGCGAGGACGACCGCGACTTCACCCGTCTCGGGATCGACATCCGCAAGTCGTACTACTTCGGCATCTTCCACAAGATCACCCTCGGCCTCTCCGGCTTCGAGGGTCGGAGCCTCGACCGCTTCTCGCGCTTCGAGCTGGGGGACTTCCGCTCCGCCAACGTGCGCGGCTTCAACTCCTCCGGCCTCCACTTCGACCGCGGTCTCGTCGGCGAGGCGTCGTACGCCTTCGGGATCAGCAAGGCGCTGCGCGCCGAGCTCGGCCTCGAGGAGGGGATCATCCTGAGCGAGGACGATTTCCCCGACGGCTACGAGCGGGTCATCGGCAGCGGCCTGAACCTGGAGTTCTCGGGCCCCTGGGGGACCTTCGTCACCGTGCGCATCGGCGCCGCCCTCAATTCGACGATCCCGGACAAAGGGAGCGGCGCGGACATGCGCGTCGTCTTCTTCAAGACCTGGGACAAGTGGAGCCGTCACGGCGGCAAGGGCACGCCGCCGTCCGGCCCGCCCGCCGC
>Ga0111538_10004434_pt1 | contig 19492 bp, 12 predicted proteins | sample SoiMethybrSBSTD1_FD_79669 | JGI IMG/M metagenome (GOLD analysis project Ga0111538, IMG submission 79669) | Bulk soil microbial communities from a Populus tree surrounding site in Tennessee, USA - Soil MetaG P. TD hybrid SBSTD1 (version 2)... | ecosystem: Environmental > Terrestrial > Soil >...
CTGGTCGCGTTCAACCCGCTCGCGAGGCCGGGCCAGCCGGATTTCGGGATGCTCTATGTCGGCAATGCCGACGGCGGCAGCGCGGGTGACCCGATGAACATGGCGCAGAACATGGCGTCGCCGTTCGGCAAGATCCTGCGCATAGACCCGTTAGGCAGGAGCAGCCGCAACGGCAAGTACGGCATTCCGGCCGACAACCCGTTTGCGACCAGGGATGGCGTGCTGCCGGAGATCTGGGCGTTGGGCGTACGCAACCCGCAGCGCTTCGGCTGGGATCCGTCGAACGGCCGGATGTACGTCGCGGACATTGGCCAGAACACCGTCGAGGAAGTGAGTCCGGTACCAAAGGGCGGGAATCTGGGCTGGAATGTGTGGGAAGCGAGCTTCCTCTACGCCGGTCGCGGCGGCGTGGACACGTCCGGTCCTCGCGGCGACCCGGCGATGACGTACCCGATCGCCGAATACGATCACACCGATTCGGTGCTGTCCAACCGCGTGGCAGTCACGGGAGTGATTGTGTATCGCGGCAACGCCATCCCGTCCCTGCGCAATCGCATCGTGTTCGCCGACATGCCAAGTGGGGAAGTGTTCACCGTTTCGGCGGACGAGACCCAGGCCTCAGGCCAGGATCACATCCGCCGCGTTCTGTTCAACGACAACGGAACTGTAAAGACGCTCTTGCAGGTCATCCGCGAGAAGAACGCGCAGCTGGGGAAGCAGCCTGCGGGCAGAGCGGACGTGCGATTCGGCACAGGGCCGGATGATCAGGTGTTCCTGTTGAACAAAGCGGACGGAGTAGTGAGGCGGGTGACGAACAGATAGATGTCGGATGTCGGATGTCAGATGTCGGACGACTGCACTGCCGATTACCAAGGGATTTCATTGGTAATCGCCTCGCAGTTTATCCGACATCTGACATCTGACCTCCAGTCGTCATCTGCTCCTCACCGGCCTCGCCCTTCTTGACGGCGCAACCGTCTTCTTGACGAACGCAATCAATTCGCGCCGCACCTCATAGTAGATCCCCATGCCGTGTTCGGCGCCCGGGATGATTCTCGGCGTGATGTGTTTCAGCCCCTTACTCCAGGTGCGGACATTGTTCGCGCCGTCGAACGGATCCTTCTCGGACGACATCAGCAGCATCGGTGTGGTGACCGACGTGCAATTCGCGCGGATGCGCTCCATCGCGTCCGGCGAATGCACGGGCGCGCCGGCCGCACAAATCGTCACCACGGCTCGCAACGCCTTCGTCAATTTCGGCGCGGCCAGCAATACGCCGGTACCACCGACACTCGAACCCACCAGGATCAGCCGTGTGGGATCGATGAAACTCTGGAACATGCCCCATGCAGCCATGCGCACGATATCGTCGGCGATGTGCGAGAAGCCGATCGCGCTCGCGCTGGCCACGAATGCGGCGCCGAACGCTTCCATGTTGGGTTCGGCAGGAGTCGGCGCGACCTTCGCACCCGTCGGCGTCCAGATCGACTTCCCCTGGCCTCGCATATCGAAGGCCATGGTGGCGATGCCGAGGGCGTGAAGATCCTCGAGGAACGGCATGAAGCTGCCGTGCGTCGACGGATACTGGTGCGCCAGGACCGCGAGCGGATACAGGCTGCCGACTTCTCCGTGCGGGTAGGTAAGCCGGCCGTGAAGGACGAGGCCGTCCGCGGCAGGTATCGCGGCGTTGAGCGGTGCGAGGGATGGGTAGCGTGTCATGTGACCAGGTGCCTCGAGCGGTGGAGCGTTGCCGACAGCGTACTGCTTCCGCGCAACGCGGGCCACTACCCGTTCGGGGGGCCGGTGAGCGGGACCATTCCGGTGCGATTGGCCTCAAGGTTGCCTTGTACGGGCTGGAGAGGAGTGGACACATTCGGGGCATGCCACGCATGAGGATCACTGCCGCGCTGGTCAGCGCCCTTTCCCTCGCGACTGGTTGCATGCCCCGACCTGCCAGGCCGCCGGTGCCCGAACGGATCGTGCCGGTCATTCCGGCGCCGCACGTGGCGCAGCCGGGACGCGGGAGCTGGATCGCGCCCGACACCCTCGAGGTGTTCGTCGCCGACACGGCGAACCACGAGCTCAAGGCGTTAGGCAGCCTGGCCGTCAACATCGTGAGCCTGGCGATGGGCGGCCACCAGGTGCCGCTCGTCATCGGCCGGCGCGACCACGAAGGGGGCATCCAGGTGCGACTGATCGACCCGCTGCCGGGCGAGAAGGAGGGGTCCTACACCCTCACGGTGGCGCACGAGGGCATCGACATCACGGCCTCGTCAGGCGCGGGATTGTTCTATGGATTGCAGAGCCTGCGGCAGCTCTTCGACGCCGCCAAACCCGACGCGAAGGGAATGCCGTACCTGCCGGCGGTCACCATCGTGGACACGCCCCGCTTCATGTGGCGCGGCCTGCATCTCGACGTCGCCCGGCACTTCGAGCCGATCAGCTTCGTCAAGAAGTACATCGACCTGATGGCGCGCTACAAGCTGAACACGTTCCACTGGCACCTGACCGACGACCAGGGATGGCGCATCGAGATCCGGAAGTATCCGCGCCTGACGAGTGTGGGCGCGTGTCGCAGGGAAACGATGGTCGAGAAGCACTTCGAGCCGTACGTCGGTGACGGCAAGCCGTATTGCGGTTTCTACACGCAGGTCGAGATCCAGGATGTCGTGAAATATGCGGCGGACCGTTACGTCACTGTTGTGCCCGAAATAGAAATGCCCGGTCACGCCAAGGCGGCACTCGCCGCGTATCCGGAGCTCGCCTGCACGCCGGGACCGTTCGAAGTTCGCACGACATGGGGCGTCGACGAGGACATCTTCTGCCCAAGCGACACCACGTTCGCGTTCCTCGAGGGCGTGCTGTCCGAGGTGGTCCAGCTGTTCCCGGGAAAGTACATCCACGTCGGCGGCGACGAGGTGCCGAAGGCGCGCTGGAAGGCGAGCCCCGTGGCGCAGGCGGTGATCCAGCGCGAAGGACTGAAGGACGAAGCGGCGCTCCAGAGCTGGTTCATCAGGCGGATCGAGCAGTTCCTCATCTCGAAGGACCGCCGGCTCATCGGGTGGGACGAGATCCTGGAAGGCGGATTGGCCCCCGAGGCGACGGTGATGTCGTGGCGTGGAACAAGTGGCGGCGCTGCCGCGGCGCGCGAGGAGCATGACGCGATCATGTCGCCGGGCTCTCCCCTCTACTTCGATCATTACCAGGGGGACGCCCGATTCGAGCCGCTGGCCATCGGCGGAATGAACACGCTCGATCGCGTCTATGCCTACGAGCCGGTCCCCGACTCGCTGACACCCAAACAGGCCGCGCACATCCTCGGCGCGCAGGCGAACGTGTGGACCGAGTACCTCAAGACCCCGGACGCGATCGAGTACATGGTCTGGCCCCGGGCGCTCGCGCTGGCTGAAGTGGCGTGGTCGCCGCTCGAGGCGCGCGGGTGGGAGAGTTTCGCCGTGCGCGTGCCGGGAGCCCTCAAGACGTTAGGCAGGTTGAACGTGAACTACCGGGTCCCGCACGTCGAGGGATTGGAAGGGGACCGCCTGACGCTCGAGGAGAGCGTGCCGATCCGCCTGCACACGCTGATGCCGGGCGCCGATATCCGGTACACGACCGATGGCACGGATCCGACGCAGTCCAGCACGAAATACGAGGCGCCGTTCCAGCTTCCGGTGTCGGAGGAGGGTTCGCGAGTGACGGCGCGCGTCTTCACGCCGGACGGGCGAGTGAGCGCGCCACGCGCGGCGACGTTCACGCGCACGGCGTACCGGCCCGCGGACCACCTGACCGTCGTGCAACCGGGAATCCGCTACCAGTATTACGAAGCGAACGTGCGCACGACGCGAGCCATCGACACGCTGGCGCCGACTCGTGAGGCCGTAGTCATCGGAGTGCGGCGCCGCGGCAACGAGCGCGCCGAGCGATACGCCATCAGGATGACCGGATACCTGCGCGTGCCGCATGACGCGCTGTACGAATTCGCGCTGTCGTCGGATGACGGCAGCAATCTCGACATCGGCGGCCGGACGATCATCGACAACGACGGCTTCCATGGCGAGGAGGAGCGCACCGGGATGATCGCGCTGCGGGCGGGACTGCATCCGTTCACTGTCCGGTATTTCCAGGGGACCGGCGGCGCGGCGCTCTCGTTGAAGTATCGGCGAGGCGAGGGATCGTGGTCGGTCGTGCCCGACAGCTGGTTTGTCCTGGCTGCGCTTCCGACTTCCCGCTGACCCGTAAGACGCCGGAGCGCGCTAGCGCGAGGTGTCTCCGCGAGGCACGGGCCGCGCTATCGCGTCAGACATGAGATGCTCCACGTGGATCGCACGCGCAACCTGACGGACCGTTGACATGACCGAGTCGTCTGCCGCAACTCCGTGACGTTGCCCGAGAAGGCTCGCGAGTTCACTGCCCGCGAACAGGTACGAGTAAGCGATGCTGATCGACGGCTGATCGATCCAGGCGTTGCGCTTCACGATCGCCGCAGGACCGGCAAACTCACGCCATAAAGCGTGCCCAGTGCGGATATCGACCCATCCTGTGCCTGCTACGTAGATCGTGTCCGGAGAAGCCACCGGCGTCGGGACAACTTTCCGGGCAAGCCCCTGTGACAACAAGTTGTTCCCGAGCCCCAGCATCTCACCGTAACGGCCGGTGGTGCGACTGATGTAGATCGGCCGTTGGGGCCACGTGTCCGCAAGCATGCGAAGCACGAGCAGGTCAGCTCTCTCCAGCAGGCCGCCACTCTGCGTCTGCGGCAGCATGCGAGGTTCGATCCTGACGTCGAGCCCTGGCACCTGCAATCGGACGGGCTCAGGGACAAGCATGTACAGCGGGATACTGTCAGCTTCTTCGAGCGTCAGGTGCAGTGGTGATCCTTCTGGCCTCGGCCACTGCCGGTCGCGATACACTGCCGGACCCTTTTCGGCGTCGTACGTGTGTATCGGCCGGCGAATCATTCCGCGCGCGAACCAGTCGGTGTTCATGAGGGACGTCACCGCCACCGTCACGTCGCGCCGCACGCCCTCCACCTCCTGCGCGTACCAGAGCGGAAAGGTGTCGTTGTCTCCGCCGGTGATCAGCACGCCATACGGCTCGACCGAGTTCAGGAGATCACGCGCGAAGGACGAGGTGATCCGGTCGTTCCTGCGATTCGCCGCGGACCAGTTACCGGCAAGTGGCACTGCGGCCAGCAACAGGACCGGCGCAGCTGCCAACAGACGAACACGGGTGATCTTCTCCTGCGTGCCTGAAGACGCGATCGAACGCCAGAGCCACACGAGACCGAGTCCCGCCCACACACCCCAGGCAGAGAAGCTCCAGAGGAAGAAGTAGTCGCGGTCGCGAACCTCGCGATCGACTCCTGTCAGGTCCGGCGACTGTGATGCGCCATAACGGAAGTTCAGGTAGTAAATCAGCACGACGGTCATCAGGAGCATCAACGGCCCGAAGTACCAGAACCCGCGCCGGTCATGACGATAGTGGAACGCACCGCCGGTCAATGCCAGCACGAAAAAGGCCGCGGCCACCACTGACTGGAAATCGTGGCGACGTTCGTGAGCGCCCGCATCGGCCACGGGAAGCTCCTCGTTATGCGCGTCGCGCCACCACTGCCACTTGAAGTACAGCCACCACATACCGAGCTGCGCGGAAAATGGCGCCTGGCGCTCGGTCAACTTCGGCTTGCCGAACTGTTCGCGGTTGAAGTTGTACCGGAACGCGTCCCAGGTGCCCTTCGAGAACGTGCACGAGAACTCGAGTCCCTGTCGACAGGCCGTGGGTTCACCTTCGTTGATTGGCGGGTTGAATGCCGCGCGGATCGGTTGCGTCGCGAACGGGATGAGCCCCGCGAGCACCATCGCGGCCGACCCGGCGAGGAGTCGCCAGCGAAACAGCGTGCGCGGGCGCGTGAGCATGACGAACACCCCCACAGCGGGCAGCGGCAGCATTCCCGCCATGTGGTTCGAGTACCCGAGGCCAAGCAGGTAGGCGACGAGCAGCAGCAATCGGTCGGCGCGCGGTCCATCGGGTTGGTCGGACCAGCGCAACATGAGCCAGGAGACGACGGCGATGCCGGCGAGCGACACCGTGTACACCTTCTCGTTCACCACCGATTGGTGCCACACCGTGAATGCCGTGGCGCCGATGACGGTCGACACCGCGGCGGTTATGCGCGCGGTCACGACGCCCAGGCCCGAGCGCTCGGCGACGCGACGGGACACGAGGTACCACAGGCCGGCGGCGACCGCGCTCGAGATGGCCGCCAGCACGTTGACGCGCATCGCGACGTTAGGTGCGACCGGGAGGATCGAGAAGACCCTGCCGACGATCACGAACAGCGGATTCCCGGGCGGATGCGGGATGCCGAAGGTGAACGCAGCGGTGATGTATTCGCTCGCATCCCACATCGCCGTCGTCGGAGAGAGCGTGAGCAGGTAGAGCCCAAGCACGGCCGCGCCGGCAACGATCGCTTCGCGGTAGGGCGGCATCTCGTCCGTCGCGCGGCTTCCGACGAGGATGGCCCACGGGATAGCCACCAGGAAACCCACCGTCAGCAGGATTGCCGAGATGGTGATGCCTCCGCGAACCAGGTCGAGAAACCCCGCGCCGAGCACAAAGACCGGTGCGCTCCACGACCAACGTGACAAGAATTTGTCTCTCATGGGAATGCGAAAGCGTGAGATGGGAAGGGCGTATCAGGAACGCGAACGTGGCGCAGGAGCGGCCTGGCCCCGCGCCAAGGCATAACGAGCCCAGGCCCGCACCGCTGGATCGGGGTCGTGGCGCGCCGCGGAGCGCGCGACGTCGACCGAGTCGGCGCGCTGCGCGAGCCGGACGACGGCCCACGCCCGTGACTCCCAGCGCGTCTCCTGCATGAGCGAGGTGAGCACCTCGCGCGTCGGCGCGAGTCGAGCCGTGGCCAGTGGGGCGACGATCGCCGCCGTCAGCGTCACCGTCGCGAAAACCATGCGACGACCCGGAACCGTAACGAGTCGCCGCGTGTCCGTGACCGCGTCGAGTCGTGCACGAAGGTTTCCGGGGCGAGACAGCGCCATCGCCGCCTGAAGGTGATGGTCGCCGGCCGGCGTCGATGCTGCCAGCCACTCGGCATAATCGCTCCGGCGGATCCCGCTCAGGAGCACGCGATCGTCGCACGCTTCCTCGGCGTCAGCCTCGAAACGCCGGGCGAGCCACCACACACCTGGATGGAACCAGAACAGCGCGCACGCGATCCGCGTCGCCAGGCGCATCGCGGCGTCGTTGCCCCGAACGTGTGCGAGTTCGTGCCGCAGCACGGCCTGCAACCGATCGGCTGGCCAGTGTGAAGCCGAGTGCGGCAGGAGAATGACGGGACGCCATACGCCCCAGGTTACCGGAACCGGCACGTCAGGCGAGCCGAATAGTCGAACCGTCGCGGTGGGCACACCGGTGGCATCGCCAGCCTCACGCAACCGTCGCCGCCAACGTGCCGTCGCGAGTGCCACCGCCGTTTGCCGTACGCGGACGAGCCTGAGACGGGCGATCGCCGTGCGAATGAGGACGAGCGCCACGCCAGTCCAGTACAGCAAGAGAATGCCGACGATCGCTCCCGGGGCTTGCCGAATCGCGTCGCCGGACCGCGACACGCCCGGAGGCACGTCGAGCTGGACCGTGCCTAACGCCACCAGCGGGCGAGCCAGCAGTTCGGGAAGAACCCACGCCATCCATTGCCACGGCACGAAGCGGCCGAGGTAGATGGCCAGCAGGCCAGCCACGGTGCATCGCCACACGACGGCCCGCGATCCGGCACTCGATTGGCGAAGGAAAACGAAGGCGATGATGGCCGCGAACAACGGCAACGTCGCCATGAGGGAAACGCTGTACACGTCGCCGACGAACCGGGCGCTGTCCGCTGGAGTAAACAACGTGGCCGCCGGCGCGCTCATGTGGTCAGCGTCCTTCGGCGCGCAGCCGCTTGACCGTGCCGGCGAGCGCGTCACGCTCGGCGGCAGTGAGCGGCTGGTCGGCGTCATCGAGCAGCGCGGCCACCGCTGCCGCGCGGGATCCGCCGAAAAACGTGCTGAGCAGGTGCTTTACCGCCGAGCGCTGGGCGACGTTTCGAGGTGTGACCGGCAAGTAGATGTGTCGCGGACCGTCCTTCGTGTGGCGCAGCTGTCCCTTGGACTCGAGGATGCGAAGGAGCGTGCGAACCGCGGCGGGGTGCGGTGGATCGTGGAGTTCTTCGCGAACCTGTCGCGAAGTCGCGCCGCCGAGTCGATAGACGACGTCCATGATCTCGCGTTCGCGCCGGGCGAGAGATGTCTGCGGTCGTGCCATAGGATAAGAACTTATCTCAGCAGGCCGCCCGGGGCAAGGCGCTCAGTCCGCGGGGGCTGGAAGGCCACTGACGACCGCGTCAGCTTCCATTCATCATGATCACCATCGATCCCATCGCCCGCGCCCTCGTGGCCGCGGACTCCGGGGCGGCCGACAAGCTCGGCGCGCCTAACTACGACGAATTCCAGAGCGACCGCGAAGTCTGGGAGCTCCTGCGCGAACGCCCGTTTTCGGTGCTCCGCGTGACCATGCCGCACTGCGACGTGCGCACGCCCGAGGACATCGGTGAGGAAGGTTCCAAGGCCACGCTCGCCCGCGCCGTCGCCAACATGGCCCGGCTCATGAGCGACCCGATGGTGAAGAAGGCGATGCACATCCTCTGGGTCTACGAGATCACGCGCCCCGGACACGAGGACCGGCCGCAGATCGGGCTGGGCGGTCTCGCGCGCACGGATGAGATCCGCACCCCGGAGAACCCGAAGGGCAGCGTCATCCGCAACGAGGGCATCCGCGAATCGAAGGCGAAGGGTCGCGCGACACTCACCCAGGTCACGCACACCGACATGGGCACCGTCAACCTCGCGGTCGACGACACCAGCGGCGAGTTCCTTGGTGCGTTAGGCGCGTACGCGAAGTCGCGGACGCCCAACTTCGAGACGCACGACGAGGGGGGCAACCTGCATCGCGTCTGGCTCGTCGATGACGCGAAGGAGGTCGAGCGGTTTCGCGCGCTCGTGGCGAAGGAACCGCGGGCCTACGTGGCGGACGGGAACCACCGGAGCGCCGCGGCGGCCATGCTGGGATACAATCACTACCTCGCCGTCATTTTCCCGTCGTCGACGATGACGATCGCGCCGTACAACCGCCTGGTCGACCTGGCGCGCGACCAGCGCGCCGGGCTCGTGCCGCAACTCCAGCGCTCGTTCCAGGTCGGCGCGCATACCGGTTCGGGCGCGCTGCAACCCGGGAAGACGCACGAGATCGGGCTCTACGACGGCGCGGCGTGGTGGTCGTTGCACCCGAAGCCGGGAACGTTCGACCCGAACGACGCCGCGCAGGACATCGATGCCGACATCGTCCAGCGCCAGATCATCGAGCAGGTACTCGGCGTGGCCGACGCGCGTGATGAGCGCATCACCTACGTCGGCGCCAACCGCGACGCGGCCTGGCTGCAGTCGCAGGTCGACGAAGGGCTCCACGGCTGCGCGATCACCCTGCCGCCCGTGACGATGGAGCAGTTCATCAAGGTTTGCCTGCAGGACAAGCTGATGCCACCGAAGTCGACCTGGTTCGTTCCGAAGATCAGGTCAGGGCTGGTCATGGCGATGGTGTGATGAACGAACGGTGAAGCAGGAACGCGAAAGGCAGAACGGCGAAGCTGTTCTGCCTTTGCCGCTTCAGCGCGCCGTCGGTTCGAGAACCACCGCGGTTCCGTAGCACAGGACTTCGGTCACTCCCTTCATCAGCTCGTTCGCGTCATACCGGATGCCTATCACGGCGTTGGCGCCGGCCAGGTGCGCCTGGACGAGCATCGTGTTGAAGGCCTGCTGACGCGTGCGTTCAGCGAGTTCCGTGAAGAGCGAGATGTTGCCGCCTAACAAGGTCTGGAAGCCCGCGCCGATGGTGCCGAACACCGACCGCGACCGGACCACGACGCCGCGAACAACACCGATGTTCTCCACGATCCTGTGTCCAACGATGTCGAAGGCAGTCGTCGTCATGTAGTGCGGAATGTCGACGGCTTGCGAGGGGATGACTGAAGTCATGGCATCGGTCGTAATGGGTTAACCGGAGTGGCGAGCCCTTAGCTCCTCAGCGACGGCTCACGGGGCACGCCGCTGCAGGCGCCAGGGATTCGTCGGGAGTTGCTCGCGTTACGTTGAGGTACTGCACCTTGGGCGGCACCGTGGGAGCGAGCGTTATCGCCACCCGCAGCCGCCCCTTCGCGCACTGCATCATCCACTGCCCTCGCAGCGCATTCTCGACCGCGAAGGGCTCCGTCTTCCGGCACGAGCCACCGGCCTCGGTGACCAGCGCCGCGACGGCATGCTGGCGGCGGTCCTTCGACTGATCCAGGTAGAGGTTCATCGCCGCCACGCTGTCGGCGAGCTGGTCGTCCCACTGCACGACGAGACGGCTGACCGCGTCGCGCGCCGACGTGAGCGCGGCCGACGGCGCGGGTTCGCGCGGCACGAGCGCCCCCGTGCGCGACATCGCGCCCAGGGCCTGCGCGATCACGCCATCCCAGCCGGTGTAGGTCAGGTTGCCTAACGCTATGATGGCGACGCCGTGGTCCGGGAGCCAGCGCATCTGCGAGCCGTAGCCCGGCAGCCCGCCGCTGTGCGCCACCACATAGCCGAACTCGCACGTCTGCGTGATGCGCAGGCCGTACCCGTAGCCGCCCGAGAACGCGATGGTCGCGCTGTCCCTGCCGGCCATCGTTATGCGCGTGGGCCGCGACCGCCAGAGCTGCTGCATCTCCCGGACGGACGAGCGGCGCACCGGACCTTCCTCGGGATCGTTTCTCGGCGGCCAGGCCGACCCAAGGAACCCGACCCAGCGCGCGAGGTCGTCGATCGACGTCAACATCCCGCCCATCGACCCGAAGGCGCCGTCAGGCAGTGGCGGCTCGTCCTTCCATCGCTCGTCCTCCCAGCGGTAGCCACGCGCCAGGCGGTCGACGGGGACGTCCGCCGCCTCCATCGTGGTCGATGTCATGCCAAGCGGCTCGAGCACCTGCTGCTTGATGTAGCGCGTATACGGTTCGCCCGTGACGCGCGTGATGATGCGGCCGAGTATCGCAAAACCGTAGTTCGAGTACTCGTACGCGATGCCCGGCGGGTTCGAGAACGGAATGCCGCCTCGCATCATCGCCGCCATCTCGTCATCGGTCCGGTTCAGTTGCTGGTCGCCCCACGGATTGTCCTCGGGAAAGCCCTCGGAATGCGACAAGAGGTGGCGAATCGTCAGGCGCGGCGAATCGGTCGTGGGATACGCGAGGCCGGCGAGCTCCGGGACATAACGATCTGCCGGATCGTCGAGCGCCAGCTTTCCCTCGTCGCGCAGCTTGAGGATCGAGAGCGCGGTGAAGCTTTTCGTCATCGACGCGATGCGAAAGACGCTCGCCGAATCGACCGGCAGGGTCTGGGGCACGTCTCGCAGTCCGACCACGCCGCGGTGGACAAGCTTTCCGTCGATGAGGACGCCGTAGGCGATGCCCGGCACCCGGTTGTCGCGCGCGAACGCCCTGAACATCGAGTCGATCTCCGGCATCGCCGCCAGAAGTTTCTCCGTGCGATTCGGGTCGCCGAAGCGAGCTGGCGCGTAGTCGGCCGTGGGCGCCGGCGTGGCATCGCGCGCCACGCAGCCGGCCGCGGCCAGCAACACAGGCGTCAGGATTCGTCCGACAAGTGGGCGACGCATGAATCCATTAGGAAGAAGTTGGGCCGAATGTGGCCACCTCGGCGGCCATTCGCGAGACCACTTCTGGTACTGGCGAGGATGGCGAGCCCTTCGCACCTTCGTTGAGGACACCTGCCCTCGGATCGTTGGATACCATCGAGCATCTCACAGCCGTTTTCGGCGGCCGCTATCACGTCGAGCGGGAACTCGGTGCGGGTGGCATGGCGACGGTGTACCTCGCGCGCGACGTCAAGCACGACCGACATGTCGCCATCAAGGTGCTCCGCCCCGAGCTGGCGACCTCATTGGGTCCCGAGCGCTTCCTCCGTGAGATCCACATCGTTGCAAAGCTCCAGCACCCGCACATACTCGGCCTGATCGACTCCGGTGAAGCGGACGGCAACCTGTACTACGTGATGCCGTACGTGACGGGTGAGTCGCTGCGCACGCGACTCGCCCGCGATGGCGAGCTGCCGATCGCCGAGGCGGTCTGGGTCCTTCGCGAGATTGCGGACGCCCTGGCGCACGCGCATGCGCAGCAGATCATCCATCGCGACATCAAGCCGGAAAACGTGATGTTCTCGGCGCGGCACGCTCTCGTCGCCGATTTCGGTATCGCCCGAGCCGTCACGGAAGCCGCTGCCAGCGGCCCGATCACCGCGACCGGAATCGTCGTCGGCAGTCCGGCATACATGGCGCCGGAGCAGGCGGCGAGCGAGCCCACGATGGATCACCGCGCCGACATCTATGCCTTCGGCGTGCTGGCGTACGAAGTGCTGGCGGGCGTGCCGCCCTTCACGGCGCCCAGCGCGGTGCAACTCGTGTCGGCGCACATGATGCGTCTGCCGGATCCGCTCACGCGGCACCGGCCCAGCGTTCCGGAAGCGCTCGAGGAAATCGTGTTGAAGTGCCTGGCGAAGCGCCCCGCGGACCGGTTCCAGAAAGCGGAAGAAATCGTGGCGAGGCTGGACGCGCTGCTGACCGGTCCCCTGAGCGAGATGATGGGCACGACCGAGGAACACGCGGTGGCCCCGCTCAAGTACCGGATCGCCGAAGGACTGGCGCGCCGTCTCGATCGTCAGGCGTTCGACCCGCGCATGGTGGGCGACTCGATCGAGTATCTCGACAATCATGCCCGGTCGGACACGCTCGTGTGCTTCCTGCCGGCGTTCGGGCTCGACGCCGCCGAATACGAGGATCACCTGCGCCTGCTGCCGTGGCGATGCGTGGCCGTCACGCCGTTCTCGCACGAGCCGATGCGGCACCGGAGGTACACGCTGTCGCTGACCGACCACTTCACGCTGCTGCGCCACTTTTTGCGCCACGTCGAGGAGCGGACGGCGGCAACCCGTGTCGTGCTGGTCGGGTTCTCGTCAGGCGCGGACGCCGTCCTGCGGTTCGCGGCGATGCGACCCGGGGGAGGGGCGCGCCTGGACGCCGTGCTCTCGTTAGGGTGCAACATCTCGATCGAGACGTGCTTCCTGACCGGATTGCTGGCGCGGATGAGCTCACGTCACCCGGAGCGGCTGCTCGCCGACCTGCGTTCCGTGGGCGAATCGGCGGCAGAGCTGGATAGCTGGCTGACGATCCACACGTACCTGGTGGCGATGTTGCGGAAATTCCGTCACTCGGTGGATCCGTTGCGGTCTCTCGCGCGCGAGATCGTGCGGCCATTCGAGGCGGGGGGTGAATCCCCGTTCATCACGTGGTACCGCGAGGCCTCGGCGAACGTACGCGGCATCCGGTGCATCTTCGAGGACAGCGAACGCTATCGGGCTTTTGTGAGCGAGCTGCTGCTCGGCCAGGCCGAGACACACCGGCTGGGGGACAAGTATCGCGAGGACACGATCATCATCGAGCCGGATACCGCGCACTTCGACCTCGAGAAGCCGGAGATCGTGTCGAAGCACATTGAGGCGATGCTGTCGTCCATCGCGGTGCAGCCGGTGGGGGCACACTAACTACGGTTGGCGGATGGCAGATGGCGGATGGGGGACAACCTGCCATCAGATCAAAGCGGACTCGGTTGGGAAACATCCAACAGATTTCCGCGTCGATCGCTTAGCAGTTGTCGGACCTCCGCCATCCGCCATCCCCCATCCTGGTGCTTATTTGACCGTCACCCGAATGATCCGATCGAGCAGGGGATAGTTTCGGTCCATGAATGCGTTCCCGCCTTCAAGCAACGGCCCCTGCTTCCCCTGCCTCATCCCCCCTCCCGACTCCTCGCCGTAACCCGCGTACAACCTGTCGACGACGTCCATGCCTTCGATCACCGTGCCTAACACCGTGAAGGCGTCGGCATCGCTGCGTGGATTGTCGGTCTTGTTGATGTAGATCTGCGTCGTGCGCGAGTTCGGGCGCGCCGGGAATGCGAGCGCGAATGTGCCGCGCTTGTTCGTCGAACGCGGCGGATCATCCTGCAAGGGAGCCGCGCTCCAGGCGGCGTTCACCGCCGGGTCGCCGTGAATGCCGAAGTGCGCGATGTCGGCGCGGACGCGGTGCAGCCGCGCGTCGTCGTAATAGCCGAGCCGCGCCAGGTTGTAGACACGATCGGCGCCGATCGGTCCCCAGTCGCGATGCAACTCGAGCACGAAGGTTCCCTTCGTTGTCTCGAAGCTCAGGCGCGATACCGCGGGCGCCGGCTTCTTCCACTCGGGGTTTGACGGATCGAGCAGCAGTTCCGCTCGTCCCGTGCCCGCCGGCCTACCGAGCTTTGTCGCGAGCCAGTCAGCAAGCGCGCCCAGTGCCGCCTTGCTCACCCGGTTCGACTTGAGCTTGTCGTAATTGCGGAAGTCTCCGCTCGCGTCGTCGATGAACAGGTGATTCACCGCGGGCAACACCCGAACCGTGACATCGCGATTGCCGCCGGCTCGGATCATCGCCGCGAGTTTCTCGGCTTGGTCGGCGGGAACCTGGCGATCGGTCGCGCCCTGGAGGATGAGCGTGGGTGTCTTCACCTGGCGCGCGGTCGGGGCAGGATCATACGACATCCAGAACTTGATCCAGGGGTCCGTTTGTTTCGCCGGATCGAGCGAAGCGCGCGCCCACTTCAGGATCGAGTCCCGCTTTGCTGGTGTGAGGCTCGTGTCCGTGTCGACGATGAACTTGTTCTGCGCCATGCTGATCTCGATCCCCTTTTCGCCCGGCGCCGCCAACGTGACCATGGCCTTCAGGCGTGGATCGCTCGCCGCGATCATCGGCGCAATCGAGCCACCCTCGCTGTGACCGATGATCCCGATCCGGTTGGGATCAATGTCCGGTCGCGTGCGCAGGTACGCGATCGCCGCACGGATGTCGTCCGCGAAGGTCTCACTCGTCACGCCGAGTGCTGAACCGGTGGATGCGCCGACTCCACGGTCGTCGAGCCGGAGCACGGCGATGCCGCGCCTGCCTAACGTATCGGCGACTTCGCGATAGAGGCGGATTCCGCCAGCAAACGGGATGAACTCGTCGCGGTCCTGCTGGCCGGAGCCCGTGATCGTCACGACAGCCGGGTGTGGACCACGCGCGTTCGAGGGAATGGTGAGCGTGCCGCCGAGTGTGATCGTTCCCGATGCGACGCGAACGTCTTCGGCGGTGTAGGGCGCTCCGGCGGGGGCCGAGTAATCGGTCCTGGGCGCCAACGAGCTGTCGCGAAGTGAAATCGTCAGGCCATTCGCGGCCTCGGGGCCGAGCCGGACGAACTCGAAGTTCGGTCCGACGATGATGCCGCCGAGGATCCTGCCGGCCGCATCCACCTTGAGCCGTTCGACCTGCTGCGCGATGGTCGCGACCATCGAATCGGGTCCGACCGACTCCACCTTCACGTCGATCGTGGCGCCGGCGTTGATCGCGAAGTACGGGATGGTTGTCGCGCCGCCCGCCAGGCGGGCGCGACGCGAGAACAGTTCACTGATCGCGAGTGCGTTGTTGAACGAAGGGACCGCGCCGGCGCGGGTCGCGACGCGCTGCGTTCCAGCGGCGGTCTCCACGACCGCGGTGTCGCCGACCAGGGCGACACGGACGCGCTGGAGAGGGGCCGCTGTGGGCGCCGCGCCGGCGGCGTAGACCCCGAGGGTCAATGTCCGGACTGACTCGTTAGGTCCGAGGAGGACGCGATAGTCGATGCGCGGCTGGCCTTTCACCTGCACGGAACCGATCAGCGTGTCCGCCTGCCGGATGAAGCGGTCGACGACCAGCGTGTCGGCTCCGCGCCTGATAGCGATGGCGCCGCGATCCCCGGCCTGCTGCGTTGGCAGTGACGTGGCAACTGCGAGAGCAATGGCGCCGAGGGTGGCGATTGTCATGGACGCATCGATTATGGATACAGGAAATGTTGCAGCCGATTGCGGCTCGCGGTATCGTTGGCCGCTTTGCGCCTGGAGGCGACTTTGGATCAGCGGCGTTGCAGCGGTGCTGTCACGCGGGCCGCAGTGGCGGCTGTGCTCCTCGCGGGTTGCTCACGCCTGCCGGAGGTCCAGGCGAACGACAATCGCAAACCAGCGGGTCAGCTCACTGGCGATACGCTCACGTTGCGCCTCGTAGTGCAACGCGCGCGGTGGCATCCCGAAGCGGCAAACGGCTTGTATGTCGACGCCGAAGTGTTCGGGGAAGAAGGAGGCCCGCCGCAAGTGCCGGCGCCACTCATTCGCGTGAAGACCGGGACCATCATCAAGGCCACCGTTCGCAACGCGAACGCCGACTCGACGCTCTGGATCCGTGGCTTCGCCACCCGTCCCCTGCCCGGAGGGCCTCCCGATAGCGTTGGTGTCGCCCCCGGCGAAACGAAGATCGTGACGTTCGCCGCCGGCAAACCAGGGACGTACGTGTATGGTGCAAACCTCGGGATATTCGACGACTCCATCGAACGCGAGCAGCTACTCGGTGCGTTCATCGTCGACTCGCTGGGCACCGTTCCACCGGACCGGGTGTTCGTCATCAACGTCTGGGGAGAACAGGCCGACTCCTCGTTCTACCGCAACGCGCTCGCCATCAACGGCAAGTCGTTCCCTTACACGGAGCCAATCTCCGCAACGACTGGTGACACGCTCCGCTGGCGCTGGGTGAACGGCTCGTTTCGGCCCCACCCGATGCACATGCACGGGTTCTACTTCGACGTAACCGCACGCGGAAATTATGCCGCGGACACGACGTACAGCGTGGAGCAGAGGCGATCAGTCGTGACCGAGGCGATGACAGCGGTGAGCACCTTCTCCATGACGTGGGTGCCCGATCGTGACGGCCAGTGGCTGTTTCACTGCCACATCTCACACCACTCGACCGCGTTGTACGGCCGGCTCGAAATGCCGCACGAGGGTCACATGATGTCGGCGAATCCCGCCCAGCACATGGCGGGACTGGTGCTGGGCATCAATGTGAAGGCGGCACCCGGATGGAAGCCCGTCGCGCGTGACAAGCCACGCACGCTGCGACTGCTCGTCCGCGAAGGGCCGAAACTCGGTGCCGCGCCCCGGTCGATGGCGTACGTGATCGATCACGGCTCGTCATCGACCACTGAACCGATCACACGCGTGGGTGGGCCGCCACTCATCCTCACGCGCGGCCAGCCGACGGACATCACGGTCATCAACCAATTGAAGGAACCGACGGCGGTGCACTGGCACGGCCTCGAGCTCGAGAGCTATTCGGATGGCGTCGCCGGATTCAGCGGGCACGCCGGGCAGATCGCGCCACGCATCGCGCCGTCCGATTCGTTTACCGCGCGCCTGACGATGAGGCGCGCCGGCACGTTCATCTACCACACGCATCTCAACGATCTCGAGCAAGTCACGTCGGGCCTGTACGGCGCGCTCATCGTGCGCGAGCCCCGCGACCCCTTCGACCCATCCGTCGACCACGTTTTCATCGTCGGATGGGATGGCGATGCACTGAATACACCGATCCGGCTGCTCGTGAACGGCGATTCGATCCTGACACCGATGACGTGGCGCGCGGGCGGGACCCATCGGATCCGGCTCATAAACCTCGGCCCGGCCACGTTGGTGAATGTCCGGTTGACAAAGGATTCGACGCTGATGCACTGGAAGGCGGTCGCAAAAGACGGCGCCGACTTGCCGCCCAACCAGGCGGTGAATCGGCCGGCGGAGATCGACGCGTACGTCGGCGAGACCGCGGATTTCCTTTTCACGCCGTCGCAACGGGGTGAATACACCCTCACCTGGAAGAGCGACGACCGCAAGGCGGAGCCTCGCACGCAACGCATCATCGTGCGCTAGGCCGATAGCGCGAAACCGACGATCTGGTCAGCCGTAGAGAGCAGACCTCTCGCTCCGGAAGCGCCGTGATCCTTCTCCGTTCATCGCTGGCAGCGGCCCTCTCCCTGTCGGTTTTCGCCGGAATCGGTCGATCGCAAGAGCCGCGACGAAGCCTCGACCTCACCGTCGGCGGCACCGGCATTTCGATCGGTGACTCGAGACGGGTGCGCGGGCTCCGGCTCAACTTTCGCGACGGCCAGCTCGAACAGGCGACGGGTGTCAACGCCACGATCTGGACCCCGTTCAAGGGCGGCCATGGCAACATCACCGGCCTCGCGTTAGGCCTTCCCGCCACCGGTGGCCAGGACGTGCACGGGCTGCAGATCGCCGTCTTTGGCGCCGAAGTGCAGGGAAGCTTCACCGGGATCAGCATCGCGGGACTCGGCTTCGGCACTGGTGCGGACGCGTCGGGGTTCATGGTCAACGGATTCGGCATGGGAGCCGGCGGTTGGATCCGGGGCGTCAGCCTGAATGGCCTCGGTGGTGGCACGGGCGGGAATCTCGAAGGTGTTGGCGTCGGAGGGCTGGGGTTCGGCGTTGGTGGTAGCGCGAAAGGAGTGGTGATCGGTGGGCTGGGCGCGGGAGTCGGCGGGGACTTCACCGGTTTTGGCGTTGGCGCCTTCGGCATCGGTGCGGGAGGACGCGTTGACGGCCTCATGATCGGCGGACTTGGCGTGGGTGCAGGCCAGGGCGGATCCGGAGCCTTGATCGGGGGCCTCGGTGCCGGCGTTGGCGGGGACTACGACGGACTACTGCTCGGCGGACTTGGCGCCGGGGTGGGCGGTAATCTCCGCGGCATCGCGATCACCGGGTTGGGAACGGGCGTTGGCGGAAACGCGTCCGGGTTCTTCATAAACCTGGGTGGGATGGGTGTCGGCGGGACGATGCGCTGGGTCAGCATCAACGGGCTGGGCGCCGGAGCGACGCGCATCGAAGGCCTGTCGGCGACCGCGGGCTACCTCACCACGCCGCACTCAGTTGGCGTCATGGCCGCCGGCCTGTGGCTCAGGATCCGCGTCTGGGACGACGAGCCCCGGGACGGCAGTCGCGACTATGAGGCGCGGTTCGAGGGCCTGGGCATCAGCACGTTCAACCAGGTGCTGGGCCAGCAGAACGGCCTAACGATAGGCGTGGTGAACTTCGCGCGGTCGCTGAACGGCGTTCAGCTCGGGTTGATCAACATCGTCCGCGACAACCCCTCGGGGAGGAAGGTCCTGCCGGTGATCAACTGGGGAAATACGCGCCGTTAACGGGCGTTGTGCGTGGGGCGTTGACCATTTGGCGCTTCGCCTTTGACGATCGGCTCGTAGCGCCTCTGGCCTAAGCCCCGACCGTCCACCAAACTACGGCCTTCCGCTCTCGTCGAGGCCGATCCGATGCGTCAGGTACGTCCGTACTCGTTCGCGCTCCCCGTCCTGCTCCTCGTCGCCGTGCCTTCATCGTTGCTCGCCCAGGGCGGCCGCGGCGGTGGCGAACCGCCCAAGAACCTGCAGGTCCTGCCCAAGGACATGCCACGC
>Ga0111538_10004435_pt1 | contig 19488 bp, 18 predicted proteins | sample SoiMethybrSBSTD1_FD_79669 | JGI IMG/M metagenome (GOLD analysis project Ga0111538, IMG submission 79669) | Bulk soil microbial communities from a Populus tree surrounding site in Tennessee, USA - Soil MetaG P. TD hybrid SBSTD1 (version 2)... | ecosystem: Environmental > Terrestrial > Soil >...
CGAGACACGCGCCCGAGAGCGCAGGCGCCGTGACGGCGCCGCGTGGACCGAATCGTCTCGTCGCGCCGGCACGGCGGTTGCGCGACGGGCGCGCGGGATGAACAAGACCGGCGAGGAAACCGAGCTGCCCCGTCCCCTCCTCCCGGCCGGCGCCATCGGCCCACGCGAGCGAACGAGGGCGCGCGTCAGATTCGATCCGCCGAGGTGCCCCGTTCCCGATCCCGACCCCGACCCCGACCCCGATCCCGTTCCCGATCCCGACCCCGTTCCCGATCCCGACCAGCGGTCAGTGCGGGACGATCTGGTAGCGAATCGTGCAGCCGGCGTTCCGCCCCTGATACTCGCTCGGGCTCTCGGAGCCGCGCACGACGGTGCACTCGAGCGTGGTGTTGGGCGGGTTGATCGGACAGTCGACCAGCTGGCAGATGAAGTCGTCGTCGATTCCGTCGTCGTCATCGAGCCAGCCGACGAACCCGGCATCGAGATCGCCCGCCACCATGACCACCTCCCCCATCCAGTCCGGCGAGGTGGTGTCGCCCTGGACTGTCGACTCGATCGGATCGACCCAGCCGGTATAGCCGTGCAATCGCACGTCGGGCAGCCCGCCACTGACGTCCCAGCTGGCGCCGCTCACCTTGGTCGAATCGATCTCGGCGTCGAGCAGGACCATGTCGTAGTCGAGCGTCGTGTCGAGATCGCACGCCCCGTAGCACGCCTGCGACGCTGCACAGGCGTTGCAGACCTCGCCGCCGGTTCCGCAGGCGTCGGTGGACATGCCGTCCACGCACGCGCCGTCCATGCAGCAGCCGGTGCAGGTCGCCGGGCCGCAGGCGTCGCCGGTCGCGGCGTCCGCCCGATCCGGGTCGCCGGGGCGTGCGTCGGGCAGGGATCCCGCATCAGCGCCGCCGGCGGGTTCGTCGCTCTCACCGCACGCGGCGAGGAGAAACGCGAGTATTGCTGCACATGAACGCATCATCGAAGCCTCCCGGTGCGTCCCCTCTCAGCAAGGGGCGCGCCACGGAGTGACCCGCCTCATCCACCCGACGACAGGCGCGCGCCGGGCCCGCCCGGATGGCCGATGGCATCACCGGTGCGTGATTCCGGCAGCGGTTGCTGTCGAGCAGAAGGTGCATGGCCGCTTGCGTGGCGTCGTGCAGCGGCGGCGCGCCGGATCGGCGAAGAGCGCGAGAAGGCGTGGAAGCGATGTGGGCACCGCGCTTGCTCTGGAGGGCGGCAGGAGGAGGCGAACCGATGAAATGCGGCGGTCAAGGTCTACTTCAGCGAGCTCGCCGACCCGATCCTGGCGGCGGCCTCGCTGTACACCCACCCGGCGCAGATCGTCGTGACCCGGGACAGCTTCCTGGTCATCGACGTCGGCGACGACGTCACCTGCGTCGTCGACCTCACGGCCGAGCAGCTGTCGAGCGGCAGCGCCCGCTGCATGGGACCGACCCGGTCGCTGTCGCTGAAGATCGACGCGCTTTGATCGAGCGTCTCAGCGATCGCTGGCGGCGGCGGCGAGATCTCGCCTGAGAGCCGCCAGCTGGGCGAGGGTGTCGCGCCTGACCGACGGGATGCGGAGCGCGTCGGCGTAAGGCAGCTGGAAGTAGCGGTCGCGCAGGTCGCTCGCGACCTCCGGGTCGCCGCGAGCCTCGAGTCGGGCGATGGACTGTCCGACCTGCCGGTAGTCCTCGATGAGGCGCGCGACCGAGACGTCGGGTCCGGACCGCGGCGTGGCCGGCTCGGTCGCCGCGGCCAGCCGGGCCTGCGTGTCCGGGTCGGCGACGCCGGCGTCGGGCGGCACGATGGCGACCGGCGTGCGCGTCTCGTCGAGCTGCCGGCGCGACGGCAGTCGGTTCTCGCGCGGCGGGGCCGACCGGCGTGATCGCCGGGTGGAAGCCGGCGGCGCGGCCTCGGCTCGCTTCGCCGCCCTGGCCACCGGCGGCGCCACGGCAACCAGCGGCGCCCTGGCCACCGGCGGCGCCTCGGCAACCGGCGGCGTCTTGGCAACCGGCCGCGCCACGGCAACCGGCGCTTGCGCAGCCGGAGCCGCCGGCCTCGGCGATTCGGCCGGAGCGCTCGTCTTTTCGGCCAGGGCCACCGACGGCACGGCCCCGGCCGGCTCGACCGTGTGCGCCGCGGGCTCGCCGCGGTTGCCGGCGTGGCTGCCGTCCGACACGGCGTAGACCAGCGCGCCGATCGCCGCCACCAGCGCCAGCCCGGCGGTCAGCCGCCGACCGCGGTGCACCGGCGGGTCGTCGAGGAGAGGTATGTAGGGCTCGGCCACCGGGGCCGCGTCGGCGAAGATGAGCGCCGCCATCTCCTCGCTGATCCCGTAGTCCAGCGTCCGGTCGATGCGATCGAGCGCTTCACTGACCTCCTCGGCGCTGGCGAAGCGGGCCTCCGGGTTCTTCTCGAGCAGCCGGCGAACCACCCGCTCGACGTCGGTCGACACGTGGACGGCCGGGTTGCGCGCCCGGATCGGCGGCGCCGGCTCGAGCATGTTCTGGTGCGCGACCTCCATCGCCCCGCCCTCGAAGGGCGGCACGCCGGCCAGCATCTCGTACATCACGACGCCGAGCGCGTACAGGTCGGCCCTTTGATCCACCTCCTGATCGCGCGCCTGCTCGGGCGACAGGTAAGCCGGCGTGCCGACCACCCAGCCGTGCTGGGTCAGCCGGCCGTCGAACACGTCGTCGTTCGAGGTGATGGCGAGCCCGAAATCGAGGATGCGCGGCACCGGGCTGCCCGCGCCCTGCGGCTCGAGCACCACGTTGTCCGGCTTGAGATCGCGATGGACGATCCCCTGGGCGTGCGCGTGCGCCAGTCCGTCGCCCAGCTGGCGCGCCAGCTCGATGACCAGGCGCTCGTCGAGCGGCGCTTCCCGCTCGATGAGCTCGGCCAGCGTCTCGCCCTGGACGTAGTCCATCACCAGGTACAGGAGGCCCCGGTCGCTCTTTCCGAAGTCGAGCACCGTGACGACGTTGGGATGGTCGAGCTGGGAGGCCGCCGCCGCCTCCTGCGCGAAGCGCAGCCGCATGCGGGCATCGGACGCCAGATCGCCGAACAGGATCTTGATGGCGTAGCGGCACGGCAGCCGCACGTGGCTGGCGCGGTAGACCAGCCCCATCGCCCCCTCGCCGATCAGCTCCTCGAGGACGTAGCGCTCCGCGATGGTGGTTCCGATGAGCGGCTCCTCGACGCACTGGATGAGGGTGGCCCCGTCGGCGGGACAGAAGGAAAAGGCCGTGCGGAACACCGCGAGGCATTCGGGGCAGCGCACGCGAAGGGTGGAGGCGAGGTCGCTCATCGACAGTTCCTCATGGCCTAGAAGTGTCCTTCCAGCCACACATGTGCCCCGTGCGAGTCGGCGCCGACACCGACCGGCGCTTCCTCGACGCCGCCGGAACGGACATAGAGGAACACGGCGACTCCGGCGGCGAGAGCCGACGCGCCGAACAGGACATCGGCCGCCAGGGCCTTGTGCTCCATCGTGTCGACCCGGTCGTCGACCCCTGCGCAGATCACCTGCGCGCAGCCATCGGCCTCGAGCTCGTCGTAGTCGTTGCGCGCCGCCAGCGCGAGTCCGATGCCGCCGGCCAGCGCCGCCAGCGAGACCGCCCCGGCGATGCCGACTCCGCGGGTGACCCGGCGCCCGCCGGCTCGCCGCTCGGTCACCGGTGGCGGGTTGGCGACTCGAACCGGTGCGTCGGGCAAGAGGCGCCGCGCCGCAGCGGCGAACGCCGCCGGGGCTGCCTGCTTGCCGTCCTCGATGATGATCGCCGCCCGGCTGGCCACCTGATCGGTCCGCGGCCGCGCCCAGGTCGAGTCGATCTGCACCCGCGGGCCGATGCGCACCACCACCAGGAACAGGAGCTCGTCGGCGCCCAGCCGCTCGGCGATGTCCTGCACGCAGGCCGGCCGTGCGACGCAGTCCTCCTGCATCCCGTCGCGCGGCAGGCGGCGGCGCGACTCGGCACCCGCCACCACGTCGGCGACCACCCGGTCGCGCAGCGCGTCGCCCAGCGTGGTGGCCAGGGCGTCCGCCTCTCCCTCGGTGATGTTGACCCGGGTGGCGACCACGACGCCGACCCGCAGGCCGCCGCGGCCCTCCTCAGCGTGGGCCGCCTGAACGGTCGTGAGGAGAAGCGGGAGGCTGGCGATGAGGTGCTTCGTGGTCAGAGTCATGGGGGGCAATCCGCCGGGCAGGTGGTGGAGTCTTCCGGGTTCGTGCCGGTTCCGCAGCACATGCCGTCGCCGCAGCAGCTTCCCGGGCCGCAACCGGCGGGGCAGTCGCCGGCGCAGCTGCACGCCGTCTCCGGACCGTTGCAGGTGCTGTCGCCGCACATCGAGCCGCAGTCGGGGACACAGTTGGTCGTGCCCTCGGCGCCATTGCAGACGCCGTCCCCGCACACGGTGCCGCAATCCTCGTGACAGGTGACCGAGGTCTCGTTGCCGTTGCAGGTGCCGTCGCCGCACCTGCTGCCGCAGTCCATCGAGCAGGTCGAGGTGTTCTCGTCGGCCCGGCGGCAGCACCGTCCGTCGCCGCAGGTCTGCGCGCCGCAGTCGGACGAGCAGGTGCAGCTGTTCTCGGTCCCGCAGCAGAGGCCGTCGCCGCAGGTGCGCGGGCCGCAGTCGACCGCGCAGGTGCACGAGTTCTCTCCCGCCCCCGCGCAGCAGACGCCGTCGCCGCAGCGGCTCTCGCCGCAGTCGCCCGGACAGCTGCAGCGATCCTCCCCGGCCGCCCGGCAGCAGCGGCCGTCGCCGCAGACCGCGCCGTCGCAGTCGGCCGCACAGTTGCACTGGTCCTCGCCGGCGCTGCAGATGTCGTCGCCGCACACCGGATCGCAGTCGGCACGGCAGCTCGAGGCATCCTCGTCGTCGCCAGCGCAGCACAGTCCGTCGCCGCAGTCGCCCGGCCCGCAGTCGGCGGCGCAGGAGCAGCGGTTCTCGCCCCGGTTGGCGCAGCAGTAATCGTCGCCGCAGGTGGTGGCGCCGCAGTCGACCTGGCAGTCGCAGGGATCCTCGCCGGCGGCGCCGCAGCACAGGCCGTCGCCGCAGGTCGACTCGCCGCAGTCCATCGCGCAGTTGCAGCGGTCCTCGCCGGCGCCGGTGCAGCAGACGCCGTCGCCGCAGGTCGGCGACCCGCAGTCGTGTGGGCAGGAGCAGGGGTTCTCGTTCTCGACGCAGAGGCCGTCGCCGCAGCCGCCCACGCAGTCCTCACCGCACGCCCCGGGGTCCTCCAGCCCGGGGCAGCAGATGGCGTCGCCGCAGCTGGGCGCCCCGCAATCGGCCGCGCAGTCGCACACGCTCTCGTTGGCGCACACCCCGTCGCCGCAGAACTGCTCGCCGCGGCCGTCCCCGCGCGGGGCCGCGTCGGCCACTCCGCCCGGTCCGGCGTCGACCCGGGAGCCGCTGCGAAACTTGTCGCCGTCGAGCGTCTTCGAGCATGCGCCGAGGGCGAGGACCAAGAGGACGAATCCGGTTCCGGACCTCGGCGACACGACGACCGAGGAGTGCGAAGCGCGTGCCAGTGCGCGCGATTGCCACCGCGCGGAAGAGTGGTCGGAGTTGCACCCTTCGCCGCACGTTATGGAGCTGACTGGCTCGCCCCGGTGAGGCGAATTGCCTCGCGTACCAGATACGCCACATGCCGCCGCTCCCGGTGATCGGGGCGCGGCCCTGGTCTAGAACTTGACGGTCAGGCCGATCGTCACGTAGCTGCGCGGGTCGCGCTCGAACATCGACTCGTGGAAGATGTCGGTGTAGGCGGCGCGCTCCTTCTGCTTGGGCACCCCCTCGAACAGGCCCCACAGGCTCCAGCGATCGGACAGGGCGACCTCGATGGCGAGCGAGGTGATGAGGCGGGCGCCGGCGTCGCGGTTGAAGATCTCGCCGTCGCCGTCGAGCAACCGATCGACCCGCGACTTGTCCTCTGGAGCGATGGTGCCGCGCAGGTACTCGACGCAGATGTCGGGGGCGTCGTCGTCGCGGACCTCGAAGTCGGCGCCGTCGAGCCGCGGACAGTGGCGGTCGGTCCAGGCGTTCAGGTAGGCGCGCCCGGTCAGGGTGGCGGCGCCCAGGCCGGTGAGCGAGGCCATCAGGCCGCCGTTGAAGAAGTAGTAGTCGCGCTTGGAGTTGTCGAAGAAGGTCGAGCCGCCGCCGGTGTCGACGAAGGTGCCGAGGGCGAACGGCCCGCTGTCCACCAAGGTGGCCCGCCCGATGACCGACAGCTCCCAGCGGGCCCCGTACATGCGGTACTGGGCGCCGGCGTCGAACTGCAGCTGGTCGGTGAGCTTGCCGACGCCGACCATGAAGCGGGTGGAGAAGAAGTAGGGGTAGCCGGCGCCGAACGCCATGGTCGAGCGGCCGGCGGGCAGCGCCTTGGCGCCGAACGTGGTGAGCCCGCGCTGGATGAGCGCCTTCTCCTCCTCGCTCAGCTCGGTGTTGATCTTCTGCAGCGACGCCTTCACCAGCTGGATCTCGCCGCCCTGCACCTTCACCCCGTTCTCGAAGGCGTAGTAGCCGTCGGCCTGGATCGACACCATGTGCTCGCCGACCGGGACGTCCTCCTTGACCATCGGGGTCTGGCCGATCGGCTCGCCGTCGAGCAGGACGGTGGCGCCGCCCGGAGTGGAGACGAAGCGAAGTCCGCCGGCGGCGCGCAGCTCGGCGGTCACTGTCTGCGGCTCCCCCTCCTTGACCTTGACCTTCTTCTCGAACTTGGCGAAGCCCTGCTTGCTCACCAGCACCAGGTGCTCGCCGGCCGCCACGCTCTTCTGCTGGGGCGACAGGCCGAGCCGCTCGCCGTCGATGAAGACCTCCGAGTCGGGCACCGGCGACACCACCTTGAGCACCGTGTCGCCGGCCGACTTCGACAGGTCGAGCTTGAGCACGGTGGCCGAGCCGGCGTTGACCGTGACCCGCTCCTCCTTGGGCATGTGTCCGGTGGCCCTGACCTCGATCAGGTGATCGCCCGGCTTGATGTCCTTGACGTCGATCGGGGTCTTGCCGACCACCGTGCCGTCGACGAAGACGTCGGCGCCCTCGACGTTGGACAGGACCCGGACGTTGCCGCCCTGCCCGCCCATCGTGGTCTTGAGCGCCGCGGTCACCTTGATGGTCTTGTCCTTCTCGACCTGCACGGTCTGCCGCCAGGGAACCGCCGGCTCCTTGCGGACCTCGATGACGTGCGGCCCCTCCATCACGTTGGCGATGAGGCTCGGCGTCCGGTCGGGGTGCTTGTTGCCGTCGAGGAAGATCTCGGCGTCCGGCACGTCGGCGTCGACCAGGACCGATCCCCGCGCCTGCCCCTTGAGCATCGGGTTGACCAGCGCCTTCTCGCCGTCCTTCACCTCGACCCACTGGCTGAAGGAGTCGAAGTCGGTCTTCTTGACCTCGACCAGGTGGCGGCCGGCCGACACCTTGACCACCACCGGGATCTGCCCCTGCATCTGGCCGTCGACCCAGACCTCGGCGCCGATCGCGTTCCTGTCGGCGTCGCCGCGCACGTCGATGACGCCGGGATCGATCCGCTTGGTCATCGGCAGGAAGGTCTCCTGCAGCCGGCTCGATCGCTTGACCGTGATGATGCGGGTCGCGAGCTCGTAGCCGTCCTTCTTGACGATGACCTTCCAGTTGCCCTTCTCGAGCTTTCCCGCCCAGGGCGTGTAGCCGACGATCCCGTACTTCTCGTCGTCGAGATAGATCGCCGCCTGCTGCGGCGCCGAGTCGATCCTGACCGAGTATTTGCGGCCCTTCTTCGCCGGACGCGGCTCGACCTGGGCCTCGGCGCGCGTGGAGACCGCGACGAGAGTGGCGATCGCCAGCCCCGTCCGCATCAAGTAGGCGAGACGCATAAGGAAAACCCCCGAGTCCCTAGAAGCGTAGTAGACCCCGACCGGCGCCGTCAAATTCACCCTGCTGGCAAAAGCGCGGGGGGGCCACCGGGTCATCCCCCTGAGCGGACCGTCCGGTCTATCGCGACGGCATCATGGGGGAGACCAGTCCGGCGAGCATCAGGGCGACCAGTGCGATCGCCATCACGACGCGATACAGGCAGAAGGGAGCCAGGGTGCGGCGCTGCAGATAGCGGAGGAGCCACGCGATGCTCGCGTATCCGGTGACCGCAGCCGTGGCCGTGCCGAGTGCGAGCGGCGCCCACCCGCCTCCGCCCAGCCCCGACAGCGCGTCCTTCATCTCGAACAGGCCGGCCCCGGCGATGGCGGGGACGCCGAGCAGGAAGGAGAAGCGGGCCGCGTCCGGCCGGGCCATCCCGATGACGAGCGCGCAGGTGATGGTGGCGCCCGAGCGCGAGACCCCCGGGACCAGCGCGCAGGCCTGCGCGAGGCCGATCGCCAGCGCGTGCACCCAGGTGAGCTCGTGCATCGCGCGGTGGCCGCCGCCGCGGCGGTCGGCCCAGTACATGATGAAGGCCACGCCGGCCAGGGCGCCCGCCACCACCCAGAGCGAGCGCAGGGGGCCGGTGACGTAGTCCTTGAGGAGGACGCCGGCGACCACGATCGGCACGGTGCCGACTGCGATGTGGACGGCGAGCCGGGCGTCCTTGCTGGCGCGATCGAAGAGCAGCGCGCGCGGCATGTTGATGAACAGGTCGCGGGCGAAGTAGGCGACCACCGCGAGGAGCGTGCCGAGCTGGAGGACCGCGGTGAAGGCGGCGCCGGCGTCCGGCTGGCCGAGCAGCGCGGGCGCGATCACCAGGTGGGCGGTGGAGGAGATGGGCAGAAACTCGGTGAGCCCCTGCACCAGCCCGAGAAACGCGGCGAACCAGAGCGCCACGTGGCTAGGTCATGTCCGACAGGCCGGTGACGCGGCCGACCGCGCTCTCCCACAGGCGATCGGGCAGGATGCGGGCGAGCAGCTTCTGCGTCTTCGCGTCCCGTCCGACCAGGTAGCGCAGGCGCGGGCGCGCGGCGGTCGCGATCTCGGCGATGACCAGCGCTACGTCGCGCGGATCGGCGGTGCTCTTCTCGACCCGGCTGTCGACGATAGCGCTGATCTTGCGGGTCATCTCGGCCCAGGCGGAGGTCGGGTCGGAGGCGCGCGCCGCGATGCGCCGGTTGCGCTCGAAGATGTCGGTCCGGAAGGTGCCCGGCTCGACCAGCGAGACGAAGACGTCGAACGGCAGGAGCTCGTGGCGCAGGGACTCGGAGAAGCCCTCGACCGCGAACTTGGAGGCGCTGTAGGCGGCCACCCCGGGAAGCGCGACGCGCCCGGCGATGCTCGACACGTTGATGAGGCGGCCGCGGCGGCGCTCGCGCATGCCGGGGAGGACGCGCTTGGTCAGCGCGACCAGGCCGAAGAAGTTGGTCTCGAACTGCTCGCGCAGCTCGTCGAGCGTGATGTCCTCGACCGAGCCGCCCAGGCCGTAGCCGGCGTTGTTGACCAGCACGTCCACCCCGCCCGCCACCTCCTCGATCGACGACACCGCCTCCTCGATCTGGTCGGCGCGCGTGACGTCGAGCCGGATGACCTCGGCGGCGAGCGAGGCCTCGTCGAGCGCGGCGCGCAGCCGGTCCTGGCGCGCGGGGTCGCGCATGGAAGCGAAGACCCGGAGGCCGCGGCGGGAGAGCTCGACCGCGGCGAGGAGTCCGAAGCCGCTCGACGCGCCGGTCACCAGGGCGACATCGGGGCGCTTGCTTGTGCTGGCCATGGGCGGACATTACGAGCCGCCGGCCGCGGGCGCAATCTGAGCTATGCTGCCCATGTGCACGCGGTCCGCTCCGGCCTCCTGGCGGCGCTCCTCGCCATCTGCGCTGCGGGCTGCGGCTCGAGCTCGAGCGAGAAGCGGGACAGTGGGCAGCCGGGCGCAGGAGGCGGCGGGGCGAGCGGCGGGTCGGGTGCCGGCGCTGGGCCGCTGACCGCGGCGGACTGCGATCGGCTGCTCGACCACTGGTTCGAGCTCGTCATCGCCGACAAGAAGAAGACGGCCAAGCCGGACGAGGTCCCGACCGAGGAGGACGTCGCCAAGGCGCGCTCCCGGCTGGCCGCGTCGACCAGAGACAAGTGCGTCGGCTCGCCGCGGGCGCCGTACGACTGCTCGATGAAGGCGCAGACCACCGCCGAGATTCGCGTCTGCCTGGAAGGGGGCAAGCCGTGAACGCGCGCATCGGCCTGGCCGCCGGAGCGCTGGTGGTGGCGGGACTGGTGGTGCTGCTGGTCATCAAGACGCGCGAGAGTCCGGACGACCAGGCCAGCGCGGCCGCGCCGCCGCCCGGCGCCGCAGCCCCGGCGGGCGGCGAGGAGTCGGCGAGTACCAGGACGGCGCCCGCGCCGCAGCGCCTCGGCGCCGAGGGGCCGCGGGATGCCTCGGCGCTGCCGACCGCGGAAGAGGTGGCTGCGGCGAAGGCCGAGGTCGAGGCCGAGCACATCCGCAGTCCGTCGCACGCGCCGCAGATCCGCGACGACCACCTCGACGCCCAGCCGCTGCGCGAGGCGCGCAAGGCGATGCAGAAGGGCGACTACGAGACCGCGCTCGAGGCGGCCGAGGCCGCCCTCGCGGTGGAGGAGAGCAACAACGGCCGGGTGATGGCGGTGATGGCCGCCTGCTCGATGGGCAACAAGGCCAAGGCGCAGGCGCACGCCGACAAGCTCGACGACATGCGCAAGTCGCGGGTCGCGGTTCGCTGTCAGAAGTTCGGGATCGAGATCAAGGGCGCCAAGCCGATCGAGGAAGACCGATAGCCTGGCGCGCGTGGGGGCGAGGCCCCACCCTGAGGGCGTAAAGCCTCGGAACCCGTGCGCAAGTTCTTCACACGGGACGCGGCGGGGCGGCCCGATCCACGCACATCGAGGTGCCACCCGGGCGGCCAAAACGCTGGCCCGTCGTGTGCAGTCGCCAGACCGCATGAAGATCCTCTCCCGGCTGATGTCCCATTTCGGATACGTCCGGCTCAAGGACTACGGCTACGAGCTGACTCCGAGCGGGCGCATCGTGGAGGTGGTCAAGGTGGAGGATGACCGCTTCGCCCCACCGCCCTGGCAGCCAGTTGCACTTCCGAGCGCGGTGTCTCTGTTGCCGCCGATGAAGCAGCCGCCGGTTCCCCGGCCGCTGGCGCCGGCACCGGTCAGCGCGGAGGAGGCGGAACCTGCGCCGCTCTTCAGGGTGCCAGGTGCCCTGGCCACCGTGGAGACTGCGCCCCCAGGGGAAGAGGCAGACGACGATGCGATCAGCATCGACGAGGCGCCCGAGGAAGAGGAATGGGAGTGGAAGATGGCGCTCGCCCGGGCGCGCGAGGCGGCGGAGAAGGACAAGAAAGACCGGGACAAGGCCAAGGCGGAGCGAATGGCTGCCCGGCGCGGAGAGAGCTCGTCGTTCCCGACCAACGCGCTGCCGCTGGCGGCGCCGCCCTCGCGCACCACCAGGGTGGTCGACAGTCCGAAGCCGATGTCCAAGATCGCGCGACCCGAGCCGAAACCGGCGCCCGAGCCGCGCAAGGCGCCGGAGCCGACCAGCCGGATCGCGCGGGTCGAGCCGCGCGCCGCGACCGGCCAGCCCGTGGCCTCCCGCACACCGCGCACCGTGCCGCCGAAGGCGCCGCCCGGGCGCAAGTCGAACCAGCTCACCGCGGTCGCGGCCGCCTCGCGCCCCGAGCCGGCGGCGGCATCAGCGCCTTCGCCCGCGCCTGCCGCGCCGAAGAGCCCGGTCCGGGCCTCCATCGAGAAGTCGGTGTCGCGCGTGTTCTCGCCGCCGACCCCGTCGGGCAAGGCGCGGCCGCTGCCGCGGCTGGCGCGCGGGACCGAGAGCCCGGTGCAGAGCGGCCGCCCGACCCAGCCGCGCCTGGCGCTCGGGTCGGGTCGCCTGCCCGCCGTGCGCGACCCGTCGGCCGACGTCACCGCCACCGACATCACCGCGGTCGACCGCGCCCAGGCCTCCATGCGCGAGGACGAGGACACCCGGGTCAACGTCGCCGTGGTGCCGCCGTCGGCCGATATCACGCTCGACATCGCGGCCGACGCGGACCCGGCCGAGGTCGAGAACACCACGGTCGATCCGCAGGCGGGGCGCATCGGCGTCGTCGCGGTGACCGAGGGCAGCCCGCTTCCGCGGCTCACCGCCCGGCTGCGCCGGCAGAGCGTCCCGAACTGAGGAGCGGGCCGGCGGCGGCGCTCAGCTGCCGGTGAAACGCGGCGGGCGCTTCTCGGCGAAGGCGCGCAGCCCCTCGTTCCGGTCCTCGCTCATGAGGGTGACGTCGTAGCAGCGGCGCTCGAGCGCGAGCGCGTCGGCCATCGGCAGATCCGCTCCCTCGTCGATGGCGCGCTTGGCCATGGCGATCGAGAGCGGTGCGCAGGCGGCGAGCTCGTCGGCCAGCTCCTGGCCGGCGCGGTCGAGCTCGCCGGGCGACACCACCCGGCTGACCAGACCGATGGCGAGGGCGCGCGCGGCGTCGATCCGGCGCCCGGTCAGCACGAGCTCCTTGGCGCGCGCCGTCCCGAGCAGGCGCGCCAGCCGCTGCGTGCCACCGGCGCCCGGCATGATGCCGAGCCGCACCTCCGACAGGCCCATCACCGCGGTGTCGGCGGCGAGGCGGAAGTCGCAGGCGAGCGCCAGCTCGAGGCCGCCGCCGAAGGCGGCCCCGTTGATGAGCGCGATGGTCGCCTTGGGCATCTCGGCCCAGGCGCGAATCGCGCCCGAGATGGCGTCGATGAAGGGGCCGCTGTCGGCCGCCGCGACGCCGCGCCGCTCCTTGAGATCGGCGCCGGCCGAGAAGGCATCGCCGGCTCCGGTCAAGAGGATCGCGCGGACCGCCGGATCGGCGCCGAGCTCGCCGGCCAGCCGCGCCAGCTCGAGGTTGAGCGCCCGCGACAGCGCGTTCTTCGCCTCGGGACGGGAGAGGGTGACCCGGACCGCCCCGCCCTCGCCGCGCTCGACCGCCACCAGCTCGCTCATGCTCACCGCTCCTCTGTGGTTTCCGGCGGCTTGTCGGGCGACCGCGCGCCGGCCCGCTCCCTCTGCCGGCGCACGCGCGCCTGCTTGCCGAGGTGGGCCTTGAGGTACTTCGACGGCAGCTCGTGTCCGACCAGAGAGGCCGCCAGCCGCGAGCAGTCGATCAGGCGATCGAGATCGATGCCGGTCTCGACCCCCATGCCGTGCAGCATCGCGACGACGTCCTCGGTCGCGAGGTTGCCGGCGGCGCCGGGGGCGTACGGGCAACCGCCGAGGCCGCCGATCGCCGAGTCGATGGTCGTGATGCCGAGGCTGAGCGCCACCGTGCAGTTGGCCAGCGCGGTCCCCTGGGTGTCGTGGAAGTGGACCGCGGCCCGGTCGATCGGCAGGTCGGCGAGGACCAGCTCGAGGACGCGCTCGACCTGGTACGGGTTGGCCACTCCGATGGTGTCGCCCAGCGAGATCTGATAGACGCCCATGCCGGTCAGGGTGACGGCGAGCTGGCGGACCCGCTCCGGGTCGACCTCCCCTTCATAGGGGCAGCCAAACACGGTGGAGACGTAGGCGCGGACCCTGACGCCGGCGGCGCCGGCCGGCTCGATGACCTCGCGGAACTCGGCCAGCGTCTCGGCGATGGTCTTGTTGACGTTTCGCTTGTTGTGGGTCTCGGAGGCTGACAGGAAGACGGCGATCTCGCGCATGCCGGCGGCCAGCGCGGTCTCGAGTCCCTTCCGGTTGGGCACCAGCGCCGAGTAGAGGACGCCCGGCTGGCGGCTCACCTTGCGCGACACCTCGGCGGCGTCGGCCAGCTGCGGGATCCACTTGGGGCTGACGAAGCTGGTGATCTCGATGGCCGGGAGCCCGGTCCGCGACAGCTGATCGATGAGCGCCACCTTGTCGGCGGTCGGCACCAGGCGGGCCTCGTTCTGCAGGCCGTCGCGGGGGCCCACCTCGTAGATCGTCACGCGCGGCGGCAGCTTGGCGAACATGAGGCGCTCCCCCGATGTCTTACCATCAAAGGCAAGCCCCCTGGCGGCAGGCGAGCAGGAGCTCGAAGGTCAGCTCCTCGAGCGTGGCGATGCAGTGGTGGGCGGCCGACTGATCGTGGCCGGCGAAGTTTCCCGCCGCCACCGCCACCACGTGGGCTCCCGCCGCCCGGACGGCGGCGATGCCCGAGTGCGAGTCCTCCACCACCAGGCAGGTTTTCGGCTCGAGCCCGAGCGCGGCGGCGGCGGCGAGGTAGCCGTCGGGGGATGGCTTCGAGCGCGGCACGTCCTCGCTGGCGATGACGGCGCGGAACGCGTCCGTGACGCCGAGCAGCTCGAGCGCGTGGCGTGCCTCCTCGCGCGACGAGCCGGTGACGATGGCGAGCGGCAGGTGGCGGAAGCGGGCGACCGCCTCGAGCGCGCCGGGCAGGATGGTGACGCCGGTCTCGGCGAAGACGGCGGGCCGCTCGGCGGCGGTGGCGGCGATGAGCTGGTCGCGCGTCCAGGCCAGCGGCCCATACTCGCGCTCGAGGCGGGCGTGGATGTCGACCCAGGAGTGGCCGATGACGTGGTCGCGGTCCGCCTGGGTCACGCGGAGGCCGAGTCCCCGGGCGAGCGCCCGCGCCATCGCCTCGGCGCTCTCGCGCTCGCTGTCGAAGAGGGTGCCGTCGAGGTCGAAGAGGATGCCGCGGAACTGCATTCGATTATCCTCGGGCTCGGCGTGGGTGCTGCCCCGGGAACGGCGCCCGCTTCGCGGGCTCTTGCCCCACGCCTCGCCCTCGCAACCCATTCTTCAGTAGTCGGCGGCGAACTGGAAGTGCATCGGATCGTAGTTGTGGGCGAAGTACTTGCCCCAGACGAAGCCGTACTTCTCGAACAGGGCGCCGAGCTCGGGGTGGACATCGCCGCCGGCGGCGTCGGGGTTGAGGTCGAAGGAGACTCCATAGGAGTGGGTGCTGAACATGGGCGGCTGGAGCTCCGTGCCGTCCGGGCGGCGCTTGGTCCTCAGCTTGAATGTGCCGCCGAAGCGGGCGATGTGCTTGACCAGGTCGCGGCCGGCGGCCTCGGCGAGGGCGGCCTCGAGCACCGGGATGAGCTTGCGGTTGATGCGCACTTGCGCCATGCGCCCGCCCGGTCCGATCGGCAGGCGATGGCGGACCACGTACTCGCCGGGCCTTCCGAAGGTGGTCTCGAGCTCGAGCTTCCCGCGCGGGACTGCCGGCCAGGTCGACGGATCGGCGGCGCGCGGGCGCGGGGCGCGCGGCTCGATGCGGGCGAGCGTGAGGGCGAGCGCGTCGAGCCAGACCTCCGCGACCGCTCGCTCGCCGGCGGTGCGGGCGCGCGCCAGGGCGGCGAAGCCGACGTCGGCCTTGCGGCGGTCCTTCGGGCGAACGAAGCCCGTGCGGCTGACCGCGGCACCATGCTGCGCGGTGGTTGCGAAGACGGCGCCGTCACCGGCGAGCGCGTCGAGGAGCGGCGCGGTGCGCGGGTTCTTGCGGGTGAAGCGGAGGACCGCCAGCATCTGGTCGCTCGACAGGCTGTTGCCGTGCGCGGCGGCGGGATCGCGGATGTCGAACTCGCGGTTGAAGCGGCGCAGCCTGACGCGGGCGCCGAGGAAGCGCGCGATGCCGGCGGCGCCGTCGGGCAGGCGGGCGGTGGCGGGGCGGGCGGCGTTGGCGGCGCGCGCCAGGAGCTCCTGATCGATCGGGTCGCCGGCGAGGCTGCGCCGGGCGATGGCGGCGAGCGTGTCGGACCGGTGGACGTGGCGGGTGGCGGCGTCGGGCGGCCGGCTGCCGGTCCTGACCGCGCCGCGAAGCTCGATGCCGGCGGCGCGCAGCGCGGCGGGCAAGCGGCCGGCGAGATCGCCGCCGCGTGCGAGGACGAGATCTCCGTCGATGCGCGTGACACCGCCGGCGCGGAGCGCGCGGGCGAGCGCGGCGTCGTCGAGCGTGGGATCGAGCGCGCCCTCGACGTAGAGGTTGCCGCGGCGGTCGCCGGCGAACGCGGTCTCGAAGCGGTGGTCGGGTCCGAGCGCGTCGAGCGCGTACGCGGCGGTGACCAGGCGGAGGTTGCCGACCGGGTCTGCCTGGTTGAAGGCGAAGCGCGAGGTGATGTTGCGCTGGCGGCCGCCGAGCGAGCCGACCGACAGCGAGACCTCGATGCCGTGCGCCTTCGCCTCGTCCATCAGGCGCTCGACGGCGGCGTCGATCGCCTCGTCGCCCACCAGGCCGAGCTCGGCGGCGCGGGCGACCGCGAGATCGGCGAGCGCGGCCGGGTCGCGGCGCGGGCGGACGGCGGCGCGGCGCGGGCGGCGGGTCGCGGCGAGCGCGCGGCGCTGCCGGTTCTGCGTCTTCTTCGGCGCGCGGGTGCGGAGGCGCGGGCGCGCCTTGCCGGTGCGGGTCGCCGCCGCCGCGGCCGGCCGGGTTCGAGTGGTGGAGCTCGCGGCGCCGGCAGGGCCAGCAGCCAGGAGCGCCAGCGCGATAAGGCACGCGACGACTCGGACCGGCCCACGCACGGCGGGCCACCGGTGCAAGCGCGAGGCCACGGAGAAGGCCAGTTTTTCCGGCCAGACAGGGGCCGGCGGCGGCTCGACTGGCCGGCGCCACCGACAGTCAGGTTGCGAAGCGATCGAACCGAGCCCCGCGGGTAACCGGCGGCCGGCTTGCTCGCCACTATGAGAGAGCGACACACTGAAAGGACCCCGATGCGCGTGATGCCTGCCCTCCTCCTCCTGGTGATGACGTTCGGTTGCGGTGCTGCCTCGCCCGAGGCGCGCCGCGCCCGCGGCGAGATGCGCGACGCGCTCGGGGCGGGCGACGCCCGGCACGCGGTCGAGCTCTACGAGTCCTGGCGCGCGCAGCGCGGCGAGGACGACCCGGCGGCGCTGCGCCTCCTGGCGCGCACCACCCTGTGGCAGGCGCTGCGCGCGCGGGCCAGCGCGATCCAGACCGCCGCCATCCAGGCCATCGAGCGCCTCGAGCTCGAAGAGCTGGCGCCCGACGTGGCCGAGCTGGTCGCCGACGACGACGATCGGGTGGCGGCGGCGGCCGCCGCCGCGCTCCTGACCGCGCACCCGAATGCGCCGCGGGTCCTGGTCGATCTCCTGAAGAGCGACGACGTCGAAGCGCGGGCGCTGGCGGTGGACGGGATCGGCCGCAAGGCGGGCGAGCACGCGCGCGCCGACCTGATCCCGATGCTCGACGATCCCGATGCGCGGGTCAGGCGCGAGGCGGTCGGCGCAGTGGCCCGCTTCGCCGAGGGGGAGGACCTCGACCGACTGGCCGCGATGGCGAAGAGCGACAAGGACGGGTCGGTGCGGGCGCGCGCGCTGCGCGGCATCGCCGCGCGGCACGCCGGCGGTCACGTCGGCCTCGCCAGGCAGGCGGCGAACGATCCCTTCCTCGGCGCCCGACTCGCCGCGGTCGATCTGCTGGCGCGCGACGGGTCGTCCGAGGCGCGCGCCGCGCTCGATCAGCTGTCGGCCGGCGGCGACTTGCCTGTCGCGCTGGCGGCGGCCGCCGCCCGGCTGCGCGCCGGCGCCGAAGCCGCCGCGGCTGGTGTCTTCGACCGCGCGCTCGGCGAGAGCGACTGGACCGCGCGCGCCGCGGCGCTGAACGCGGCCGCCTCCGCCCCGCGCTCGCTGGCGCTGCGCCTCGGCGGCCGCGGGCTGGTCGACCGAAACGACGAGGTCCGCCTGGCCGCGGCGCGGCTCTTGATCCGGCTCGGCGTGACCACGCAGGCGCGCAAGCACCTCGAGGCCGCGCTCGCCTCCAAGGACCCGTCGATCCGGATCGACGCCGCGGTCGACCTCCTGCGCCTCGGCGACCAGCGGGCCAGCCAGGCGCTCGACCAGCTGGCGCGCGACCCCTCGCTCGAGGTGCGCCGCGCCGCGATCGGCGCCCACGCCTCCGCCCGGCAGGTGACGCCCGGCCTGGTCGCCGCGCTGGCCGACTCCGATCCGGCGCTGCGCGTCCAGGCCTCCGAGCTCATCCTCGAGCTGCTCTGACCCCGGCGGTCGGGCGGAGCGCGCGCACGCCGACGCGCAGGCGGCGGCGGAGGAGCGCGCGCAGCGTGCCCCCCTCGCCGTAGCCGACCTCGGCCGCGATCTCCTCCACGCTCTGCCCGCTGGTGCGCAGGAGATGGACGGCGCGCTCGAGGCGCAGGTCCTGGACGAAGCCGAGCGGCGCGCATCCGAGGGCGGCGGCCACCCGGCGCTGCAGCGTGCGCGGGCTGGCGGCGAGCGCGCGGGCGGCGCGGCCGAGGGAGAACGGTTCGGCGAGGTGGGCGCGGGCCCATTGCTCGAAGCGGCGCACCAGCGGGTCGTCATGCTCCAGGTGGCTGGGCACGGCGAAGGGCGCCTGCGACGCCCGCTCGTCGAGCAACAGGTGGCGGGCGACCCGATCGGCCAGCGCCGGACTGCCGCGGCGGATGACCGCCAGGACCAGGTCGAGGTGCGCGAGCGCCGCGCCGGCCGTCATGATGTCGCCGTCGGCCACCACCATCTGTCGCAGATCCAGCAGGGCGGCGGGGAACCGGCGGCGGAACGCCGCTGCCAGCCACCAGGAGGTGGTCGCCCGCCTCCCGTCGAGGACGCCGGCCTCGCCGAGGAGGAAGGTGCCGGTGCAGGCGGCGGCGACCCGTGCACCGGCGGCACGCCAGCGCGAGACCAGCGCGATGGCGTCGCTCACGTCGCGGCGCCCGAGCGCCGGTTCCAGCTCATCGGCGCTCCCCGCCGCCAGCGCCGGCACCAGCAGCAGATCCGGCGCCCGCGCAGCGCGTGCCGGCACCACCGGCACGAGCAGCCCGTGGTGGGTCCGGACCCTCTGCCGGACCCCGACCGCCGCCGCGCGGTAGCGGAGGCCGAGCCCATCGGCGCGCGCGAGCGCATCGGCGGTCTCGAACGCGTCGAGGGTGGCCGCCAGCCCGGTGTCGAACAGGTCGTCGAGAGCGAGGACGGCGATCCGCATGGCGTAAATGATACCAAACAAGTCGTTTCCGCCACTGCCCGATCCCCCCCCGACGCCGTACCGTGTTCCACGTGCCTTCCCCTCACACCACCCTGGAGGTCCCATGCTGAACGTCGGATTGCTCGTCCACCTCGAAGCGCGCCCCGGCAAGGAAGAGGAGCTCGCCTGTTTCCTCGCCGACGCCCGCCCCCTCGCCGAGGCCGAACCCGGAACCGCCGTCTGGTACGCGCTTCGCTCCGGCCCGCGCACCTTCGCCATCGTCGACGCCTTCGCCGACGAAGCCGGCCGCGCCGCCCACCTCGACGGCCCGATCGCCCGCGCCCTCCTCGGCCGCGCCGACGAACTCCTCGTCCGCCCACCCGACATTCACCGGGTCGACGTCCTGGCCGCCAAGTAACACGCCCCCTTCGCCCCCCGGCCCCTCCGGCGCCGCCATCTCCCACCACGTGGCGGCGCCGCCGGGGCCGGCGCCCCGAGTCCGGCCCCGAGCAACCCGAGTCCGATCCCGACTCCGAGTCCGATCCCGATCCCGATCCCGATCCCGATCCCGATCCCGATCCCGACCCCGATCCCGATCCCGATCCCGATCCCGACTCCGAGCCCGATCCCAAGCCCGATCCCGATCCCG
>Ga0111538_10004436_pt1 | contig 19485 bp, 17 predicted proteins | sample SoiMethybrSBSTD1_FD_79669 | JGI IMG/M metagenome (GOLD analysis project Ga0111538, IMG submission 79669) | Bulk soil microbial communities from a Populus tree surrounding site in Tennessee, USA - Soil MetaG P. TD hybrid SBSTD1 (version 2)... | ecosystem: Environmental > Terrestrial > Soil >...
CCGGCGCACTGCGCCATGTCACCGTGCATTGGCATGTCGAGAGCCGCGCCATCCAGATGCGCATGCGCAACTGGAAAACGGTGGGCGACGATGGCGGCGGAGTACTGGGCAATTTCATTTCCCACTGCTTCCACTATCTGGAGTGGTTCTGCGGACCGATCGAGGGCCTGTCCGCGCGCGTATCCGGCTTGCCCGGCGACAGTGAGCTGGAGACTACGGTGGGCATAGCTCTGCAGCTTGCGAGTGGTCCGCTGGTGACGCTCTCAATGAGCTGTGCATCGTATCTCGGCATCGGACACCGCATCGAGTTTTTCGGCGAGGACGGAACGCTGATGCTGCATAACCCGGGCGCGGACTATATGCGGGGTTTTGAGCTGTGGCACGCCAGGCGCGACGCGCCGCTCGTTCGTGTGGCGACCGACGATCCCGTCGACGCAAAGTATCCCGATGGCCGCATCGCGCCGGTATCCCGACTGGCAAAAATATTTTTCGATGCCATCGAAAGCGGCGGCGCCGCCACCCCCGGTTTTGCCGAAGGCTATCGCGTGCAGCAATTCATCGATGCGGCACGACGATCGCATCAACGCGGCACTTGGATCGATGTCGGGCGCGAAGCCGCGAAAGAGGAGATGCGAGCGTGAGCCGCATCCTTGTTACGCGGATACGTGGACCTCGCATCGTTTCGATAGGACTTAGGTATTAACCGCGATCAATCAGTAATCCGGCCTTCGCGACGAATCTCGCCTCGACAAGTACCCTGGAACCCTTCTAAAAGGTGCCGCGGGGCGGGAAAGTAAGGACTATGGATTACACGGGTTATTTTGCGTCTGCCCTCGACCGGTTGCGGCACGAACGGCGTTACAGGGTTTTCGCGGACCTCGAACGTATTGCCGGGCGGTTTCCGCATGCTATCTGGCATTCGCCCCAGGGCCCCCGCGATGTCGTGATCTGGTGCTCAAACGATTACCTCGGGATGGCGCAGCACCCCAAGGTGATCGGCGCCATGGTCGATGTTACCGCCCGCATGGGCACCGGCGCAGGCGGCACCCGAAACATAGCCGGCACAAATCATCCGCTGGTCGAGCTGGAGCGCGAGCTCGCCGACCTGCACGGCAAGCCGGCTGCGCTAGTTTTCACGTCCGGATACGTCTCGAACGAAACCGGCATCGCCACGATCGCCGGGTTGTTGCCAAATTGCCTGCTGTTGTCCGACGCGCTCAACCACAATTCAATGATTGAAGGGGTGCGCCGGTCCGGCTGTGAAAAACAGATCTGGCGTCACAACGATCTCGGTCATCTCGACGAGCTGCTCAAGGCTGCCGATCCAGCGCGTCCGAAGCTGATCGTGTTCGAGAGCCTTTATTCCATGGACGGCGACATCGCGCCCGTCCCCGCAATCTGCGACCTAGCCGAACGGTACGGGGCGATGACCTATTGCGACGAAGTGCATGCCGTCGGCATGTATGGACCGCGTGGTGGCGGCATTTGCGATCGCGACAAGGCTATGACGCGCGTTGACGTGATCGAGGGCACCCTGGCGAAGGCGTTCGGTTGTCTGGGCGGCTACATCGCGGCAAACGAGAACGTGGTGGACGCCGTGCGCTCCTATGCGCCGGGTTTCATTTTCACGACTGCACTGCCGCCGGCAATCTGCGCTGCGGCTACGGCGGCCATCCGCCACCTGAAAACATCGAGCTGGGAGCGTGAACGTCACCAAGAACGGGCGGCGCGGGTCAAAGCGATGCTCGACGCGGCTGGTTTGCCGGTCATGCCGAGCACGACGCACATCGTACCGCTTCTCGTTGGCGATCCCGAAAGGTGCAAGGCAGCGAGTGATCTGCTGTTGTCCCAGCATGGCATCTACATTCAGCCCATCAATTATCCCACCGTCCCACGCGGCATGGAGCGGTTGCGCATCACGCCTTCGCCCTATCACGACGACGCGCTGGTCAACGCGCTCGCCGAGGCCCTCATCGACGTGTGGGAACGGCTTGGTTTGCGGTTGCGATCGCGGGCGGCCGCGGCCGAGTAGCCGCGCAATCACTAACGTCTCAGTCCTGAAACGGAGGCCGCTTGAGCAGCGGCTTGGGTTCGCTTTTGATCTTGAGCGAACGCGCCGTTCGACGCGCCACGAGCGGTATCGTCAACGACACGAAGAAAATGCGCGTGAGATGATGCGCTCCGACGTAGACCGGATCGAGGTTAAGCGCGAGAGCCAGCAGCATCATTGCGTCGACGGAGCCGGGCGCAAACGCGATCATGACTTCGGCAACGCGCAACGACAATACGCTGATCAGCACAGCTGCGAACACCGCCGCTATCGTCACGGCGGCCGCGAACGAGCCGAATGCTGCGCCAATGAAATTCAGCAACAGCCGTGGCGGCGTATTGGCGAAGCGTGAGCCGGTAATTGCGCCCATTGCGACCATCGCCGCATTGGCAACCCACCAAGGCATCACGGCTTGAATAAGGCCGCTCCCATGCAGCACCGCAGAGGTGAGCATGGCTCCGAAAAGCAGGCCGCCGGGAAAGCGGACTCTGTAGGCAATGATCGCAACAACGCTTGAGACCAATATCAGGATCGCGAGCTCATCGATCACGGCGATACTCAGGGCGCCGGTCACTCTCGGCGCAGCATGACCGACCAGGCCGAGCGCCGACAATCCGGCCGGCAAGCCCACGGCGATCACCACCACTCGTATGCTTTGCACGATCGCAATGGCGCGCAGGTCGCCGCCGAGCTCGGCGCCCAACGCCAGCACTTGTGACATTCCTCCCGGCGCGGCGGCCAGATATGCGTCGACCTTGCCCCAGTTGTGCACCAGCCTCAGATAGGCCGCACCGCAGACGGAGATAACGATCATCGCTACAAGCAGGACGCCGATGCTCAGCGGGTAGGTAGCGATGCCGTGCAATGTCTCGGGCGTGACCACGGCGCCGAGCGATATCCCGATCAGGATGAAGATCGCACGCATCAAAGATGTGGGCACATGCATCGGCCGTCCCGCCAACGATGCGCCGGCGACCGCCAGGATAGAACCCGATAGCCAGCCGGCAGGGATGCCGACGAGCCCCAATGCCGCACCGCCGACTGCCGCGAACGCCAGCGTCTCGCCGAGATGGCGCAGTGCAACGATGCGGTCGTGGGTGGCAGGTGCGGACAACGCTTAGAGCTTTCGGGCAGCCGAGCAGACGTGTGGCTTCGGCCCGGCGCGCGCGATCAATGCCGCGTGAAGATCCCCGCGTCAAATGCAGAGTCTGCAATGCAGACCTTACGTCGCCAGTTCTGGCGACGTTGAAAATCGGCCTTTGCTGCCGCTGAGGACGATGCGCACGAGATCGGCGGCATTGCGTGCCCCGATCTTATCCATGATGCGCGCACGATGGACCTCTATAGTGCGCGGGCTGATGCCGAGTCGTCGGCCAGCTTCCTTGTTGGAAGCACCGCCGGCGATTTCTGCTAGCACTTCGCGTTCGCGCGGCGTCAATAGACTTTGTCCCGGAAAATCGATCGAGTTGTCATTGGCATTTCCAAATCGATCGGAGAATGCCGCTATAGCGCCGTTGACGCGCGCGACAATGGCGCGTGCATCGAGCGGTTTTACGAGATAGTCGAACGCACCGTTTTTTACGGCCTCGACGGCCGAACTCACGTCAGCATCGCCAGTTATAATGAAGATTGGAGCCGGATAGCTGTGCGCGTTGAGTTCCTTGAGAACCGCGACACCGGACTGGTCGGGCAGGTGCAGGTCAAGCAACACGCAAGCCGGCACGCGAGTGCGCGCAGCAGCAAGAAACGTGCCGGCATCGACAAAAACGATGACGCGATAGCCTGCCAGCGTGAAAACGACCGAAAGCGCGTCGCGCATCATCATGTCGTCATCGACAATGAAAAGGTCGCGGGTTCCCGGGGACTCCAAAGCCATGACCGCTTCCTTACTTAGCAGTGTCAACGCAGCGATCCATTTTGCAGCGATATAGCCGCGAGGTGAAGTCAAAAGTGCTGGTATAACAATAGTTTAAGGTATGATTGGAGGGGCGATTGGTAAGTGGGTGCGGTTGGCGAGCATCGATAGACCGCGCCGGCATTCTGTGGTGATTTAGCCACAGTCCTGGCCACGTCGGGTCTGGTCCCGATCCGGAGAGTTCATGCTGCAGGGTTGGGTCGTAATCGCCGTTGCGCTCTCGTACATCGGGTTGCTGTTCCTGATCGCGAGCTATGGCGACCGCACTCGCGGTCTCGGTCGCGAGGGTCGCGCGCGCTTGTTCATCTATCCACTATCGCTGGCGATCTATTGCACCTCGTGGACATTTTTCGGTTCAGTCGGACTGGCTTCACGCACGGGATTTGATTTTCTGACGATCTATGTCGGGCCCGTGCTGATGATCGGCCTGTTCGGCTCGCTGCTTATGCGGGTCGTGCGGCTCGCCAAGACGCAGAACATCACCTCGATCGCCGATTTCATCGGCGCGCGCTACGGCAAGGGCCAGGCGGTTGCCGCGACAGTCGCCCTGATCGCGATCATCGGGACTATTCCTTACATCGCGTTGCAGCTGAAGGCGGTGTCATCGTCGCTTGAAACGATCCTTGCCCATATCACTTCAAGCACCGAGGTTACCCGCCCGCTTCTCGGGGACATTGCGCTCTTCGTAGCGCTCTCGATGGCGACTTTCGCCGTTCTGTTCGGCACCCGTCACATCGACGCCACCGAACATCAGGACGGGCTGATGCTGGCCATTGCGACGGAATCGATCGTCAAGCTGCTCGCATTCCTGGCGGTTGGAATCTTCGTCACGTTTTGGATGTTCGATGGCCCGGTAGCGCTATTCAACGAAGCGATGCAACGGCCTGCGACCGCCGCGATTTTCACCAGAGAACCGCGCGCCGATACCTTGCTTGCCATGACGCTGCTGTCGTTCGTGGCGTTTATCCTGTTGCCCAGGCAATTCCATGTCGCCGTGGTCGAAAACAACGACGAAAAGGAGATCAAGCGCGCTGTCTGGCTGTATCCTGTGTATCTCGTCCTGATCAACCTATTTGTGGTGCCGATAGCGATTGCAGGTCTGTTGACCTTTCCGGCCGGAAAAATCGACAGCGACATGTTTGTGCTCGCTTTGCCGCTCGAAAGCGGGTCCAATTTCTTTACCATCGCCGCGTTCGTGGGCGGCCTGTCGGCAGCGACCGCCATGGTGATTGTTGAATCGGTCGCGCTCTCCATCATGGTTTCGAATGATCTGGTTATGCCCTTCGTGCTGCAGCGGCGCGGGGCACTGATAAGGGGCCGGGAAAACATCGGTTCGCTGCTTTTGACCGTCCGGCGGTTGGCGATTTTTGCGATTCTTCTTCTTGCCTACGTATACTACCGCTCGGCAGGCGAAGCGCAGCTGGCTTCGATCGGCCTCCTCTCGTTCGCAGCCATTGCACAACTGGCGCCCGCTTTCTTCGGTGGACTCCTGTGGCGTCGCGCGACAGCGGCCGGAGCCATCGCCGGCATGACCGCCGGTTTCTTGGTGTGGGGCTATACCCTTTTTCTCCCAACCCTGTCCGACATCGGTGTAATCGGGGAGCGGATCCTCACCCATGGACCGGCAGGGCTCAGCATGTTGCGGCCACAGCACCTGTTCGGCCTCGATTTGCCTCCATTGGTGCACGGGGTCACCTGGAGCCTTCTGCTGAATATCCTTTTCTACGTTGGTTTCTCGCTGCGGCGGGAGCCTTCGCCGATAGAGCGCCTGCAGGCCAACACCTTTGTGCCGTCCGATTTCACGCCGATCGCGCCGAGCTTCCGGTTGTGGCGTTCCTCGGTGACGGTAGAGGAACTCACGAGCACCGTTGCGCGCTATCTCGGCGAGGAACGCACGCGCTCCGCTTTTGAAAGCTTTGCAAGTGCGCAACGCATCAGCATGGAGCCGAAAGACGACGCCGACTTCCGGTTGATCCGCTATGCCGAGCATACGCTTGCGTCAGCAATCGGCGGTGCCTCCTCGCGGCTCGTCTTGTCGCTGCTTTTGCGCAAGCGCACGGTTTCGACCAAGGCCGCATTAAAATTACTGGACGATGCCAATGCGGCTATCCAGTTCAACCGCGAGATCCTGCAGACCGCGCTCGATCACGTGCGTCAGGGGATCGCGGTATTCGACAAGGAATTGCAGCTGATCTGCTGGAACCGGCAGTTCGGTGAAATTCTGGATCTGCCGCCGAGCCTGACCCGTGCTGGTATCGGATTGGCCGACATCCTGCGCTTCAACGGCAAGCGAGCCGACGTTCCTCCCGAAACTGTCGAAGTATTCGTTCGCAAGCGAATTGACCGTTACGTTTCGGGCAGCGAGCCGTTCCTCGAACGCTTCGCACAGGGTCTTGTGATCGAGGTGCGCGCCAATCGCATGCCGGATGGCGGCATTGTGACGACCTTCACCGACATTACAGCGAGCGTCGAAGCGGCGGAGGCGCTGGAGCGCGCCAACGAAACGCTGGAACGGCGGGTTCGCGAACGCACTGAGCAACTGACCCGGCTCAACGCGGCGCTCGAATTGGCAAAAGGCGAGGCCGATGCCGCCAACATTTCCAAGACCAAGTTTCTTGCGGCGGCGAGCCACGACATCCTGCAGCCACTCAATGCCGCCCGACTGTACGTCACCAGCCTGATTGAACGCGGCGGCCGCGAGGACCGGCGGCTGGTTGACAATATCGACGCGTCACTCGAGGCGGTCGAAGAGATTTTCGGCGCCTTGCTCGACATCTCGCGGCTTGACACCGGCGCCTTGCGCCCCGAGTTCGCCAGCTTCCGCATCGATGACTTGATGCGTCAGATCGAGGTGGAATTTGCCCCTCTCGCCTCCGCCAAGGGACTGGACCTTACCTTCGTGCCATGCGGGATCGTGGTGCGATCCGATCGTCGACTGTTGCGGCGACTGATCCAGAACCTCGTTTCCAATGCCATCAAGTATACGCCGCAGGGGCGCGTTCTCATTGGATGCCGCCGGCGCGGCGACCATCTGCGGATCGACGTTTACGACACCGGCGTCGGCATTCCGCGATCCAGGTGGCGTGACATATTTGTCGAATTCCATCGGCTCGATCAGGGGGCAAAGATCGCGCGCGGCTTGGGACTCGGCCTGTCTATTGTCGAGCGCCTGGCCCGAGTGCTGGACTGCACGATCGATCTCGAATCGGAGACAGGGCGCGGTTCGCATTTCATGGTGACCGTGGCGCGCTCGAAGGGAGCGCCGGTCGAGCTGCCGGCACGCGAGGAAACCCGCATCGATCCCGGACAGCTTGCCGGCATTACCGCGCTTTGTATCGACAACGAGCCATCGGTGCTTGACGGCATGGAAACCCTGCTCCGCGGCTGGGGCTGCGACGTCATTAAGGCACCCGACCTGGGGCGTGCCATCGAGTCAATTTCCACCGGCCCTCTGACGCCCAATGGGTTGCTGATCGATTACCATCTCGACCAGGGCAATGGTATCGAGGCGATTGTTCAGCTTCGCCGCCGATATGGCGACCTGCCGGCAATCCTGATCACGGCCGATCGCTCGCCCGCGGTACGAGAGCAGGCGCGCGCGCAGGGCGTTCAGGTCTTGCACAAGCCGATAAGGCCAGCTGCCCTGCGTGCGCTGCTGGCGCAATGGCGCATGATGCTGGCAACCGCAGCGGCGGAATAGTGATCAGCCTTCGGCAGCGATGCCTTGCGGCCATTGGCCGGATTCGATCTTCGCGGCGGCGATGACTGCCTGCGTGCGGCTCTCGACACCCAGCTTCTGCAGGATTGCCGACACGTGCGCTTTAACGGTCGCCTCCGACACGCCCAGTTGAAAGGCAATCTGCTTGTTCAGAAGCCCTTCCGACAGCATCATCAGCACACGCACTTGTTGCGGCGTAAGCGTCGCCATGCGTGCCATCAACTCGACCGACGCCGCATCCGATTCGCCGGTAAGATCGACATCGGGTGGCGTCCAAACGTCGCCGCCGAGAATGCGTGAGATGGCCGTGCGCATAGCATCAACGCCCAGCGTCTTCGGAATGAACCCGGAAGCCCCGAAGTCCATGCACCGGCGGATCGCTGCCGGATCGTCATTAGCAGACACGACGATCACCGGCACACCCGGATATTGAGCACGCATGTACATGAGGCCGGAAAACCCGCGAACGCCGGGCATGGCGAGATCGAGCAAGACAAGATCGACTTCGCCGTTGCGCTCGAGCAGCTCGACGAGTTCGTCGTACGTGCCGGCCTCGGCGATATCCACCTGCTCCAACAGGCCTGCAACCGCTTCGCGCAAGGCGCCGCGAAACAACGGGTGATCGTCGGCAATGACCAGTCGATACTGCAACGCTTCAGTCAAACCGGCACGTTCCCTCGGATTTATTGGCGGCGCGGCCATGCGCCGCATCATTTCGCACGATATCTGCGCTTTAATCTATGTTCCTCCCCTCCTTCTTCGAGTGCAAGCCTTTCACCGTGCGATGAAAATTGCCTTGGTGGTTCCAGGTTGCAGTGCAAAAAGCCTTTGATAAATCCACACTTTAGGCCGGCCGCTTCGTCGAAAGTCGAATAGGGCGGCTCAAGCCGCCAGACTACAGTTTTCATAACCACCGCCAGCGGGGGCGCAGGATCGGTCGGCCCGGTCGAACTGCGTATTCTCCTCAACAGGCGGAGCGGTTGGAAACAACACCAACGGGGGACTCATTATGAGCACAGTGGCTAGTACTTCTACCCGTGCCAGTGGAATGACGAAGGACGAAAAATTCGTCATCTTCGCATCTTCACTCGGCACGGTCTTCGAGTGGTATGACTTTTATCTTTACGCGACACTCGCTCCGTTCTTTGCTTCGCTATTCTTTCCACCCGGCAACGACGCGGCAGCCTTGCTGTCGGCCTTTGCCACTTACGCCGCTGGCTTTCTCGTTCGTCCGTTCGGTGCGCTCATCTTCGGCCGCATCGGCGACCTCGTGGGACGCAAGTACACCTTCCTTGTCACCATCGTGGTCATGGGCGCCGCGACGTTCCTGGTCGGTCTTCTGCCAACGTTTGCAAGTATCGGCTGGTTGGCGCCTATTGCGCTTGTGACCTTGCGCCTGTGTCAGGGTTTGGCACTGGGCGGCGAATACGGCGGGGCGGCAACTTATGTCGCCGAGCACTCACGTCCCGACGAGCGCGGCTACACCACGAGCTACATCCAGACCACCGCGACGCTCGGATTCTTCCTGGCGCTGGTCGTTATCGGTTTCTGCCGAGTCTATATGGACTCGAAGGTGTTCGCCGAATGGGGATGGCGCATTCCTTTCTGGGTCTCGCTGATCCTGCTGGTTTTCTCGGTCTATATCCGGCTCAAACTGAACGAGACGCCGATCTTCCAGCGCATGAAGGAAGAGGGCAAAGGTTCGAAGGCGCCTCTGACCGAGAGCTTCTTCCACTATCCCAACAACAAGTACGTGCTGCTCGCGCTGCTCGGTGCGACGGCAGGACAGGGTGTGGTGTGGTACACGGGCCAGTTCTATGCCTTGTTCTTCCTGCTCATCACCTTGAAGCTTGAGCTGATCTCCGCATACATCCTTATCGGCCTGTCGCTGATCATTGGTACGCCATTCTTCATCTTCTTCGGATGGCTGTCCGACCGTATCGGCCGGCTCAAGATCATCCTGGCCGGCTGCGCGATTGCGGCGATCACTTACTTCCCGCTGTTCCAGGGGTTGACTCACTTCGTCAATCCGGATCTGGAAGCTTTCCAGAAAAACAATCCGATCACGGTCTCTGCCGATCAGGCGACGTGCAACTTCCACATCTTCGTCGGCCCGTGGTCGAAATTCTCCGAATGCGACCGGGCGCAGGACTTCCTGACCAAGTTGGGCCTGTCGTTCAAGACGGTGCATGCGCCCGGATCCAAGTCTGTTGACATGGATGTCGGCGGCACCAAGATACAGGGCTGGGACAACGCCAAGTGGACCGCAGCCCTCGCCGCCAAGAACTTTCCAAAGACGGCCGACCTGAAGAAGGTCAATTGGGTTATGGCCGAGCTCATCCTTGTCATCATGGTGATCTACGTAACCATGGTGTACGGGCCGATCGCGGCATTCCTGGTCGAAATGTTCCCGACCAAGATTCGCTATACGTCGATGTCGCTGCCGTATCACATCGGCAACGGCTGGTTCGGCGGAATGTTGCCCCTGCTCGCTACCGCTGTAGTGGCAGCTACGGGCGACATCTATGCAGGGCTCTGGTACCCGATCATCGTGGCGGTGATGACGCTCGTCATCGGCGCGATATTCCTGCGCGACACCAAGGGCGTGGATATCAGGACCGGTTCCGGTGTTGCGATCCAAAAAGGGTGATTGCTAAAGCGACCGGCGGCGAGATATCGCCGCCGGTCTTCTTTCTTCGCGAACGCCCCGCAATGCGGGGCGTTTTCATTTCCGGCTGCCGATATATTGAAGCGTCACCTCCCGGCTGTGCGGCCGGCGGCGGTGCTCGACCAGGTAGATGCCTTGCCAGGTGCCAAGGCCGAGTTTGCCGGCAGCAACCGGGATATGCAGCGACACTCCGTTCAGCATCGCTTTGACATGCGCCGGCATATCATCCGGCCCTTCCACGTCATGGACCCAGGGCGCGCTTTCCGGTGCGAGCCGATCGAGCGCCGCAATCAGATCGGTCTGTACGTCGGGATCGGCGTTTTCCTGGATCGCAAGTGAAGCCGAGGTGTGCCGCAAATAAATCAACAATGTACCGTCACCCGCCCCGGCCTGGTCGATGAAGTTCGCCGCACTGCTTGTGATGTCGATAAATCCTGTCCCCTGGGTTTGAACGTGCAAGGTCGTGCTGGCGATCAGCTCCGGCTTGGCCTCGATGATTGGGGACATTCGGGCCGGCATGGCGTGAGGCTGAAGCTTCCGTTCAGCTTTTGCGCATCAGGTCTTTTTGCATCGTAACAATCATCTCGACCAGGCGGCGCCAGGTCGATTCGATGAACTCACGCGCACGCGCCATCTCCTCCTGGCTCGGCAGTTTGATCGTTACATCAGGGGCCTTGTCGGACGGCGGCGCCACATCCGCCGGGGGGCGTGGCGGTGGAGGTTCTTTCAGAGCGGCAACTTCTTTCTTCAGTGCCGCAATGTCTTCCTGTAATCGGGCAATTTCAGTTCTTAGTCCGTTCAGAACCGAATGGTCCTTTTTCGCATTTTCAACATTTGATGCTCCGTCGATCGGAACAACCTGACAAGTCCAGGCTGCAGTCTGGCCACAGTAGGCGACCTCGCCTGTGCTGTTATCGAGCCGCAGGAAGCCATTTTCCACCCGGTTAAAGCTGAAACGACTTGGCGTGCCGGCCGACACATTCTCTTTTGTTCGATTTGAAGTCTGCTCTTCGGCTTGGGCGGGCTTCTGATCCTGTCCGGGGGCACGCTCCAGCTTCTGCTCGTCGTTGCCGATCGCTGTCTGCGCCGGCGCAGCCGCTACAGCGACGGTCAAGATCAAAGTCAGGATGGGCATCAAGATGCGCATGGATTTGCCCTTAAACCAATTGAAGGTTTCAGCCAGCGTAGCACTGCATTTTTCCGCTCAGAACACATCTCGTTCGATGTTTTGGAAAATTTTTGGCAATGCACACAACGGTCGGCTGGATTGACAAAATCATTCCTTTTTTGATCCAGATCAAACACTTATGCCGCAGTTGCCGTTTCTTGACTCGCTGAAACCCGATCAGTATGGTCCGCGCGGCTTTTAGGGCGGCGGAACACGCGAAACCTGAAATCCACGCGGGTCGAAAGCATGACTGACGGCACGCGCGGCCCAGATGATCGCAACGAACCGCCGGACGACGAGGCTGCTCTCTCCGCGAGGCTCCAGCGTCTCGGAGGACGGCTCGCGAAAGCGAACCGGCCATCCGAAAACGGCTCCGGTCCTCGTCAGACCGCCGATCCTTCCGCGATCGCTCGCGGTTTCCGGTTGTCGACCGAACTGGTTGCTGGGGTGCTTGTGGGCGCAGCGATCGGCTGGTTGCTCGACCGCTGGCTCGGAATTTCGCCGTGGGGGCTCATCGTATTTCTTTTGCTCGGCTTCGCAGCCGGCGTGCTGAATGTGATGCGAGCGGCGGGGGTCGTTCGCGAAAGAGAATTGAGCGACCGGTAGTCATGGCTGTCGATCCAATCCACCAGTTCCAGATCCGCGAGCTGTTTCCGATCGCGCAATTCGGCAATACCGAAATCGACTTCACCAATTCGGCGGCCTATATGGTCGCGGCCGTCGTCATCATCACGCTATTCCTTATTGGCGGTACCGCCAGACGAAGCCTGGTACCGGACCGCCTGCAATCAACTGCAGAACTGACCTACGAGTTTGTCGCCAATACCATAAGAAGCACGGCCGGCAGCGAAGGCATGCGATTCTTCCCCTTCGTGTTCACGCTTTTCATGTTCATTCTGACCGTGAACATTATCGGCCTTATTCCATATGCCTTCACCGTCACCACTCACATCATCATAACGGCGACCCTGGCGTTGACGGTCTTCGTCACCGTCCTGGTTTACGGCTTTTGGAAGCACGGGCTGCACTTCTTCAACCTCTTCGTGCCCAAGGGCATCCCGCTCTATATCCTGCCTCTGATCGTATTCATCGAGGTGCTGTCGTTCCTCTCTCGCCCGATTTCGCACAGCGTGCGTCTGTTCGCCAATATGCTGGCGGGGCACATCACGCTGAAGGTGTTCGCAAGCTTCATCACTTTGCTTGGGGGGGCCGGAATCATCGGCATGGTCGGCGCCACGCTGCCATTGGCATTGGTCGTCGCGCTTTACGCGTTGGAGCTGCTGGTCGCATTCCTGCAAGCCTACGTGTTTGCCATCCTCACCTGCATCTATCTCAACGATGCCATCCATCCGGGCCATTGAGAGCCGGTAACGATTAAACAAAGGAGTTCATCATGGATCCAATCGCAGCAAAATATATCGGTGCAGGAATTGCTTGCATCGGCATGGGCGGTGCCGGCGTCGGCGTGGGTGCCATCTTCGGTCACTACCTCGCCGCGGCACTGCGCAATCCGTCCGCCGCACAGGGACAATTCGGCAACCTGATTTTCGGATTCGCCGTCACCGAAGCACTCGGCATCTTTTCGCTGCTGATCGCGCTCCTGCTCCTCTTCGCGCTGTAAGACGGCAACCGTATTCCGCAATGGCGACCACCGCCCATACTCAAGCGCCGAGCGAGCATAAGGGTGCGTTCCCACCCTTCGATTCCAGTACGTTTGCTTCGCAGCTCGTATGGCTCGTCATCACTTTCGTCCTGCTTTATGCGTTGATGGCAAAGGTCGCCCTACCCCGCGTCGGTAGCATTATCGCGCAGCGGCAGAATCGGATCGATGATGACCTTGCGCAGGCCAATGCCTTCAAGGCGCAATCCGACACAGCGCTTGCGGCCTACGAAAAGGCATTAGCCGACGCCCGCGCCCGGGCGCAGGCGATGGCAAGTGAAATGCGGGACAAACAAGCTGCAGAAGCAGAGGCCAGTCGTAAAAAGCTGGAGGACCAGCTCAACGCCAAGCTGGCGGAGGCCGAGAAGGTCATCGCCGGCACCAAGCAAGCAGCCATGGCGAACGTACGCAACATTGCGGCTGATGCGGCCAGGGCCATCGTCGAACGGCTGATCGGGACCGTGCCGGCCGATAGCGCCGTCGTTGCGGCGGTCAAAGACGCGCTTAAAAGCTGACGGAAAAAGACAATGGAATTGCTGCGCGATCCGGAAACTTGGGTAGCCATTGCATTCGTGATCTTCCTGGGCGTCCTGGCCTATTTCGGCGCTCACAAGATGATCATGAAGTCATTGGATGACCGCGCCGATCGCATCAAGGCCGAGCTCGATGAAGCGCGAAGGCTCAAGGACGAGGCAGCCGAACTTCTGGCTGAGTATCAGCGTAAGCGACAGGCCGCCGAAGCGGAGGCACAAGACATTATAGAGGGGGCCAAAGCCGAGGCCGAACGGCTCGCGACGGAGGCGAAAGGTCGCATCGAAGATTTCGTCGCCCGTCGCACTGCGATGGCGGAAACCAAGATTGCACAGGCAGAAGTGCAGGCAGCGGCGGACGTCCGCAACGCTGCCGCCGACGCCGCTGTCGCTGCCGCGGAGAAGATCCTCAGTGCGGAAACCAAAGGAAAGCTTGCTGCCGCACTCATCGCCAAAGGCATCGACGATGTCCGTAAGAAGCTGAACTAGACGCGGTTTCGATCAGCTTTGACGCGGCTTCGACGGCTTTGGTTTTCCTGCCGGCTTCCTTTTTTCCTGCTGTGCTCCCGTGGGATCGAAGCCCACGTAGACGACATAGGAATCGATATTCGAGATCGGTTGCGGCAAAGGAAATGTTATTTCAGGATCAATGTGTGTGAACGGAACACTATTCACCGAACCTGCAATTTCGACTTGCTGGCTCGCGAATTTCGATAGGATGGTTTTCGGGTTTACGCCTTCTTGAACCACGGCGAGGCGAATCGGCACGTTGACATGACCCGGGCCACCCGCGGGACCGGTGATCACTCGGCCCTCGACCCCGATTTTCATGGTCATGATACCGGAGTTTACGCGACACTCACGCGCGGTACGGACGATCGTAGCCTGATAGCGCAAATCAAGCGCGGTCGGCTCGCCTTCGGCGGGCTTGCCGCCGATCATCAGGGTGGCTGCGCCGGTGCGTACGATCACGCTGGGACATTCGACATTGGTGGCAGATTCGGCGCTGGCCTCGCTGCCCGAACTTGCCTTTGAAGACGTACTGAACAGATCGAGGCTGGAGCCACTAAGCAGGTTGCTGGTGCCGCACCCGGCAAGCAACAGCAGTAATCCTGTCACTGCTGCAATACCGGCCGCTGACTGTATGACTTGTCCATTTCTCTGTACGGGCATTTTTGCTCGCCGCTTTTTCTGCTGTGCGTTGTCCGGGAGTGCGTTCAGCCACCTTCATCCCTGAGCCGTGCATACAGCAAATGATCCTGCCAGATCCCGTTGATGCACAGATATCCGCGGGCATAACCCTCTCGCCGGAATCCTGTTTTTTCCAATAGCCGGACTGAGGCGATGTTGTCGGGTATGCAGGCCGCTTCCAGACGATGTAGGCGCAGCGTCATGAAGCTGTATGGTATCAGGGCACGCACCGCTGCGGTCATATAGCCTCTGTTGGCGAAAGGCTCGCCAATCCAATATCCGATACTGCCCGCTTGAGCCACGCCGCGCCGAATATTGGCGACGGTCAGTCCGCCCACCATGGCATTATCCTCCGTGCGGAAGATCAGGTAGGCATAGGCCAGATCGCTGCGCTGATCCTCCGCGTATCGCTTGAGCCTTCGACGAAATGCGCCACGCGTCAGATCGTCGGCTGGCCAGATCGGCTCCCACGGGACCAGGAAGCGGCGGCTCACCTCACGCAAGTTGGCCCATTCGGAAAAATCTGCGCTGTGAGGTACGCGCAACATGACTCCCTTGCCGGTAATAGCCGGCATGTTGTCATTGGAACTGACGGTTCTAAAGAACGCCATGGAGGTTTCGGCTGAGCCCTCGCCTGTCAGGCGGCGCGGCGAACGAGACTTTCGGCGATTGCAGCGGTGCTTGCAAGGCCACTGCCTGGTCCGAGTGCGGCGATTGCAGGCTTTGCGCGACCGATGAGAGCCCGACCAGCGGCACGGGCGCTGTCGACGGTAACAGCATCAATCTTGGCAACGACTTCATCGAGCGGAATTGGGCGCCCATACGCGAGCATCTGGCGTGCCAATTGGCCCACGCGCGCCTCGGAGCTTTCCAGCGCCATCAATAGACCAGCTTTCATCTGCGCCTTGGCACGATTGATTTCCGTGTCATTCAACGTTTCGGTGGCGTTCCCGATCTGGTCGATTACAACGCGCATGAGCTCGGGAGCGTCGGATTCGTCCGTTCCGGCATAGAGGGCGAACAGTCCCGTGTCCGTAAAGGGCATGTGGAAGGCGTGAATCGCATAGCAAAGTCCGCGCTTCTCGCGCACCTCCTGGAACAGACGCGATGACATTCCGCCGCCGAGGACGCTTGTGAACACCTGCAAGCTGTAAAGCTGCTCGTCGCGAACCGATAGTCCCTGGAGCGCCATGGCAATGTGCACTTGCTCGAGGTCGCGGGTTTCCACTCTGGTGCCGCCGCCAAAATGCGCCGCTTCGGGCTCTGGCGCAGCGGGCCCCTTGAAGCCGGCCAGGCGCTTATCGACTTCGGCAACGATCGCCTGGTGTTCAACGGCACCGGCGGCGGCTACCACCATGTTGGGTGCGCGATAGTTGCGCGCCAAATAGCTCCGCAGCCGCGTCGGGTTAAACGAGCGCACGGTTTCCGGCGTGCCGAGAATGGAGCGGCCGATCGACTGCTGAGGAAACGACGTTTCCTGCAAGCGATCGAAAACGAGATCATCGGGCGCGTCCTCGGTGGCGCCGATTTCCTGAACAATCACGTTCTGCTCGCGCCGCAATTCGTCGCCATCGAACGTGGGCTCCGACAGAATGTCGGACAGCACATCGAGTGCGAGAAGGACGTCGGCCCTGAGCACTCGCGCAAAATAGCCGGTCGACTCGACGCTGGTTGCCGCATTCAGGTCTCCGCCGACCGCCTCAATTGTCTCCGCGATTTGCCGGGCGTTGCGGCGCTTGGTTCCCTTGAATGCCATATGTTCGAGCAAGTGCGAGATTCCGTGTTCGTCCGGCTTCTCGTTGCGGCTGCCCGAACCGATCCAGACGCCGAGCGAGGCGGTTTCAAGATGCGGCATTCGGTCGGTCACCACCGACAGGCCAGAAGGAAGACGGGTCACTTCAACGCTCATGCAGCTGCTCCTTCACGCGAAGCGCGTGATACTGACGTAACATACCGTTCCACTGCGGCCTGATCTGCCGGCAGCACGGTAACGCGCTCTTTGCGCTTTTCGAGATCGGCAAGCCTGTCCGGCAGAGCCGGTACAACGCCGCACGCCGCCCTCACCGCATCGGGAAATTTGGCCGGATGCGCCGTCGACAGAACGACCATGGGAACCGTAGGATCGCGGGTCTCCTTTTCGGCTACTGCGAGGGCAACCGCGGTGTGCGGGTCCACGCAGTAATTGGCTTCGCGCATCCAGGCACGAATTTCAGCAGCGCTCTCCTGCTCGTCGGCGCGATCGGCTGCAAACAGATATCGCAACTGCTTGAGCGCCGCCGCAGGCAACACAAAACGTCGCGATTGGGCCAATGAGGCCATCAGTCCGCGCACCGCTTGGGCGTTCCTGTCACAGACATCGAACAGGACGCGTTCGAAGTTCGACGAAACCTGGATATCCATCGACGGCGAGGTCGTGGCAACGACATCACGAACCTCATAGGCCCCGGTCGCGAACGTGCGGACGAGGATGTCGTTGATATTTGTTGCAACTACCAAGCGATCGACGGGCAAGCCCATGCGCGACGCGACATAGCCCGCGTATACGTCGCCAAAATTTCCTGTCGGGACCGTGAAAGCGATCTTTCGGTGTGGCGCTCCGAGTGCGACGGCAGCAGTAAAGTAATAGACCGCCTGCGCAACAATTCGCGCCCAGTTGATGGAATTGACGCCGGAAAGCCGCAGGCGATCGCGAAAGACATGGTGATTGAACATGGACTTTACGAGCGCCTGGCAGTCGTCAAACGTGCCTTCAATGGCAATCGCATGCACGTTCGCGTCCGGCACCGTGGTAATCATCCGTCGCTGCACGTCGGAGATGCGTCCTTGCGGGAAGAGAACCACGAGATCCGCCTGTGCACGACCGCGGAAGGCTTCGATAGCGGCCGCGCCGGTATCGCCGGATGTCGCAACGACAATGGTGGTCCGTTCCCCGCGTTGATGCAGAACATGGTCCATCAGCCGGGCCACGAACTGCATCGCCAGATCCTTGAAGGCGAGCGTGGGTCCATGGAAAAGCTCCAGGACGAACAAATTCGGCCCGAGCTGAGTGAGCGGGGCCACTGCCGGATGCCGGAAATTGCCATACGCTTCGCGGGCCATACGCGCGAGATCGGTCTCGGAAATTCCATCTCCGACGAAGGGCCGGACCACCTCGACTGCGACTTCCGCATAAGGCTTCCCCGCGAAGCTTTCGACCGCTGCGCGGTTGAGGACCGGCCAATGTTCCGGCACGTAGAGACCGCCGTCGCGGGCGAGGCCAGCAAGCATGACCTCGACGAATTCGAGCGCTGGAACTTCGCCCCGAGTGGAGACGTAACGCATTGATCTAGCTTTATTTTATGACCCGATGACGACCTTGGCGGTCGTTGCACAGTAGCCTTGGCCGCTGCCTTTCACAAGGAAACCGCTCAGCGCCGACGAAAGAGGTGACGGGCAAGCCACACGACATAGACACCCGCAAGGGCCAGCGCGAGGCCGAACCATGTCATGGCGTATTGCAGGTGATTGTCAGGCAAATGCGCTTCAAGCTTCCGAGGTTTCGGCCAGCCGCCTGAGGGTACCGGTTCCTCCTGGTCAATATAGAAAGGGGCGGCGGTTGCCCATTTCTTGAATGCCGCAATTGAATTCGAGTCGCGCAAAAACCAGACATTGTTCTTCGGATCATCAGCCGGGGTAAAGGAACCGCGCGTCTCCGGCCAACGCAGGACGCCAACGACATCTATGATGCCGCGAGGATTGCCCTCGGCGCGCGTGGCGGGATCCTTGCGGTCGGCCGGCACGAAACCGCGATTAACGAGGACAATGCTGCCGCCCGCGAGGCGCGCGGGCGCGAAGACCCAGTACCCCGGCCCTTTCACATCAGGGCGCAAAGCAGAACCGGCGGTATACACAAGCGCTTCTTCGCCATCGAGGAACTCGGCAGGGAAAACAACGCGACGAAATTCTGCGCCATCCTCCCGCAGCGCGGTCCAGCTCGCGCGGGGCGGCAGATTTTCGGGCGCGCGGGCGAGCCGGGCGTTGATCGTTGTGATCAGGTTTTCTTTCCAGATCTTGCGGTCGAGTTGCCAGACCCCCAACCCGATCAGAATCGCGACTCCTGCAATGGCGAGAAGTGTCGCGTCGAGCACGCTGCCTTTTCGTTCCCGCGGCGCCTTGCTCACGTCTCGCTCCGATCTGCAAGCCGGCCCTGCCGCCTTATGATGATATTGCAGCGCAATCAGCACGCCTTTGCTCAGACGCAAGGGAACGAGCGTCACGACCAGAATTAATGGCAACCACAGGGCTGCATGCACCCAGTACGGCGGGCGGTAAACGACCTCGATAATCAACGCCGCGAACACAACGACAAATCCGCCAATCAGGATCCCGAATACGGCTGGACCATCGCCGGCGTCGGCGAAGCTGTAATCAAGACCACAGCATTCACACGCTGGCCGCAATGACAGAAAGCCCTGAAATAAATGCCCCTCGCCACAGCGCGGGCAGCGCCCGCGCAGACCCCGACCAATCGGCAGGGCGTTGTGTGATGCTTCGTTGGCCATGGCGTCAAAAAGGACAAAAACAAAAGGGCGGCGTAATGACGCCG
>Ga0111538_10004437_pt1 | contig 19483 bp, 16 predicted proteins | sample SoiMethybrSBSTD1_FD_79669 | JGI IMG/M metagenome (GOLD analysis project Ga0111538, IMG submission 79669) | Bulk soil microbial communities from a Populus tree surrounding site in Tennessee, USA - Soil MetaG P. TD hybrid SBSTD1 (version 2)... | ecosystem: Environmental > Terrestrial > Soil >...
AGGTCGCTCCAGTAACGACGCGAGGGTTTACTCATCGTGGACCTCCTATCGTGGCGACCGGCCCGTTCGGAGGTGTTAGGGTGAGGCGGATGGCCTCAGGCTGGCAGATCTGGACGCGCCGGCAGAAGAAAACGGAGACGCTACAACCCTTCAAGGCCACTGTACGACCCGGCCGGTCGAATGCAAGCCGATGCGGAACCCAAAGCTGAACCGCGGTCACTGGCGCCGAAGAGCAACGGTTGGATCGAGCCGCGCCGCGCGCCACGCGGGAACATACACGGCGATAGTGCTCACGAGACTGAATAGCACCGCCATGCCCCAAGCGTGGCCCAATCAATCGTCGGCACCTCGAACAACAAACGACCCACGAAACCCCCGGTAAACGTCGCCACAGCCGAACCAAGGATTATCCCCGCGATCGTCAGGACAATACCTTCGCGAAACACGAGCCCGGCAACCTGGCGCGGCAGTGCTCCCACGGCGACCCGTATGGTTATCGAGAGGCAACGGGCGAAGAAGAACCTTGTCGACGACGCTGAAGACCGCCGCGGAAGCACCAATGGCCACCGCGAGGATGCAAATCGACACCCCCGAGGACGTTGGCGTGCGGCGAAGTGCGCGGAGGCTGTGCTTCAGGTCAGTGCAGCACGATGTGCCTAGTCGCTGTCGTCAGCGGGAGCCGCGGTCCCAAGCGTACCGCTGGCCTTCTGCATCAGATACGTCTTGATGAACTGGTCGAGGTCGCCATCGAGCACACGATGAACGTCGCCCACCTCCATCTTCGTGCGGTGGTCCTTGATCATCTGGTAGGGCTGCAGCACGTAGCTTCGGATCTGACTGCCGAACGCGATGTCGCGCTTTTCACCACCGAGCTGCTCCAGCTTTGCCTGCTGCTCCTTCTGTTTGAGATCGAAGAGGCGCGCCTTGAGCACCTTCATCGCCTGCGCGCGATTCTTGTGCTGCGAGCGTTCGTTCTGGCATGACACCACGATGCCGGTCGGCAGGTGCGTGATGCGGACCGCCGAATCCGTGACGTTGACGTGCTGACCCCCGGCGCCGCTCGAACGGTAGGTATCGACGCGCAGATCCTTCTCCTCGATATCGATGTCGACGTCCTCGGGAAGCTCAGGCCAGACGAAAACCGAGGCGAACGATGTGTGCCGCCTCGCCGCCTGGTCGAAAGGCGAAATCCGAACCAACCTGTGCACACCGGCTTCGGCGGACATCAGTCCGTAGGCGTAGTCCCCCATCATCAGGAACGTGGCGCTCTTGATGCCTGCCTCGTCGCCATCCTGGTAATCGATGACGTCGCGTTTGAAGCCCCGACGTTCGGACCACTTCAGGTACATGCGCAGAAGCATCTCTGCCCAGTCCTGCGATTCGGTCCCGCCCGCGCCGGGGTGGATGGTCACAATCGCGTTGGTGCGATCGTGTGCCCCGCCGAGCATCTTCTTGGTCTCGGCCGCCTCGACCTCCTGTCGCAATTCCTGGAGACCGCGCGTCACGTCCGCCGCCACATCCTCGCCGGACTCTGCCCATTCGAACAGGACGTTCAGGTCATCGCTGCGGCGCTGCAGCGATCGCAGCAGCGCGAGGTCGTCGTCCACGCGCCGCCGCCGCTGCATGACTTTCTGCGCTTCGGCCTGGTTACTCCAGAACGACGGGTCGGCAATTGTCTTTTCAATATCCGCTAACTGTTGCTCGGGGCGAGCGGCTTCAAAGATGCCTCCGCAGCTCGAGGGATCTTCGATTGAGGTCATCGTGCTGGCGGATCAGTTCGTCATCGAGGGGCACGTCATCTCCTATCTCCCGCCCTACGGTGAAGCGGTACTCGTTCGGGCTCGAACAACAACCAAGGCGATCACAGTAAGCGCCATCCCAACGTACGCAATCACGTCGCCTATCTGCGAGTAGATCGTTCGTACCGTGAGCAGACGCGCCTCGACTACGAGCCCGACCTGTTCAAAGATAGCCGATGCCTGCACGATGCGTCCGTACGGATCGACGACTCCGCTGATCCCGGTATTCGCGGCGCGGGCCAGGTAGCGGCCTTCCTCGATGGCCCGCATCGACGCCATCCCGAAGTGCTGATACGGCGCTGACGAGGTCCCGTACCAGCCGTCGTTCGTGACGGTCGTCAGCAGCTCGCTCCCCTGCAGCACGGCGTCCCGCATCAACGACGGAAAAACGACTTCGTAGCATATCGCCGTGCTCGTCGGGTGCCCGTTGATCGGCAGCATGACCACGCGATCGCCCGGGCTGAACGGCAGGAACCGCCTGACCAGCGGCGCCGCAAAGGTGAGCCATTCCTGCATCGGAAAGAACTCGCCAAACGGCACGAGATGGATCTTGCGATACACCGCGAGCGTGCTCCCGTCCTCGCCGAGAAGAAAGGCGGCGTTATACATCCGCAGCTCAGGAGTCGCGACGATCTGATCGCTGCCAACCAGGATCGGCACCGACACCTCGCGCGCCAGATCGCGGAGCGCTGCGTCACCGACTGGGTCATGGCCGAAGGTGAACGGCGTAGACGATTCCGGCCACATGACGTAATCGGCTCCGCGGCGGACCGCATCCCGGGTCATCGCAAGATATGTCGTGAAGATGCGGCGCGTCGACTGCGGCGTGGGCGACATCTTCTCGGCCTGGGCAACGTTTCCTTGAATCAGTCCCACGCGAATCGCCGTCCCCTCGCGGGTCAGTGATCCCTCTGCAACCCGCCACGAACCCCACACGGCGATGCCAATCAGAAGCGCCGCCGTTGACGCGACCGCGGTCCATCGAGTGCGTCCCATGCTCAGGAGCGCGAACGCGATCGCAGCGCTGACGAACGCGACGAGGGCAGATAGACCATACACACCAAACACACTGGCGACCTGCGCGACTGGCAAAACCGTGACCTGGCTGTTGCCGAGCGGCACCCAGGGAAATCCCCCGAACAGGAGTCCCCGCAGGTATTCGGTCGCGACCCATGCGGCCGGCGCGAAGAACAACGCGGATCGACCTCCGCGCGCAATCAGCCGGGCGAGCACCATCGCCGTCACGGCCGGGTAGATGGCCAGGTACGCCGCGAGCAAAAGCATCGCGAAGACCGCCAGGATCATCGGCATGCCACCAAACACAGCCAGGACGCTGCTGGTCCAATACACTGTGCCCGTGAAGTAGACCATCCCGGTCACGAGGCCCAACCAGAATGCGCGCCGCAAGGGCTGCCCGGGCAGTGGCCCGGCCTGCCCTGTCCACCCGCTCAACGCGAGCAGCAATGGAACAAGCGCCACCCACGCAAATGCTGGATGACCGTAGCGCGGGAAACTGAGCGCGAGGAGCGCTCCTGAGAGAACAGAAAGGATGTAACTCAGCGGGTGATCCAGGGCTTGAACTGTTCTTCCTTTTCCAGTCGCTTGGCGATGGTCTCAGCCTCTTTTCGGTCCTCGTACTTGCCGACGCGGACGCGGAACACGCGTGGGCCGCTGGACCCGGGCGTGGTCACGAAGGAGGGAAATCCCTTCGACGTGAGACGATGCGCAATCGCGTCTGCCTCGTCGCGGGAACGAAGCGAAGCGACCTGCACCACGAAGCCGATCCCCTTCGGTTCGCCCGGGTCCACGGCCTTGGCGGCCGTGACGACGGGCGGTCGTTGTACCTTGGGCTCGGCGACGGCGGCAACGGGCGCTGGCGCTACCGGTTCGACCGGCGGCTCGGGGGGCGGTTCCGGCGCCTCGAGCCGTTTCGCGTAAGTCAGTTCCTTGAGGTCTTCCTGATTGGAAACCGGCTCTCCCGGAGATGCCGCATCAGAGGATGCTCGCGGAAGCGCCTGCGCCGTTGATGTTGGATCGACGGTGGGCTCGGTCGTGACTGCGGTGGCAGCCGATGCGCGGGTGGTGCCGACCCCACGTCCTACCATGACGCCGCACAGGAAAATCACAACCGCCGCAACAGTGGCCGTCATGAACATGAAGACCAGCTGTTTGCCGTTCAGTTGAATCTCGCGAACGCCCTGATCGGCCATCAGTTAGCGCGCATTGTACCATGCGTTGGATCGCGCGGCGCACAGATTTTGTATGCGAACGCTCCCTCACCGAGCCGTGAGGTGATCGAGCCGGCGACGAGCCTCCTGGTCCGCGGGGTCGCGCTTGACGAGTTTTTCCAACTCGGCCCTCGCTTCGCTCACCATCCCCGCCTTCTCGTATGCTTCGGCAAGGACATAACGAGCTTGCACGGTATCGCTGCTCCAGATCGAGATCTTCAACGCGTCGATGGCATCCTGGAGTCGCCCGCCGCGAAGGTATATGCGGCCAAGCAGCAGATGCGCGTCGTGATCATAGGGAGCGAGATAGATGGCGCGCTGAAGCTCGGAAATCGCTTCGGCGTCGCGTTCGCCCTCGAATGCCCGACGTGCCACGTCGAGATGAAACGAGGCCAGCTGGCGCTGATCGCGCTGCCCTGCCGCGCCAATCACGTTCTCCACCCGAAGAACGTCAGGGAGACCGAGGTCCATCCGGAGGCGCTCCAGCCCACGGGGCACTCCCGACGGAGACTTCGCTTCCCACTCGGCGTAGACCGAGGAGAGCTGCCGGGCGAGATCTTTCTCGCGGCCTGCCTCGGTCTGACTGCCAAGCGCGGCGAGTGAGACGCCAAGCACGAAGTGCGCGGCATGGTCGGCTGGATTGCGCCGCACCGCCTCGCGCAGCCACGAAGAGGCGGCCGCCGCGTCGCCGTCGAGCCAATACGCGTAGCCAAGGTTGAAGTACGAATCGACGCCTTCGAGGCTCGCCGCCTCGTTGAAATAGGTAACGGCGCGGCCGCCCGGGTTGTTCTCCTGCGGTCTGCGCAGTTGAACAACACCGAGATTGTTGAGAAGCGTGGCATCCGCCTGTTCTTTGTTCAGCTTCGTCAACTCATCAAAGGCTTCCTGGTACCGTTTCAACTCGAGGAGCGAGACCGACCCGAGGAAACGCGCTTGCCGCGAGAGGCGATGGTCGGCGGGCACTTGCTTCACGGCTGCGAGAGCACGATCGTGCTGTCCGAGATCGTGGTAAACGTCCCATGCGGCGATGCGGGCGCGTTGCAGGCCGGGCGCCAGTCGGAGCGCCTCATTGAGAAAGGACAGCTTCGTCTTCGGCATCTCGGCCAGCAGCCCTTTGATGAACTGCTCGAATGCCGCGATCGGAGGGTGACTGTTTTCCAACTGCACCGTGGTAGACGATGAGCCCGGTACCAGGCGCAGAGCGACCCGGTCGTAGATCTCGAAGATGTCGTCGAGCGGACCGGTTTCACTGATCTCGGGGCCTGACAATCCGGAGTCGAGGAGGATCGGCCTGGCGCGGACCGTCAAGGTGTCGCCGGCAAGCGAGAACATACCAACAATGACTTGCGATGCCCCGACGGTCTGACCGACGCGAATGACGGTCGCATGGCTCAATCCCGCGACGACCGGCACGCGAAGCAGTTCGAACGAGTGCCGCCGCTCGTCGCGGCGCATGACGGGCAACCCAAGCGCCAGCAGACTGTCAGAAAGAATGACGGCCGATCCCTCTCCGAGCCAGTAACTCCGCGGTTCGCGCGCAGTGGTCTCGAACGGCATGACCATGACACGTGACGCCGCCGGGACCGGTGGCGGTGACGCTGCGGAGGCATTTTCGACCCAGACGCCAGTCGAACCGATGATGGTGCACGCCGAGATCAGTGCGGCGGCCCATCGATTGATCATGCTGTCCGCCCGTCGACCGGCCTCACTGTGACCGACATCGCACAGCGAGTCGCGCCGGTGGCGCGGCATTCTTCAGTCACCACATCTGCATCCAGGTTGAAGAGCGCCATGAGGCGGCGGAGGGCGGCGGCGTAGAACTCACACAGCGGCGCCTGGACCGGTTCACGAACTTCGCAGAACAGCGAGCTCTGAAGTTCGACGGCTCCGTACCACTGTCGCCAGCGGACCCTCACCTTGGTGTCGCCGTACGTGCTCTGCACCATCCATTGCGCGATGCTCGCCACCACGCGCTTGCGAAGCGACGGAGGCATCGCCAGGATGAATCGCTTGCGGAGTGGTGAGATTGCGTCCACGGTCCAATTAGCAGTGTATTCGCCCGCACGGGCGGCAATCAGATGATAAGGCGCACCTTCGAGGCGAAGAAAGCTCAGCACCGCCGCCAGCGGCGCCAACCCGATCCTCCCCTCCCGCAGGCCGGAAGGGTGCAACCAGGCTTCGTAGAATTCCAGCCGCATCGGGAGGAGGTCCGCAATGCCCTGGTGCAGGCTCGCCACGAGAAGTCGGCCTACGGCCGCATCGGTCATACGCTAATATGGGGGCCGGGAAGAGACCCCATTTACTCCGTAACTCGCGTGTGTTTGTGATGTTAAGCCGGCCTGACGCAACGCGGGACGGCCGATTCATCACCCTCGTGCGGGAGCCGAAGCCCCGGACACACGCGAGCAGTACAGTAATATTTCGGCGGAGATGCTGCCCACGGGTAGGGTCAGCATGCTGGTATCACGCCATTTCGTTGTACCGCACCTCGAACCCAACCGCAAACTCGATCGAGACGCGCTTACTCACAGTATCGACCGCAACCACCATCGACTTAGCGACTGTCCACGTCCACCATCGTAATGATTCTGCCAGTCCATACTCGTCTTCGCGATCACCTCTCGCAGGTCATCGCGACCCTGTACTCGCTGGAGCTGGCCTCGGTCACGCCTCCGGTGCTGGATTACCCGCCCAACCGGGATCTCGGGGATCTGGGAACGCCCGCTGCGTTCGAGCTGGCACGCCGGCTGCGCAAGGCGCCGCGCGCCATCGCTCAGGAAATCGCCACGGCGTTCGGCACACTCGCGGGGATCCGGCAAGTAACGGCCGCGCCCAACGGGTACTTGAATTTTTTTCTCGAGCGGCCGGCATTTCTGCTGCAGCGCCTGTCTCCGGCCTCTTCGCCTGTCCAGCGCGGCGCCGGAAAGGCCATCGTCGAACACACCGCGATCAATCCCAACAAGGCAGCACACATCGGGCATCTCCGGAACTCCGCACTCGGTGACACCCTGGTTCGCGTGCTCAGGTTCAGCGGGATCCCTGTTGAAGTCCAGAATTACATCGACGACACGGGTGTCCAGGTCGCCGACGTCGTAGTCGGATTCCGCGTTCTGGAGAAGATGTCGCTGGCAGACGTGCGAAAGGTCGCCGACAGCACGCGATTCGATTACTACTGCTGGGATCTCTACGCCCGCGTAACGGATTGGTACGGCCAGGACAAGGCGCGACTCGATGCCCGGGCGCAAACCCTCCACGACATCGAGCACGGCGGCAACGAAAATGCCGCGATCGGCGCTCTCGTCGCCGACCGTATCGTCCGCTGTCACCTGGCGACGATGGCCCGGATGAACGTGGACTACGACCTGCTGACATGGGAAGGCGACATCCTTCGACTGAAATTCTGGGCGCAGGCGTTCGAGGTGCTGAAAGCCAGGGGTGCCGTTTACTTGCGCACCGAGGGTCGCCTCGCGGGCTGCTGGGTGATGCCCATACAGGAAGAGTTGGAGTCAACTCCTCCGCCTTCGCGCGACGACTCTCAGGCGCGCTCCGGCGAGACGCCTGAAGACGATGATGACACTGAGGAGCGTGAGAAGGTCATCGTCCGGTCCAACGGTGTTGTCACCTACGTTGGCAAGGACATCGCGTATCAGTTCTGGAAGCTCGGGCTGCTCGGCCGTGATTTCCAGTACCGCGTTTTCGCGGAACGCCCCCATGGTCCGCTGTGGGCAACGTGCAGCGAGAATGGTCTCTCGAGTCATCCAAGCTACGGCGGAGCGGCGTACGTCTACAACGTCATCGACGTCCGACAGTCGTATCTTCAGAAGTTGCTCAAGCAGGCGCTGATCGCTGTTGGACATCCGGAGGGCGCCGAACGCTCCCATCACTTCTCGTATGAGATGGTGGCGCTCTCGCACGCGACGGCGCGCGAGCTCGGGTTCGCACCCGCGCCAGATTCCGAGGAAGCGAGGCGGCCGTTCGTCGAGGTCTCGGGGCGCAAAGGTCTCGGCGTCAAGGCCGACGACCTGCTGGACATGGTGATCCGGAAGGCGCGTGATGAAGTGGCGAAACGCAACCCGGAGCTGCCGGAGGACGAAGCCGCTCGCATCGCCGGCTTGATTGGCGTCGCGGCGGTTCGTTACTTCCTGATCAAGTTCTCACGTGGCAAGGTCATCGCCTTCGATCTGGAAGAGGCGATCAGCTTCCAGGGCGAGACCGGTCCGTACATCCAGTACGCGCTCGTCCGTATCAACAACATCTTCCGGAAGCTCCAGGAACGTGATGGCCTCGATGAGGCAGCCATCGTCACATCGTTGGATCAACGTCCGGCCGGCGAGCTCACGGGAGATAACGGACACGAGCTCTGGTCGCTGGTGCTCGAGGCGGCTCGACTCGACGAAATCGTCGAGCAGGTCATCGCAACGCTCGAATTCTCCGTCCTGGCGAAATACGCGTTCGGGCTGGCTCAGGCGTTCAATGCTTTTTACAACCTGCACCCAAGCCGATCGTCCATCTTGAACGAGGAGCGCGATAATGTGCGCCGGTGGCGAGCCGCGGCGGTGATCTATGTTCGTAATCAGCTGATACTGGCGTTGGATCTGATGGGAATCGGAGTGCCGCAGCGAATGTAGGCGTCAAGGGTGCCATGCCGATCATTGCCATACCGCCTTGCGACAAGCTTCGTGACTACGAAGAGTCGATTCGACGAGCCGGCGCCGACGTGCGCGTGCTCGACCGCGCGATCGATCGTCCTGAAGACGTCATTCGCTCGGCCCAGGGAATTCTGCTGCCCGGTGGAGGGGACGTGATGCCCTCCATCTACGGTGAAGCCGCGCATCGTACCTACTCTGCAGCCGAGCCCGGCCGCGACGACTATGAGCTGGAGCTCGCGCGTCGAGCCGTCGAAGCCGACGTGCCACTGCTTGGCATCTGTCGCGGCATCCAGGTGTTGAACGTCGCGCGCGGTGGGTCGCTGGTGCAGGACATTCAGGACGAGATCGGTGTGACCGTGAACCACACGCAGCGCGACTCGCCGGTCACCATCGCGCATGAAGTCTGGATCTCGGAGGGCAGCCTGCTCGATCGGCTGATGCGTGAACGGCTCGAAAGCGATGCGTGCCCGGTAAACAGCCGCCACCATCAGGCACCGAAAGTACTTGGTGCGGGGCTGATTGTCAGCGCCACCGCTCCCGACGGCGTGATCGAGGCGATCGAAGATTCCAGCCGACGCTTTTGTCTCGGCGTGCAGTGGCATCCCGAAAACTTCTACCGCACGGGTGAGTTCAGGCCCATCTTCGAGGGCTTCATTCAAGCGGCAGGAGAGGTCGGCTCCAGGCTTTAGGCAGACGACCGCGTTCCGGTGAAGTTCGGAACGCGGCCGTAGGAATCGAGGTTATTTTTCGGGACGTTCGTCAGGCGCCCCGGTCCCGGACGATCCGACGAACAGCTTCCTGCCGTCCGGGAACGTGATGTCACGACCGTTGGCGCGATTGGCGCCATCCTTTGCCTGAAATCCTTCAACCAGGATCTCGGTGCCTTCCGGCAGCGAGTTCTTCGTCCATCCGCGGCGCAGCAGCGCGTTGGGAGCGCCACCCTCGACCATCCATCGCTCGACCTTACCGGTCACGGGATCCTTGACGTCCATGTGGATCCACGAGTGCGGATTGATCCACTCCATCTTGACTACGGTGCCCCGCAGCTTGACCGGCCGCTTGGCGTCGAACTCTGCGGCAAATGAATGATGCGCGAAAGCCGGCGCAGCCATCGCGGTCACAAGCCCAACGGCAGCAACACACTTGACCAGTTTGGTGACCATCGTATCGTCTCCTGCTCGAGCGGTACGTTTCACTGCACCGCCCCTCTATCGTAAGCAGTCGGATATAATCTGTTCCTGAAGTTTCCATTAACTTCCTGACAGACTTGTCTGCACGCCTGCAACAACCAGACACTACTGTGGATTTTTCACAGCGGTCCGCGGAAAGGTCGACACGAACTCTTCCAAAACACGAGCATTTGCGAAATCTTTCGCGGCAGGTTGTGGCCTGCCTCTTGCTCACTCGCGGAGCGCAAGCTTAAGCACAATTGCAATGCTGAAAGGGATCTGATGCCTCGATCCAGCAAGTCACAACCGACCGCTCCAACGGGCCCTCGCCTCGTCAAAGCCCCATTAAAGAAACATCCAGAATCCGACGTGACGCATGCGCAGATCGCGCTGCGTGCCTATGAGCTCTTCACGCAGGAAGGGTTCACGCACGGCAACGACGTCGAACATTGGCTGAGAGCCGAGCGCGAACTCAAAACCGTCGTGCCGGTGGCGCGCCCGAAGCGTGTCGCCGCAACTCGCGCACAGACATAACGACGTGTAGCGGCGAGTCTCGAGACTCGCCGTCAACAAGGCGGGTCTGAAGACCCGCCTCTACGTCTTGTGAAACTGCTACTCGCGCGCCAGGACCGCAAGTGTTTCGACATGCGCCGTGTTGGGAAAGAGATCGATGCCACTGAGGTCTGATAGACCGTAGCCGGTATCGTGCAGGGCACGCGTGTCGCGTGCCAGCGTGGCGACATCGCATGAGATATAGACGATGCGTCGCGGTTGCAATCGCGTGATGTGGGCGATTGCCTGCTTCGAGATCCCGGTACGTGGAGGATCGACGATGACCGTCGCGTCCTCGACGTCACGCGGTCCCACCGATCCCACGTAGGTCTCAACGCTTCGTCGAACTGATGTTACGCGCTCTCCGAATGGTTCGGCGTTACGCGCGAGATCTGTACCGGCAATGAGGTCACCTTCGACGCACGTCACCGGTGTCCATCCTGCGGCCGCCAGCGACAACCCGAAGAGGCCGACACCGGCATAGAGATCGATCACCGGACCATGCGGCACCAGTTCGACAACGCGGCGGACGAGCTGCTCGACGAGGAACCGGTTGCCTTGGAAGAACGCCCGCACGTCTCGACTGAGCGAGAGGACGACTGCCGGATCGCCAGCGACTCGAATCGAGTCCGTGACGCGGGGGACGCCCGCGATCTGAACGTGTCCCGGAGCGTCGGCCCGTGCCGCGGAAAGTCCTGTCAGCCCTTCAGCAACCGCCGCATAACGCGAGGGTTCGGCACCCGCATGAAGCTCCAGGTGACAGGCGCGCTCCTGCCCGGGGATATTCTCGGCAATCTCGATGGCGGCGACATCTCGACGCGTCCTCGCATCGAGCTTGCGCGGCACGTCAGCGATCCAGTCGCAGGTTTCCGGCAGCAACTGGCCGGTTGCGGCGGCGTCACAGACCTGGTGCGAGCCCTCGAGATAAAAACCAAGCCGCTCGCCGCTCGCGTGAAGCCTGGCGCGCATACGATATCCACGCTCGGGCGACGGTGTCACGATTGGCGGCTCCGGCAGCGGAAGCCGGCCGATGCGCCTGAACGCGTCCTGGATGATCTCGCCCTTGAGTCTCAGTTGTCGCGGGTACTCGATGTGCGAGAACACGTTTCCACCGCAACGGGCCTCGCCTGCTGCCGGCCGGCGATCGATCGACGGCTCGAGAACCTCCGTCACCTCCGCAAACGCGACACCGCGCTCGGTTCGCTCGAGACGGGCCGTGACCCGTTCACCTGGAATCGCACCCGACACGAGCACAATTTGCCCGTTATGACGGGACAGCATCCTGCCGCCGGCTGCCGCTTTCTCGATGTCGAGCGTAAGGAGGGACATCAACTACCCGCACGCCGATCAATCAAAGGCAATAACCGGCAGACGATACCGCTCACGAACAAGGCGTGCCACGGCGGCACGACGCGACTCCTCGAACGCGCTGTTCGATAGACGATCCTTGAAGGGGGCCAGCTCCTCGGCCGCTTCGATACCGAGCTGCGCCAGCGTTGCGGGATCGCACTGGCGCTCGGCCGCATTCAACAGCTCGCCATCCATCGCGCTCAATCGATCGACGAGCTCGCGGCGCGCGTCCCCGCGAACCGCCCGGGCTTCCGCCCGGTGCCGATCGAGCTCCCTGATCGCGGCATCGATGGCATCGTCCAGTGAGCGATCCGTCCCCGCGCGCAACGTCGTGAGGCGTGCAATAACGCGGTCGAGATGAGCCGGCAGCGATTCATGCCTGCGTGCGGCGACTTCCGGCGCCTCGGCACCGCTCGTCGTGGTCGCCGGAGGAAATCGCTCCTCGCTGACAATGCCGACGGCCCGCCGCCATTCGTCGAACGCATCGAGAATGTCGGCCTCGCAGAACTCGATCCGGACTGGCCGGCGGCGAGGCCCTTTCGCGTAGTACCGCTCGAAGTACCGGTCGATACCTTGATATGCGATCTTGATGGGCACTCCCCTGCTGGCCCATCCCAGCACTTGCTCGAACGCTGGACCGACGATCCTAACCAGGTGGCCATCGTTCTTCCGGCACAGATACGCTTCGACCGCCCGGCAGTACTGATCGGCGGGCTCTACAACCACCGCACTTCTCCCGACCTGATCTTCTGCGTCGCGGTACCGACTTTCACGATCAGCGCGCCCTCATCGTCGATGTTCTCGGCCAGTCCGACCTGTTGTTTGCCTGCGGCTTCCCATTCGACGCGGCGGCCCAACATGGCTGCCGCGCGACCGCGCCACGCCTCTACGACCTGTCGTCCACGGCCGTTTTGCAGTTCGCGATATCGCGATGCCATTGCAGCGAGACACTCCGCAAGCACGAGCCCGCGATCGACGGGGCGACTGAGTTCTGCTTCGATCGACGTCGCGCGAGACGCGATCTCGGCCGGGTACGCCGCCGATTGGACATTGATTCCGATTCCCAGCACGACGTGCCCAACGGCGCCTTCCGCCAGGATGCCGGCGAGCTTCCGTCCACCGACGTGGATGTCGTTGGGCCATTTTACGTGCGGCGAGAGCCCCGTCGCCGACGCGATACCTTCGGCAACGGCAACACCCGCCGCGATCGTCATCAACGTTGCGACCGTCGGCGACGGCCGCAACACCATCGACACGTAGATACCGGCGCCAGACGGTGATGCCCAGGTGCGGCCGAGTCGGCCGCGTCCGGCTGTCTGTCGATCAGCGAGGACGATGAGACCCTCCGGCGCGCCTCGATCGGCCATGGCTCCGGCGACATCGTTCGTCGATCCGATTTCGGGATACCAGAGAATCTGCTGCGCGAAGATGCCGAGGCGTCCACGCGCGACGGCCAGCGCGGTCGCGAATTCTTCAGGGACGGAAACGGGGTCGGGAGTCATTTAACGAGGACACTCCATAACACTGTCCTGATCAAATGACTCCCGACCCCATTTCGATTTCGAAACTCAGGTCTGCGGCGGGAGCTGAATGAGTCAGCGCGCCGATGGACACGTAGTCGGCGCCGGTCGCGGCCAACTCGGTCATGCGCGCGAGCGTCACGCCGCCTGACACCTCGGTTCGAGCCTTGCCGCGGCACTTGCCGACCGCTTCGATGATGTCTGCCGTTGACAGGTTGTCGAGCAGCACGATGTCAGCGCCGGCATCGAGCGCGGCGTCGACCTCGCACAGGCTCTGTGCCTCGACCTCGACCGGCAGATTCTGATTCGCATTTCGCATGCGTTCCACGGCAGCCGCTACACCGCCAGCGAGACGCACATGGTTGTCCTTGATCAAGATGCCGTCGTCGAGCCCGAACCGGTGATTCGTGCCGCCACCCGCGCGCACGGCGTACTTTTCGAGGATGCGCATCAGCGGTGTCGTCTTGCGGGTGTCGAGGACGACGATGCGGTCCGCGGCCGCATCCACAAACTGACGCGTGAGCGTCGCGATCCCGGACAGCCGCTGCATGAAGTTGAGCGCCGTACGCTCGCCGATCAGCAGCGCATCAGCACGACCGGTGATCTCCGCGACGGCGGTGCCCGGTACACATAACGAGCCATCGTGATGATGAATCGTGATCTCGATTGCGGCATCGAGCTGGCGAAACGCCTCGACGGCCACGTCGAGGCCGGCGATGACACAACGACACTTCGCCAGGAGGACGCCGTGGACGCGCCGACTCCCGTCGATTGTTCCCGTCGTCGTGATGTCACCGCGGCCGACGTCTTCGGCCAGGGCACGGCGGACCAGGTCGCGGTAGTCGTCTGCAGCGAGCGGTTCGAGCGATGGATTCACACTCGTGGTTCCGGGACCGGTTCGACGGTCGCGAACGTGAGCTGCGGATCCTCGACCTCTCCGAATCCCAGGTCCCTGATGTGCGTCGCCGCCCGGAAATCCTGTGAAGCAGGCGACAGTGACTCGAAACGCTTCGGCAGAACGGCTCGCTCGATCACCGCCTTCACCGGCCGCTTCTCGAGCGCTTTGATCCGGCGGATCTCTCCAAGCGCAGCGCGTGTCTCTTCGAACACCTGCACCGCGTTCCCATCATGACCGCCAATCGACTCGACGACCTCCTCGGGTGTTGGCCACTTGGCGTTGTGCACCGAACCCGCCTGCCACCATGACCACACCTCATCGGTTACGAATGGCAGAAACGGCGCGAACAATCGCAGGAGGGTGGACAGCGCCACGAGCATCGCGCTGTTCGCCGATGCGGCGCCTTCGGGCGTAAAGTCACCGTAGCGCCGCCCCTTCACGAGCTCGAGGTAATCGTCGCAGAACGACCAGAAGAAGCGCTCGGATTGTTCGAGCACCTTGGAGTAGTCGTACGCGTCGAACTGATCGGTCGATTCCTTCACCAGCGCCGCGAGACTGGACAGCATGCCGCGATCGAGTGGCTCGGTGATCGGTCCGCGCGGCTCCGCCTGCATCAGCGCAAACTTCGCCGCATTCAGCATCTTGATCGCGAGGCGCCGCCCGACCTTGATCTCGCCAACGTCGAAGATGCCATCGCCACCGGGGCGTACGTTTGCCGCCCAGTAGCGCACGCCGTCGGAGCCATACTCCTTGAGGAATTCCATCGGCGTGATGACGTTCCCCTTGGATTTCGACATCTTCTTGCGATCGGGATCCGTGACGAATCCAGAGATCGCGGTGTGGCTCCACGGCAGCGTGCCGTGCTCGAGCTGCGATCGAAGCACGGTCGTGAACAGCCACGTGCGAATGATGTCGTGCGCCTGCGGGCGCAGGTCCATCGGGAACACGCGCGCGAAGAGATCCGGATCGCCTAGCCAGTCCGCCGCAATCTGGGGTGTCAGCGACGATGTCGCCCAGGTGTCCATGACGTCGGGATCGCCGGCAAAGCCGCTGGGCTGATTGCGCTGAGCGGCGGAGTACCCCGGAGGCGTATCGCTCGAGGGATCCATCGGCAACTGCGATTCATCGGGGACGATCGGACGTGAGTAATCGATCTGCCCGTCCCCGTCGATCGGGTACCACACCGGGAACGGGACACCGAAGAAGCGCTGCCGGCTGATGCACCAATCGCCGGACAGTCCGTTGACCCAGTTGTCGTAGCGATGACGCATGAACTCGGGATGCCACTGCAGCTCGGAACCCCGCGCCAGCAGCTCCTCACGGAACTCCATCGTCTTGATGAACCACTGCCGGCTCGTCACGATCTCGAGGGGGCGGTCGCCCTTCTCGTAGAACTTGACCGGATGCGTAATCGGACGCGGCTCGCCAATGAGATCGCCCGAGTCTTTGAGGAGTTCGACAATGCGGGCACGCGCCTTCGACGCTGACAGATTCGCCAACTGATCGTAGGCAGCCTGAGCCCCGGCGGCATCACGCGATTCCCAGCCGGCAGCTCCCCACGTCACCGGGCGGAACGCACCATTTGGCTGAATGATCGCTCGCACCGGCAGCCTGAGCTCGCGCCACCACGTGACGTCTGTGATGTCGCCGAACGTGCAGATCATCGCGATGCCGCTGCCCTTCTCGGGATCGGCAAGCGCATGCGCTCTGACTGGAACCGGTACCTTGAACAAGGGCGTCACGACTTCGGTGCCAAACAAAGGCTGATACCTGGGATCGTCGGGATGAGCCACGAGCGCGACACACGCAGGAATCAACTCGGGTCGCGTCGTGTCGATCTCGACGAAGCTCCCTGAGTCGGGACGCGCGAAGCGGATGCGATGATAGGCTCCCGGTTGTTCGCGATCCTCCAGCTCGGCCTGCGCGACGGCTGTACGGAAATCGATGTCCCAGAGCGTCGGCGCCTCGAGCTGGTAGGCGATCCCGCGTTTCAGGAGGCGAAGAAACGCTGCTTGCGATGTCTTCTGCGCCCGCCGGTCGATCGTGGCGTAGGTACGCGACCAATCGACCGAGAGTCCCAGGTAACGCCACAGGTCCTCAAATGCCTTTTCATCTTCCGCGGTGAGCCGGTTGCACAGCTCGATGAAATTGGGACGTGAGACCGAGATCGGCTGCTTGGGCAGTTTCTCAGGCGGCTGGAAGCTCGCCTCGTACGGCAAGGAAGGATCGCACCTCACGCCGTAATAGTTCTGCACCCGCCGTTCCGTCGGGAGGCCGTTGTCGTCCCAGCCCATCGGGTAGAAGACGATCTTTCCGCGCATCCGCTGAAAGCGCGCAATGAGGTCGGTGTGCGTGTACGAAAACACATGACCGACGTGCAGCGACCCGCTGACCGTGGGAGGCGGCGTGTCGATCGAATAGATCTCCTCTCGGGTGTGATGACGATCGAAGCGGTACGTGCCGTCGGCTTCCCAGCGCGCGGCCCACTTGGCTTCGAGGCCCTCTAATGCAGGTTTCTCTGGAAGAGTAATCGGGTGCTGATCCATTGGTGATTATTGATTTCTCCAATCCCTAATCATCAACGAATCATCAATCACGAATCAAAATCCCTAAATACGGGGCGACGGCCTGGCGGCGGCCGCCGCCTTGATTCGTGTGATTTCCTCGCGAATCAATCGTTCCGCGACTTCGGACACGATCTGCGCGACGAGCTCGTTGGCCGTCTCGGGGGCGAGGCGCTCGACGACGCGGCGGGTGACTGCATCGACCAGGCCCTCGCTGATCGCGACGGGGGCCGCCGCGACCTGGACCGGTAACGGCACCGCCGGTGCCACTGATTCGCCCTGCTCCACCGCAAACAGCGCCGCGAACATGTCGGCCACGAGATTTCGACCGTCGACTGGTTCCGCCGCCTCTCTGGGTGCGGTTGCCGCACGAGGAGCCGGTGCCCGCGACAGCATCGCGTTGTACTGGCTCACTTCAACGGGCATCACGGGATCGATGGCTGGTGCATCGTCCAAAGCACCCGCGGAAACGGCAAGCAGGCTTTCGAGCGTCGGCACGGCGCGGCCGTCGAACTCATCGTCGCCCTCTGATTGAGGCGTCGTTCCATGATGCCCCTCGGTCCCAAGCCCGGCGAACGCCGCATCGAGCCGGTCGAAGTAGTCGTCCAGCTTGGGCTCGGCCTTTCGCTGCACTGATTCAGCGATGCTCGCCTTTGCTTCCGGTACTGTCACCGCCGACTGAGTGTGCCCGACCGTCTCGCCGTTCCGGGCACGATGTTCCACGACGGCGACATCGGGGAGCGCAGCCGGCTTTCGGCGCGATATCGTCCGCGAGCTCTCGATGAGATCGCGAACCCGCGCAATCACCTGCTGCGGTTCGAACGGCTTCACGAGGACACCGTCGCTATGCACCTGCTGAGCGCGGTTCTCGTCCACCGGCTCGAAGGCACCCGCAAGCAGCAGCACTGGGATGTGAGACAGATCCGATCGTCCTTTGACGAAGGCGGCGACGTCGTAGCCGCTCCGTTTCGGCATCCCGATATCGGCAAGGACGATGTCCGGCAGCTCGATTGGAATGCGCGCGATGGCCTGCTCGCCGTCCCCGACGGATACGACCTGCACGTCCTCGCCCGAGAACGTGAGCTCGACGACGCGTTGAATGGTCACGCTGTCGTCGGCGAGCAGGAGCTTATGCGTCACGAGAGCCTCTCAAGTAGGACACGGACCTGGCGTTCTGTGCGATGAAGTCTACGATCTCCTGCATCGGCGTGCCGGGCTGAAAGATGCCCTGAATCCCGATTTCGTTCAGCTTTGGCACGTCGGCGTCGGGAATGATGCCTCCGACGACAACGAGGACGTCGTTCATCCGCTTTTCGCGCAGTAATTCGACGACCCTCGGGCAGATGTGCATATGGGCGCCCGACAGAATGGACAGCCCGATCACAGCGGCATCCTCCTGCAAAGCGGCGGAGACAATCTGCTCGGGCGTCTGGCGAAGACCTGTGTAGATCACTTCCATCCCGGCATCGCGAAGCGCCCGGGCAATCACCTTGGCGCCGCGATCATGCCCATCAAGGCCCGGCTTGGCAATGACCACACGGATTTTCTGACTCATATTCGTCCACGGGACGTAGGGCGGGCCTTGCTGTCCAGACCCGCCATGTCCGCCGGGTCCCTAGAACAGGACCCGGCCTACCAGCGATCTCAAGTCTCAGATTATCGGATCCTCGACGTACTCTCCCCAGACCTCGCGCAGTCCATCGCACATCTCCCCGACTGTCGCGTGCGCCCGAACGGCCTCGATCAGCAGCGGCATGAGATTGGTCTCCTCCTCTTTCGCGCCGATCTGGAGGCGTTCGATCGCCGCGTCGACTCGCACGCGATCGCGCCGGCGGCGGGTCTCGGCCAGACGCGCCAACTGCCGTTCGCCAGCGATCTCGTCGATGTAGAGCGTTCCGATCTCCTCGCGCTGCGCGCTGACGAATTCATTGACGCCGACGATCACCTGCTCCTTTGACTCGACTGCCCGCTGCGACTGATAGGCGCTCTCGGCGATTTCTTTCTGCGGATATCCGCGCTCGATCGCGGGGATCATCCCACCCATCCGGTCGATCGTGTCGATATACGCCATGGCTTCGTCTTCGATGCCGCTCGTGAGTTTCTCGAGGAAGTACGAGCCACCAAGCGGGTCGACGACGTCGACGACGCCGGTCTCGTGCGCGATGATCTGCTGCGTGCGAAGCGCGAGCGTGGCGGCCGCTTCTGTCGGCAGCGCGAGCGCCTCGTCGAGCGCGTTGGTGTGCAGAGACTGCGTGCCACCCAACACTGCCGCCAGCGCCTGCAGGGCGGTCCGCACGACGTTGTTGTACGGCTGTTGCGCCGTCAACGACACGCCGGCGGTCTGCGCATGGAAGCGCAGTTGCCACGAGCGGGGACTCTTCGCCTTGAATCGTTCGCGCATCACGCGCGCCCAGATGCGCCGCGCCGCGCGAAACTTGGCGATCTCCTCGAAGAAATCGCTGTGAGAGTTGAAAAAGAAGGAGATGCGAGGCGCAAAGGTATCGACGTCGAGCCCGGCATCAATCGCATGATCGACGTACTCGATGCCGTTGCGCAAGGTGAACGCGAGCTCCTGCGCCGCCGTCGCGCCGGCTTCGCGGATGTGATAGCCGCTGACGGAGATGGTATTCCAGCGCGGCACTTGCTCGGCGCAGAACGCAAAGACATCCGTCACGAGACGCATCGACGGGCGCGGCGGATAGATGAACTCCTTCTGAGCGATGAACTCCTTGAGGATGTCGTTCTGAATCGTGC
>Ga0111538_10004438_pt1 | contig 19482 bp, 17 predicted proteins | sample SoiMethybrSBSTD1_FD_79669 | JGI IMG/M metagenome (GOLD analysis project Ga0111538, IMG submission 79669) | Bulk soil microbial communities from a Populus tree surrounding site in Tennessee, USA - Soil MetaG P. TD hybrid SBSTD1 (version 2)... | ecosystem: Environmental > Terrestrial > Soil >...
GCCCCGGGGCGCGTTGTCTGGAGGTGGTTCCGGAACCAGTTGGTTGCGCACGCCCCGGGGCGCGCCGTCGGGAGGTGGTTCCGGGGCCAGTTGGTTGTGCACGCCCCGGGGCCCCGGGGCGCGTTGTCGGAGGTGGCCCGGGCGCGCGTTCGCCGGACACCGTCCGGCACACCGGACGTCCGGCACAGCGGACACCGTCCGGCACACCGGACGTCCGGCACAGCGGACACCGTCCGGCACAGCGGACACCGTCCGGCACACCGGACGTCCGGCACAGCGGACACCGTCCGGCACAGCGGACACCGTCCGGCACACCGGCCGTCCGGCACAGCGGACACCGTCCGGCACACCGGACGTCCGGCACACCGGCCGTCGGCACAGCGGACACCGTCCGGTGGACCGGACGTTCGGGCCCCGGGGGGCGCGTTGTCTGGAGGTGGTTCCGGGCCAGTTGGTGGAGCACGCCCCGGGGCCCCGGGGCGCGTTGTCGGCAGGTGGTTCCGGGGCCAGTTGGTGGAGCACGCGCCGGGGCGCGCCGTCGAGCACGCTCCGCCGTTGGCGAGAGCCGTCGGTATGCGATCGGTCCATGTCTGGTGCCCCCCAGGAGGACGCGCGGCCCGCGAGGGGTGCTCGGCGTTTTTCATCAAGAGCGCGCGCCCGTCGCGCGCAACGGCTGTGCCAGCGGACTTCAGCTTGCCTGCGCCGCTGGGTTCCCACCGAGCCAGAGCTGGCACAGGCGTTGCGCGCAGGGGCGCGCTCGGTGAAAAACGCCGAGCACCCCGAGCCGCGGCTTCCTTGTGCGTCTTCGGATCAGGATCAAGACAAACACCGTGACCGGGGCCGGCGCAGGTGGCAGGCGCGGCGAGATAAGCTCGCCCCGTGCGGCGGTGCGTGCAGCTGGCGGTGGCGCTCGTGGTGCTGGCGGGCGGAACCGCCCGCGCCACCGATCTCCACTCGCTGTTCGACGCGCGCTGCCGGCGGACCACCGGCATTCTGGTCAACGTCGGCGCCGAGACCGTGTCGATGGTCGACCTCGACGGCGCGTTCGTGGTTCGCCGGCGCGACGAGATCGCCGGTATCACGGTGCACAAGACCCTGGAGAACCCGCTCGCGCACATCGCCCTGTCGGACGATCTGCGGGGCTACCTGCGCGATGTGTGGGTGGGCGACGACGCCCAGCCGAGCTTCACCGGCTGGACCACCGCCTTCTTCGACGACCTGTTCCTTTACTTCGACCTCCAGGGTCAGACCCACGTCCTCGACCCGGAGGAGATCCGCCGCATCCGGCGCTCGGACGTCGCCGGCCCCGCGGTCAGCCCGAAGGTGCACGCCCCGGTCCAGCTCGCCTTCCCCGCCGAGGTGGTCCCGTGCGGCAGCGCCACCGGCCAGGTGACCGCCGACTCGGTGCTGCCGAGCCGGGTCATCGCCGATCGAATCAAGGTCGGCGACTACCTCGGCAAGCTCGAGCAGCGCTACCTGGCCCAGGCCGGCTTCGAGGAGCGCACCCACGTCTACGCCGAGCCGTTCGTCTTCGACCCGCAGAACCGCCTCGGCCTGCTCTATGACCCCGAATGGGTCTTCGCCTTCCCCCTCTACTTCCGGTGGTCGAACGGGCGCCCCTACCGCTTCCAGAGCGAGAGCGCGGTCGGCAACACGAGCCACCCCTGGCTGCCCATCCTGGCGCCGACCATCTCGGCGCGCTCCGACATCAAGTCGCACTTCTTCAACGCGACCTTCGTCGGCCACCTGCTCGGGCTGCCCGCCGGCGAGAACGCCTTTACGGTCGACGAGGCCATCCACGAGTTGGGGCCGGTCACCGCGCCGGACATCGATCATTCGTACAACTATGTGCTGCTGATGGGCGGCGACTTCTGGCGCCTGTCTGCCTCCGCCGGCGCGTCCTACCTGGCGACCCGCATCCAGGTGCCCGACGCGCTGCCCCGCAAGGTGCTGGCGACCGCGCTCAGCCCGACGGTGCGCCTGCGCTACCAGGGGCGCGCGCTCCAGCTGCGCGCCATGTACTTCCGCACCCGCGAGAGCGGGCCGATGAGCGACGTCCTGTCCGACGTGGAGATCGGCGACGGCGAGGAGCTGGCCGGCGGCTACCACTGGCGGATGGACACCGTGAGGCTGGGCGCCACCTGGCGTCCGGCCGAGACCATCGAGCTGTCGCTCGATCAGATCGGCTCGCGCGGCAAGTACAAGGACGACCTCGACGAGGCGCCTGTCGCTCTCACGCTCTGGGAGCTGGCCACCGGCGCGGAGGTGGCGATCAGCTTCGGCCGCTATGTCACGGTGCGCGGCGACGCGCGCCTGTACATCCGGCGCTACGGCGTGACCCGCCCGGCCAGCGACTCGGACTCGTCCATCGACCCCAGGTTCGGAGGCGCGCTTGAATTCGTCTTCTAGGCGCGCCGCGGCGCTCGCGGTCCTCCTGGCCGCCCTGCTGGCCGGCGCCGGCCAGGCGCGCGCCCTCAGCGTCAACGCGGTCTACCGGACCGCCTGCCAGCGCGAGCTCGGCGTCATCCTCAAGGTGGAGAAGCGCGACATCCACCTCCTCCGGCTCGACGGCAAGCTGGTCGTGATCCCGCGCCACGAGATCGTCTCCCTCCTCTACTACCCGCTCGCCCAGCTGCCGCTCGGCAGCGTGCCGGTGCCGCCCGACCTGCCGCCGATGCGGGTGCAGACCCGTTACCGCGACGAGATCGTCGATCTGGTCAACGGCTGGCCCATCGACTACAGCGAGAACCAGGTCTCGTTCCTCTTGCGCAACGGCAAGGACCTGGTCATCGACCGCGACAGCATCTGGTCGCTGGCCTACGACCGCTCGCCGGCGGCGTCCACCGCCGGCCTCGCCGCCCGGCCCGAGCCGGTCACCTTCGTCCACCCGCAGACCTCCGGCTTCTGCGTGGAGAAGAGCCCGCCGCCTCCCGGTGCCCGCCCGGTCTTCGCCCAGCAGATCCTGAACGATCAGATCGTCATCCGCCGCGAGCTCGACCGCCTGATGGAGGGCTACCAGCAGGTGCTCGAGTACGAGCAGGACCAGAAATTCTACCCGACCCCGTTCGTCTACCGCGACCGCACCATGCTGGGCATCTGGGCCTCGGCCTTCTCGCGCTACGGCGCCTCGAGCACCCGCTCCAACAACTTCACGCCGCTCCTGGTCGACGAGCTCTCGCTCGGCCCGTTCCGCTACCAGCACGAGTTTCTCTCCGGTGCCGCGCCCAACGACATGTTCCTCCACCACGAGGCGCAGTCGCAGATCTACTACCGGTTCAAGGCGGCCTACTTCCACACCTCGGTCTTCTTCGACCCCAACCTCCTCCTGGTCGGTACCAAGTACCCGTGGCGCGAGGCCGACGTCGAGGACGAGACCCACGACGATCGCCTGAGCGAGACGCTCGGCATCGAGTTCGGCTTCGACTGGGGGCCGCTCTCGCTCGAGCTCTATCCCGCCGTGCTCGGCCAGGGCGCGGTCAAGGTCGGCGACTACTTCGACGTCCACACCGAGCACAACCTGTGGCGGGCCGGCGCGCGCCTCACCTTCGCGACCTGGCGGGTGCAGCTGGCCGCCGGCCTGTCGAGCGTGGAGGACAACAACCAGAGCCGCCAGCTGGTCAGCGGCGTCGAGCAGGAGGTCTTCTACGACACCCACTGGCGGTACCGCTACGGGCGCCTCAACCTGTCCTGGCGCCCGCTCACCCAGCTCGAGCTCGAGCTGTCCGGCATCGCGCGCAGCTTCGACTACGACGCGACCAGCTTCGTGGCCGGCGCCCCGAACGTCGCCTACGAGTCGTTCAGCCTGTCGACCGCGGCGCAGGCGACCTGGGACCTCAGCCACCGGTTCAGCGTCGGCGGCCATCTCATCGCCGAGCTCCAGCGGCGCGACACCGCCGGGTTCGACGACGGCGTCCGGCTACTGCCCCGGCTCGGGCTGTTCACCGGCTTCTGGTTCTGATCGCAAGAGCTTCTTGGGAGGCAGGACCAGCCAGCGCGGTTTCTTCGCCCGGATGGCCGGGCAGCTGCCCACCGCGAGCAGCTGGTCGAGGTCCCGCGTGCCGGTGATGCAGTCGGCCTGCTCCGCCGACAGTCCGTCGCGTGTGCACATCGACATGCTGGCGATCTCGGCCGCGCCGCCCAGCATCCGCTTGCCCCGCCCGGCTCCCTTCGCCTCGGAGGCCACCACGATCGCCTTGACGTGATCGATCGTCCGCCGGCAGCGCTGCTCGGTGGTCTCTTCATGGCCGCATCCGACCAGACACGCGACCAGGACAGCGGCGGCGGCGATCCTCATCCGTCGACTCGTACCACGCCCGCCGGGGAGGGATCGAGCAGGCCGGCGTCGGCCAGGAGAGCGGTCAGCCGCTGGCGCAGCGGGCCGGCCAGGGGCGATCGGGCCGCCACCAGGAGTGGCGTGAGGAGCGGGACGGCGCCGTCGAGCAGGCGGCGGGTGCGCTCCTGGCGGGGCGAGCGGTCGTGGACGAAGTAGAGGATGAGCCCGAGCTGGGCCAGCCAGAGCGAGAGCGCGAGGATCTCGTCGTCGCCGCCCAGCGCCTCGCGGCAGAGATCGATGGCGGCGCGGCGCACCGCCGCGGTGTCGGGCGAGAAGACCGACAGCGGCGCGCCCGGCTGGCCGACGCTCTGGAACAGCGCCCCGAAGAGGGCGGTCAACAGGCGGCGATCGCGCTGCAGGAGCTCGAGCTTGCTGTCGAAGAGGAGGCGCACGCGAGGGGCGCCGGGCAGAGCGCCGGCGGCCTCGACCGCGCGGCGGAAGCGCTCGGCCTGCTCGTCCTGGTGGCGCTGGTAGTAGGCCAGGACGATCGCCTCCTTGCTGGGGAAGTAGTAGTAGGCGGCGCCCAGCGAGAGGCCGGCGTCGGCCGCGATCTGTCGCATGGTCGTCCGCTCGAACCCGCGCTTGCGGAACAGCGCCAGGGCGCGGTCGAGGATGAGCTGCCGGGTCTCGGCGCTGCGCGCCTGCGTCCGCCGTGGCCGGTTCTTCCCGCTCGTCGTCATAGCGCGGGTGAGAGCGGCGCCGGCGCGGCGACGCGGGTGCCCAGCCGCCGGCGGATGCGGTGGAACAGGTACAGGTTGGCGAAGTGGATGACGCCGAGCGACATCAAGAGCAGTCCGAGCTTGCGCGCCAGGATCTCGACCGCCTGCACGGTGGTGGCCGCCGCCGGCGCGCGCAGCAGGAGGCAGGCGTAGCCGAAGTTGAGCAGGTAGAAGCCGACCACCAGGAGGTGGTTGAGCGCATGGGCGATCCGAGGGTCGCCGGCGAACACGTCCTCGAGGAAGACGGCGCCGTTGCGGAACAGGGTGCGGGCGAGCCAGATGGTGAGGATCACGCTGATGGCGCCGTAGGCGGCGTAGATCCACACGGTGTGGCCGACAGGCAGGCTGCTGCTGGTCATCGGAGACCCCCTTTTTGAACGCGTTCAAAACATAGGACGAGCTCCGCCGGCGGTCAAGATAAAAAATGAACACGTTCAAAAATACTCCTGGCGCCCGGGCGCCTGCGCCGATCCGGAAGCGAGTAGGATGCCGTCCATGTCATGGCAGACCCTCGGGGGGACGGCGCCGGCGGCGCTGGCCGACAGCCGCACGCAGCTGCACTGGGCGGCCCAGGTGCTCGCCGCCTGCGCCGATCGCTGGCTCGAGGCCAGAAGCGACGACAGCCACACCACGATGGAGTGGGACGCAGCCCGCGGCGCGCTGGTCGGGCGGGCGACCCCCGCCGGAGTGCGGCTCGCGCTGCGGGTCGCCGACCTGACGCTGGTCGGTGGCGAGGAGCTGCCGCTCGCCGGCCGCAGCCTGGGCGAGGCGATGGCCTGGGCCGACCTGGCGCTGGCCGCGGCGGCGGGAGAGGCGCCGCGCGGCGTGCGCGCGCGCGACTACGACATGCCGGCTCACCCGGTGGCGGCCGGCGCGCCCTTCGCCGCCGACCCCGCCGCCCTCGCCGAGCTCGCCCGCTGGTACCACGACGGCGACCTTCTTCTCCGCGACCTGGCCGGTCAGGAGTCGGGCGCCACCGAGGTGCGCTGCTGGCCGCACCACTTCGACATCGCCGCCATCGCCTATCTCGACCGCGATCGGCCGGCGGAGACCGCCCGCCAGATCGGCTTCGGTCTGTCGCCCGGCGATCAGCACCACCCGGAGCCCTACTTCTACCTGACGCCGTGGCCGATCGAGGTGGACGTCACCTTCCCGCCGCTGCCCTCGGGCGGCCGCTGGCAGCGCTCCGGCTTCACCGGCGCCCTCCTCCTGGCGAGCGATCTCCTGCAGGGCCCGCCGGACGGCCAGGAGGAGCGCGCGCGCGCCTACTTCGCCGCCGCCTTCGCGGTCGGCCGCCACCTCATCGGGCAGCGGCGCTAGTAGCTATACGGCGTGGTCGCGACCTTGCCGCCGCGCCGGTCGACGAACACGTGCAGCCCGGTGGTGTCGCCGGTCGAGATCTGGCTGTAGTAACCGACCACCTTCTTGCTGGCCGGGTCGCGCAGCTCGAAGGTGCCGTCGTGGTGGCCGCCGGCGCGCCGCGCCAGCTTCAGGATCGCCCGCTGCGCCTTCGAGCCGCGGAAGGATCGCTCGGGATCGCCGAAGAAGAGCTTGCCGCGGATGAAGCTGTCGGCGATGGGCGCGGCGGCCAGACCGGGCGAGCGCGCGATGGCCGCCATCACCCGGTCGCCGCCCTCGAGCTTGCGCTTGTGGATGGTGGCCGCGCCGGGGCGGCGCGCCAGGTCGCGCTTCGCCGCCGCCGAGCCTCGCCCGGCGGCGACCCGGCGGCTCACTTTCTGGCGCCCGGCGGCGTTCTTGTTCTTCGACGACCGCGCCGCCTCGGCCGGCCCGCCGGCGACCAGGGTCAAGGAGAGGAGGACGAACGCGAGAGCGGTGGTGGATCGGCGCACGGCGATCGATGAAGCAGGCCGCGTGCCACCGGGCGCCGACGTGAATCCGTCCGCTTGCCGGCGCCAGAAGGGCGCGGCAGCCGGCCAGGCCCCTGTCCGCGGACTTGCGGTTGCACCCGCGCCGCCTCAGTCGTGACGGCGGATGGTGAGCGCGGCGCACAGGCCACCGCCGGCCAGGAGGCCGGCGCACACCAGCACGGCGACCCGGAAGCCGGCGGCGAAGGCGGCGGGCTGGCGGTACTCGTCGCCGCTCAGCCCGGCGGCGAGCGGCAGCACCGCGACGGCGAGGAGCGAGGCGGCGCGCGCCACCGCGTTGTTGACGCCCGAGGCGATGCCGGCGAAGCGCGCGCGCGCCGCGGCCAGCACCGCCGAGGTGAGCGGCGCCACCGTGATCGCCAGCCCGAGCCCGAAGACGGTGGCGGCCGGCAAGACGTCGATGAGGTACGAGGGGTGCGCGCCGATGCGCCGCATGAGCAGCACGCCGCCGGCGCTGACCAGGGGACCGACCGACATCGGCAGGCGCGGGCCGATGCGCTCCGACAGCGCGCCCATCGGGCCCGACAGGACGAGCAGGAGCGCGGTGACCGGCAGGAGCGCGCTGCCCGCCACCAGCGGCGAGTAGCCGCCGACGATCTGGAGGTGCATGACCAGCACGAAGAAGATGCCGCCGAGGGCGGCGTAGACCAGGAAGGTGACGAGGTTGGCGGCGGTGAACTGGCGCGAGGTGAAGAGGCCGAGCGGCAGCATCGGGTGGCTCGAGCGCCGCTCGACCAGGACGAAGATCGCCAGCGCCGCCAGCCCGGCGGCGCCGCTCACCGCCGTCGCGGCGTCGAGCCCGCTCTCTCCCGCCCGGACCAGCGCGTAGGTGATCCCCGCCAGGCCGACCGCGCCGAGCGCGGCACCGGCCAGATCGAGTCGCTTGGCCGCCTCCGGATCCCTGGTCTCCGGCACGTGCCGCTGGGCGACCCAGACCGCCGCCGCCGCGATCGGCAGGTTGACCAGGAAGACCCAGCGCCAGCCGGCGACGTCGATGAGCCAGCCGCCGACGAACGGGCCGAGCGCGCCGGCCAGCCCCGAGAGACCCGACCAGACGCCGATCGCCCGTCCCCGCTCCTCCCCCTCGAGGAGGCCGGCGATCATCGCGAGGCTGCCTGGCGTCAGCAGCGCGCCGCCCACCCCCTGGAGCGCGCGCGCCGCCACCAGGAGCTCGATCGACGGCGCGATGCCGCACAGCAGCGAGGCGAGCGCGAACCAGATGGTGCCGATGACGAACAGGCGGCGGCGGCCGAAGCGATCGCCGAGCGAGCCGCCCAGGAGGATGAACGAGGCCAGGGTCAGCGTGTAGCCGTTCAGCGTCCAGGTGAGGCCGTCGATGCCGGCGTCGAGGTTCTTGCCGAGCGCGGGCAGGGCGACGTTGACCACGGTGGCATCGAGGAACGCCATGCCCGAGCCGAGCACCGCGGCGAGCACCACCCAGCGCGCGCGCACCTCGCCGCCGCGGGTCATGGGCGCTCGGCGAGCAGCCCGAGGCGGCCACCGGCATCGACCGAGTCGAAGGCGAACGGTTCCGGCGAGCAGCCGCGGTGCGCCGAGCGGACCCGCAGGCCGGCCTGCTCGAGCAGGCGAACCAGCTCGGTGGCGGTGTAGATGCGCATCGACGCCGGCTTCTCGCCCGAGCCGCGCGGCCCCGACCAGAACCAGGTGGTGTCGATGCGCCCGGCGATCGGGTCGAAGCGCGCCTCCTCCACGATGAGCGTGCCGTCGTCCAGCCGCTGCGCTCCGCCCCGGCTGCCGCGCGCGCGGCGCGCCACCACCAGGTCGCGGTGCATGGTCTCGACCAGGACAAGTCCGCCCGGCCGCACCGCGCCGGCCAGGGTGCGCAGGATGGCCAGGTCGTCGACCTCGCTGCCGTAGCCGAGCGAGGAGAAGACGTTGATCGCCACGTCGAACCCGCCGGCGCCTTCGCTCGCGGGCAGCGGGCTCCTGAGGTCCTGTTCGAGGTAGCGCAGCCGGTCGGCCGGCAGATCGCCGCGCGCCCGCTCCGCCTCGGCGAGCAGCGCAGCCGATTGATCGACCCCGAGGACGCGAGCGCCGCGCCGGGCGAGAGGCCGGGACAGCCGGCCGTAGCCGCACGGGGCGTCGAGCAGGCGGGTGCCCTCGGCGAGCCCGAGCAGGGCCCAGAGTCCGTCGACCTCGGCCGGCGCCACCGCGTCGCGCGCGCCCCACAGGTGGACGTACTCGTCGTCGAAGAAGCTCTGCCACCAGTCGGAGGACGCCATCCTCAGGACGCCAGCGCGAGCAGCGCGCTGCCGATCAGGCCGGCGTCGTCGCCGAACGCGGCGTCCACCACCGAGAGCTCCTCGTGCGCCGGCGGGTTGATGGCGACCTCGAGCGCCGCGATGATGTGCTCCTTGAGGACCGGCGTGTGCGACAGGACGCCGCCGCCCAGGATCAGCCGGTTCGGGTTGAACAGGGTCACCGCGTTGGCCAGCGCGACGCCGACCAGCGGGCCGATCTCGCTCCACAGATTCAGGGCGTACTCGTCCCCCTCGGCGGCGGCGGCGTCCAGATGGCCTGGGTTGACCGCCTCGGGCGAGCCGGCGATGCCGACCGCGGCCGAGCGGGCGCCGCCCGACAGCTCGGCGCGCGCGCGCCGCTGGAGGAACTCGCCGCCGGCGTAGGCCTCGACGCAGCCCTTGAGCCCGCAGGCGCACTGGCGCGCCGAGTCGTCGTAGAGGACCTTGGTGTGGCCGATCTCGACCGCGCAGCCGGTGCCGCCGCGCAGGAGGCGCCCATCGCACACCGCGCCGCCGCCGATCCCGGTGCCGATGTAGACCGCGAGCACGTCGGAGACGTCGCGGCCGGCGCCCAGCACGAACTCGCCCCAGGTGATGGCGTTGACGTCGTTCTCGACGATCACGCTGTGCCGCTCGCCGAGCCGCGCGCGCATCATGTCGCCGAGCGCGACGTTCCTCCAGCCCAGGTGCGGCGACTGCGCGACGACGCCGCTCTGGCCGCGCAGCATGCCGGCCAGCCCGATGCCGACCGGCACCGGCTCGCCCTTCACCCCCGCCCCGGCGAGCAGGCTCTCGACCATCGCACCCATGCGCGCGACGATCTGATCGGCCGAGCGCTCGGTGCCCACCCGCTCGCGCCGCTCGACGACCGGCCGCAGGATCGCCTCCTCCTCGGGGCCGAGCGGACCGATGGCCGCCCGGGCGGACGCCGCGGCCAGGCCGCGGTAGAGGGCGCCGCGCATGTTGGTGCCGCCGAGATCGATCCCGAGGACCAGGTCCGCATTCTTCGCGGTCATGCTCCCACCTCCTGCTTGCTGGCCAGGATGGCGTCCTCGACATATGTCCGGATCTCGGCCAGGCGGCCCTGGCTGGCCGCCTCGCAGCGCATCACCAGCGCCGGCTGGGTGTTCGACGCCCGGACCAGACCCCATCCGTCGCCGAAGCGAGCCCGCACCCCGTCGACGTCGACCACGTCGGTGACCTGCGGGTGGCTGCGCAGCCGCTCGGTCGTGCGCCTCACCACCTCGAACTTGACGTCGTCGCCGCACTCGACCCGGATCTCGGGTGTGTTCACCATGACCGGCAGGGTGTCGTACATCTCGGCGAGGGTCGCCTCGCCGCGCGACAGGAGCTCGAGCAGCCGGGCGCCCGCGTAGATGGCGTCGTCGAACCCGAGGTAGCGGTGGGCGAAGAAGATGTGCCCGCTCATCTCGCCGCCGAGCAGCGCGCCGCTCTCCTTGATCTTGGCCTTGATGAGCGAGTGGCCCACCTTCCACATGATCGGCTCGCCGCCCGCCTTCTTCAGCTCGTCGAACAGCGCCTGCGAGCACTTCACCTCGCCGATGAAGCGCGCCCCCGGTCTCTCGCGCGCGATGTCGCGGCCGAACAGGATCATCAGCTGGTCGCCCCACAGGATGCGGCCGCGGCCGTCCACCGCGCCGACCCGGTCGGCGTCGCCGTCGAGCGCGATGCCGACCTCGGCCCGGCGGATCGTCACCTCCTGGCGCAGATCGGCCACGTTCTTCTCGACCGTCGGGTCCGGGTGATGGTTGGGGAAGCGGCCGTCCATCTCGCAGTAGAGCGGGAAGACCTCGAAGCCCATCCGGCGGTAGAGCGCCACCGCGGCCGGGCCGCCCGAGCCGTTGCCGGCGTCCACCACCACCGGGAAGCGGCGCGGCCCCAGCTCGAGCCGCCCGAGCGCGTGCTCGAGGTAGGCCGGGAGCACGTCTCGCTCCTCGATCCGGCCGCGCTCGCTGTCGTCCGCCACCGCGGCAGCGCGCGCCGCGCCCGAGGCGATCGCCTGGCCGAGCGCGCGGATGTCCTCGCCGTGGATGCTCTCGCGCCCGCGCAGGATCTTGAAGCCGTTGTCCTCCGGCGGGTTGTGGCTGCCGGTGATGATGACCGCCCCGTCCACCGGATAGTGGAAGGCGGCGTAGTAGAGCACCGGGGTCGCCACCACGCCGACATCGATGACGTCGACGCCGGCGTCGGTCAGCCCCTCGAGCAGCGCCTGGCGCAGCCGTCCCGAGGTGAGCCGGCAGTCGCGTCCCACCGCGACCTGCGGCCGCGGGCCGCCGCCGTTCGGGCGCGGCGTCGCGGTCCGGATCATGGCGGCGATCGCGCGGCCGAGGTCGGTCACGGTGGCGTCGTCGAGGTCGCGGTCGGCGACCCCGCGGATGTCGTACTCGCGAAAGATTGCGGAGTTCATGTCGTCTGTTCCTAGAGGTAGCGGCCCAGGCCGGCGCGGTCGATCGCGGCCACCACGTCGCGCACTTCCTGGGCCCGGGCGCGCGGCACCACCAGCACCGCGTCGCCCGACTGCACGACGATGACGTCGTCGATCCCGATGATCGCCACCAGCGTGCCCGGGTCGGACACCGAGATGGCGCCGCGCGCGCCGAGCGCGACCAGGGGGCCGCCCACCCGCACCGCGCCGTCCTCGGGCGGCACGATCTCGGCCAGCGCCGACCAGGCGCCGACGTCGTTCCAGCCGAAGTCGCCCGACACGCACAGGAGATCGGTCGTGCGCTCGAGGACGCCGTAGTCGATCGAGGTCGCCGGCAGCGCCGGGTAGAGCTCGGCGGCCCGCGCCTCCGCCTGTCCGCCCGCCAGCGCCGCGCCGATGGCGTCGAGCGCCCGGCCGTGCTCCGGCATGTGCCGCCGGATGTCGGCCAGGAAGCGCGCCGCCGGCGCCACGAAGATGCCCGCGTTCCACAGATAGTCGCCGCTGGCGACCATCGCCTCGGCGCGCGCTGCGTCCGGCTTCTCGACGAAGCGCCGCACCGCCCGCGCCCCCCCGGAACCGTGCTCCTCGCCCATCTCGAGGTAGCCGAAGCCGGTCTCGGCCCGGGTCGGCACGATGCCGACCGAGACGATTCGATTCTCCGCCTGCGCGAGGTCGAGCGCCCGCCCGAGCGCAGCGCCGAGCTCGTCTTCGTTCGCCACGTGGGCGTCGGCCGGCAGGACGCACAGCACCGCCGCCGGGTCACGCGCCGCCAGGTGAACCGCCGCCAGCCCGACCGCCGCCGCCGTGTTGCGCCCGACCGGCTCGACCAGGATCTCGGCCGCGTCGCCGACCTCGCCGCGCATCACCTCGACCTGGTCGGCCGCGGTCACGATGACCACCGGCCCCAGCCGCGCCGCCCGCGCCACCGTCGCCGCCAGCAGCGACCGCCCGCCCACCGCCAGCGGCAGGAGCGGCTTCGGCCGCGCGCGCCGGCTGGCCGGCCAGAGCCGGGTTCCGCCGCCACCGGCCAGGATCACCCCGTAGCGGGACTGTCCCACATGGGCATCCTACCCGGTCGAGCCTCGTTCGGGAGGCGAGCAGTCGCCGAAACGAAGAACGCCCCGCTGCGCGAGCAACGGGGCGTCGTCTCGCCGAGGCGAGGTCGGTTACGGAACCGTGAACTCGCCGGCCACGGCGGTGAAGCCGATGCCGAGCGACAGCGAATCCTTGACGCCGTCCTGGCGCGGATTGAAGTCGCCGTTGTCGTCGAACAGGTCGAGGTCCGGGTTGCCGATGGTGGAGGAGATGAGGCTGTTGGCCTCGAGCTCCTCGACGGTCACGGCGCAGTCCTCGTTGTCGTCGAAGAAGGTCAGGACCTGCTCGCCTGTCGTGCCCTCGTCGCAGCAGGGCGCCTCGGCCTGGCAACCGGAGTCCACCAGCAGCGACGCGATGAGATCGGCCACCGCCGGGATCAGCTCCTCGTGGATCTCGGTGTCCTTGAGCGCGCCGCCCAGCTTGCCGCTGGTGATCCCGGTCGCGCTCACGCCGCCGGTCGCCTTGGCGCCGATCAGGTTGATCGGCACGGTGGCGCTGTCGGCCAGCGCGAGCTCGATGGTGACGGTGCCGGGACCGCCGGTGAAGTTGCCGCTCACGATGGTGCCGACCACCTTGGCGCCGTAGTCCATCTTGACGTCGAACATGCCGGTGCCCTGCAGGTGCTGGCCGCAGGTCGAGATCATCTCCGGATCGGTGCACGGGGTCGGCATCGCGGTGTCAGCGTCGCCGAGGTAGACGTGAAGGCCGGCGCCGGTCGCGTTCGACAGGTCGGTCGCCTTCATGTTGGCGAGCAGCACGATGCCGCCCGTCACGACCTGCTCGTTGACGGTGCCGTTGAGGTCGAGGTCGGCCTGGCCGGCCAGCGCGGCGAGCAGCCCGCCGAGCGCGTTGTCCGGTTGACCGTTGCCGTCGATGTCGAGGCCGAGCTGCGTCGCCTCGTTGGCGCTGGCCGGGACCTTGAGCTCGCTGATGACGAAGGTGTTGTCGGTGCCGGCCGGGTCCTCTTCCATCTGACCGTCGCCGCCGCCGTCGTCGTCGCCGCCGCCGCACCCCACGAGCGCCAGGGCGCCGCAGGAAAGAAGAATCGCGCACGCCTGATTGACTAGTCTCATCTGGTACTTCCCCCGAGGTTGAGGTTCTGGAGCCCGAGTCTTACGACAAAATCCGGGCCAGCATCAAGGTAGCTTTGCCTGGGGCTTCGGGTCCGCGAGACAGCTCACGCCAGTGGGCAAGCCGGCGGACTCCCGTGACGACCGGCCACGATCACGTGTACCTTCGGGGCCGTGCGCGTCGTCGGGGCCCTCCTCTTCCTGGTCGCCTCGGCCGGTACCGGGTACGCGATCCGGGCCGCTTACGAGCGGAGCCGGCCGGCCGACGTCCTCTTCGCCGTCCTCGCCCCGGTGGCCGCGCTGATCGCTCTGGTCGGCCTCCTCCTGGTCTTCGTGCCCGATTTCTTCGGCTGAGAGCCTCCGGTCACCGTCGGTGAGCGCGGCGTCAGCGGCGGGCGCCGGCCCGGCGCTTCGCGCCCTTCTTGCCGCCGGCGGAGGCGGGCGCGGGCGCAGGCGAGCGGATGGCCAGCGCGCCGCCGACCGCAGCGACCGCGAGACCGGTGCCGATGGCGAGCCAGGTCCAGCCGGGGCCGGTGAGCAGACCCTCGATGTCGGAGCCGCTGGCGTCGCGGTGAAGGTAGAAGGCGATGCCGGCGGCGCCGAGCGCGGCGATCGAGGCGGCGGCGCGCAGGCCGAGGCGGAGCGCGCCGGTATTGATCTTCGGCCGCGTCGCGATCCACAGGAGGACTGCGACGATGCCGACCAGCAGCGTGGCGCCCACTACCGATTTCTCCCACTGCATGGGTGGGCCGCCGCGCGCGGTCGCGCTCTCGCCCCAGCGGACATTGAGCGACCAACCGGTGACGGCCAGCGCGAGGAGCGAGAAGGCGCGCACCAGGTGTCGCATCGGGCGCAACTATACACGCCTCCGGGCTCGTGCTACTCCCGCGCCATGCGCTCCGCCACCTTTCCGCTGGCGGTCCTGGTGCTGGTCGCCCTCTCCTCCGCTGCCGCCGCACAGCCGCAGCAAGGAGCCGGGCGCGACCGCCGGATCGACCGCCGCCACGATCAGCAGGAGCTCGGCCACCGGAAGACCGCCTGGCAGCGAAAGGGCTTCGACAAGAAGCGCGCCTTCGCCCTGGCCGACGACTACAAGGCCTTCATCACCCGCAACAAGACCGAGCGCGAGGTGGTCGGCGCCGCGCTGGCGCTGGCCAGGAAGAAGGGCTTCGCCGATCTCCTGAGCGACAAGCGGCCGAAGGTGGCGCCCGGCGCGCGCTTCCTCGCCCAGGTGCACGGCAAGCTGGTCGCGCTCATCGTGGTCGGCAAGCGGCCGCTCGCCGAGGGCGTCCACCTGGTCGCCGCCCACATCGACTCGGTGCGCATCGACCTCAAGCAGAACCCGCTCTACGCCGACGGCAACCTGGCGCTCTTCCAGACCCACTACTACGGCGGCATCAAGAAGTACCAGTGGCTGAGCCTGCCGCTCGAGCTGCGCGGCGTGGTGGTGAAGAAGAGCGGACAATCGGTCGAGGTCGCCATCGGCGATCAGCCGTCGGAGCCGGTCCTGATCATCCCCGACCTCGCCATCCACATGTCGAGCGGCGAGATCGACTCCTCCGAGGGCGAGGACGTGCCGGGCGAGGCGCTCGACCCGATCGTCTCGTCGACCCCCGGGGCCGGGGCCGATCCGTTCGCCGCCGAGGCCGCCCGCCTCATCGAGCGCGAGCTCAAGGTCTCGGTGGGCGATCTGGCCGCCGCCGAGCTCGAGCTGGTACCGGCGGCGCCGGCGCGCGACGTCGGCCTCGACCGCGCCATCATCGGCGGCTACGGCCAGGACGACCGCGCCTGCTCCTACGCCGCCCTGCGCGCCATCCTCGAGGTCGGCACGCCCGACCACACCTCCATCGTCATGCTGACCGACAAGGAGGAGGTCGGCTCGACCGGCAACACCGGTGCGCAGTCGACCTTCATGCGCCGGATCGCCGCCGAGCTCATCGAGGGGAGCGGCAAGACCTCGAGCGAGACCGCGGTCGAGCGCCTGCTGTCGGCCTCGATCGTGTGGAGCGCCGACGTCACCGGCGCGGTCAACCCGCAGTACGCGTCGGTCTACGAGCCGCAGAACGAGGCCTACACCGGATCCGGCGTGGTCTGGGACTACACCGCGGTCCACGCCGAGGTGATGGGCTACACCCGCCGCCTGCTCGACCGCGCCGGCGTGGCCCACCAGGCGGCCGGCTGGGGCAAGAGCACCGAGTCCAAGAGCGAGGACGGCACCGTGCTGGCCTACTTCACCCGGCTCGGCATGAACGGCCTCAACGTGTCGATCCCGCTCCTGTCCATGCACGCCCCCTACGAGCTGGTCTCGAAGGCGGACCTCTACGAGGGGTACCGCGCCTACCGGGCGTTCCTCACCGACTGACTGACGAGGCTCGAGCCATGAAGCGCATCGCGATCCCGGCGGCGGCACTGGTGGCGGCTGCCGCCGCGTTCCTCATCTACTGGTTCGGCGTCCGCGATCGCGGCGGCGGCCACGAGCAGGCTGCCACGAGCGCGCCGGTCGCGCCGGTCAGGGCGCGGGCGCCGGAGGGCGGCGGCGGCGGCGCAGGTCCCGGCGACCTGCGCGTCCTGCAGGACGACGACCCGGAGGGCACGCTCCGGCTCGAGGGCCAGGTGCTGGGCGCCGATGACGCGCCGGTCGGCGGCGCGGTGGTCGCCATCGACTCGAACCCGCCGCGCTCGACGAAGAGCGAGGCCGATGGCTCGTTCAGCGTCGACAAGCTCCTGCCGCGCGCCTACACGGTGGTGGCCCGCGCGCCGGCCGGGGTGGCCGGTCCGGTCACCGCGCGGCTGTCGGCGACGAGCGATCCGATCATCCTGCGCCTCAAGCCGGGCTCGTCGGTCGCGGTGACCGTGGTGTCGGTGGCGGATCGCACGCCGGTGGCCAGCGCGCGGGTCGAGCTGCGCGGCATCGACACGCTGTCGGGGACGACCGGCGCCGACGGGGTGGCGACGATTGGCGGCGTGGTGCCGGGCGGCTACTCGGTGGCGGGCGAGGCGAGCGGCTTCGCCCGCGGCTACACCTGGACCCAGGTGGCGGCGGGCGGCGCGACCGCGCAGGTGAGGCTCGAGCTCCGGCGCGGGGCGCCGGTCGCCGGCCGCGTGGTCGATCCGGACGGCAAGCCGGTCAAGGGCGCGCAGGTCAGCTTCGGCGGCGCCTCGGCCTGGTCGCAGCAGGCCGACCCGCGGCGCGACGGCACGGTGAGCGGCGCCGACGGCGCCTTCCGCTTCGCCGCACTTCCGGCCGGGACCTTCCGCTTCGAGGCCAGCAAGGAGGGCTTCGCGCCCGGCCACTCCGAGCTGGTCACGCTCGACGGACAGAGCGCCAGGACCGGGGTGGAGGTGCGGATGGCGCCGCCGTTCACCCTGCGCGGCCGCGTGGTGGCCAAGGACGGGGCGCCGGTGCCGGGGGCGCGGGTTCGCGCCATGGTGGCGGTGAGCAGCATGCTGTGGGGCGAGGCGCGCCAGGCGTTCGCCGACGACGCCGGTCGCTTCGAGCTGGCCGGCCTTCCGCGCGCCCGGCTCGAGGTGGTCGCGCTGGGCGACGCCGGATCGAGCCCGATCGAGAAGCTGGACGCAACGGTGGCTCCGTTCGAGCGCGAGGTCACGCTCACGCTCGACATCGATGGCGCCATCGCCGGCGTGGTGGTGGATCGCGCCGGCGAGCCGATCGAGGGGGCGCAGGTCATGGCCTGGCCCGACCTGGCGAAGGGCTCGCTGGCCGGGATGCGGGTGCGCGGCTTCCCGCAGGAGCTGAGCGACGCCGGCGGCCGCTTCGCCATCCGCGGCCTCGAGCCCGGCGACTACGAGGTGCGCGCGGTGCCGCCCGGCGCGGCCGGCGGGCAGAGCGCCTTCTTGCGCGAGGCGGTGAAGGCCAAGGCCGGGACCGAGAACCTGCGCATCGTCCTGCCGGCCGACGGCGGCATCAAGGGCAAGGTCGCCTTCAAGGACGGCAGCGCGCCGGACCTGTTCACCGTCGGTTTCGGCTGGGCTGGCGGCCGGCCCTTCGCCGATCCCAAGGGCGCCTTCGAGCTCGGCGACCTCGCGCCGCGCAGCTACACGGTGACCGTGCGCGGGCCCGGCTTCGACGTCCGCACGATCCCGGACGTGGTGGTGGAGGAAGGCAAGGTGAAGGACCTCGGCACCATCACGGTGAGCAAGGGGCGGACGGTGAGCGGCCGGGTGGTGTCGTCGGGCGGCCAGCCGGTGGTCGGCGCGCTGGTCCGCTGCGGCAAGATCCTCTTCGGCGACGGCTCGAGCAGCAAGGCGGCGTTCGGCGGCGGCCCGCCCGGGGCGCGCAACACCAAGGAGAGCACCACCGACGACAACGGCGAGTTCACCATCTATGGCGTCGGGCGCGGCGACCTGTCGATCGTCGCGGAGCACGAGAGCCTGGGGCGATCGTCGTCGCTGCGGCTGCCCGGGACCCAGCAGTCGGTGACCGGGCTGTCGCTGGTGCTGGCGGCGCCGGGGTCACTGGCCGGCAAGGTGACGCGCGGCGGCGCGCCGCAGGCGTCGGTGATCGTGACGGCGGCCTCGCTCACGGTGCCGACCGCGATGTTCAGCGTGGCGACCGGCGACGACGGCGCTTTCCGCTTCGACAGGCTGGCGCCCGACAAGTACAAGGTCTCGGCGATGACCGGCGCGATGCCGATGCGCGGCATGGGCTTCCACTCGACCAGCGTGGTGGTGGAGTCGGGCAAAACCGCGACGGTGGAGCTCGGCATCGAGGCCGGCTCGCTGAAGCTCACCGCCAGCGTGGTCGAGAAGAGCGGCAAGCAGCTCAACTTCGCGCTGGTGATGGGCGTCGAGGGGAAGATCACGGCGCGAGTGGCGCGCGACCTCTGGACCCAGATCGGCGGCATCGGGCAGGGCTACTCGCACCAGGGCTTCTCCATCCGCGGCGGCCCGGTCGAGCTGGCCGAGCTCAAACCCTCGATCTACACGCTGTGCGCGGTGCCCTACCCGGTCGAGGTGAAGGGCATGCCCGACACGCTCGAGTACGGCGAGCGCGAGGGGGATACCCTGCCGGTCTACTGCAAGCAGGTCAACGTCACCGCCGAGCCGGCCGAGCAGAAGGTCACGCTCGAGGTGGTGGCGCCCACCTACGTCCCGCCGCCGCCCGAAGAATCGTGAGATCGTGAGTCGAGCCCGGTCAGCGCGGGCTGGCCGCCAGCTTGCCGAGCGCACGAGGTCTGGCGACCCACCGCCACGAGACCCGGCGTTGCGCGCGGCACAACGCCTGGGTCTCGCAACTGGCCGGTTCGCGCGCACCCCGATTGGTCCGCGGCTTGAAGTGCCGGCCGATGACCCGGGCGAAAGTCGCCGGCGCCCTCGAGCCGGCCAGTAACCGTGGTAGGACCGAAACCATGAAGACCCTCCTGCTCCTCGTCGTCCTCGTGGCCGCCTGCTCCAGCAAGGGGGACGAGTCGAAGTCGTCCGGGTCTTCAGCCGGCGGACCCGGGTCCGGCGCGGGACAGGCGCAGACGCCGGAGCCCAAGGGAGCGCTCGACTCGCCGGCCAGCCCGAGCACCGCGGTGCCCGCCGGCAAGGCCGCCTGCAAGCTCACCGGCAGCTGCTCGCGCTGCAAGGACAGCAAGGATTGCACCGGCGGCGAGACCTGCATCACCTACCAGAAGGGCGCCAATCACTACAGCGGCTGCGTCGACGGC
>Ga0111538_10004439_pt1 | contig 19480 bp, 16 predicted proteins | sample SoiMethybrSBSTD1_FD_79669 | JGI IMG/M metagenome (GOLD analysis project Ga0111538, IMG submission 79669) | Bulk soil microbial communities from a Populus tree surrounding site in Tennessee, USA - Soil MetaG P. TD hybrid SBSTD1 (version 2)... | ecosystem: Environmental > Terrestrial > Soil >...
CAGTTCGAAGCGGGCACGCCGCACGCACAATTCGTGACGCGCGGGCCGGATGGCAAGGGCGTTCCCGGCATGCATTGCAGCGCGTGCCACGGCGCGGCCAATCCACCGGCGAGCTACGGTCCGCACGCGCCGCCCGGAGCGCCCAACTGGCACCTGCCGCCGGCCGGAACGCCGATGGTGTTCCAGGGACGGAATTCGGCGCAGCTCGCGAAGGCGCTCGCCGACCCGAAGCAGAACGGCGGCAAGACGCTCGAGCAGCTGCTCGAGCACGTGAGCCACGACAAGTTGGTGTTGTGGGGCTGGAGTCCCGGCGGCGAGCGCGCGCCGGTGTCGACGCCGCACGCGGAGTTCGTCGCGGCCTTCAGGACCTGGATCGACGCGGGGGCGCCGAGCGGCCAGTAGTGCAGGCCGCGGCACCCGGAACCGGCAGCCCTGTTCGGGTTGCCCGACCTTGCAACCGACCGCGGCGCGCGGGCGATCGTTCCGCGTTCCTACTCGATCACGAACGCGCCGGGCAACGACGTACGCAGCGGACCGGAGACGCCCCCGCCGAGGGCCTGCACGGTCACTGCGAGCGAGGACAACACCGGCACGTTCGGGATCGGCAGCGCGTGAGTCCAGTGCTCGGTCGGCCCCATCAGCTGCGTCGCGAGAGCGAGTCCGCTGCCAGCAAGCAACCAAGCGTCGCCGAACGGTGGCAGCGCCCACGGTGCAGCAGGCAGGCCGGCGAACAGGAAGAGCGAGTCGCCCGGCTCCGCGATGACCGTTACGGTCGCCGTTCCTCCCGGCGCCGCGGCGCGGGTGGCCACGCTGAGTGGTCGCGGCGAGGTCGCGTGGGGTCCCAGGACGCCGGGCTGCGTCGCATGGGGCAGCAGCGTGACCTGCGGCGCAAGGAGCAGACTGCCGCCGAGAACTTCGATCGCGGATGCTGCGATCGTCGAGGCGGCGCCCTGCACACCCGCGGCATAGACATCGTTCGCGTCGCCAGCGATGGCCACCGATCCGCCGATCATCGCCAGCCCCGCGACGCCCCCGTAGGTGCCATCGCCGTCGCCGCCCGCGGCGGAACACTGCGCCATGGTGACCACGCCGGTAAGGACCAGGATCGCATTGGTTGCGGCACGACCCGGCGTCGACCCCGGATAGGCGCGCGCCTCGTGGCCGAGGAACGAGCAGTGCGCGATGGCCACGTTGCTGCCGATCAGCTCCACTTGTACGTTGTCGGTCTGGCACTCGCTGATCGTCACCAGCGGACACGACGTGATGCCTAGCATCGGACTGCACGAGAAGGCGCTGCACGTGTTCCGGAAGCGGCATTTCGCCAGGTGGATCGCACCAGCATTGTTGTCGAACAGGAACGCGTAAAAGCCGACGTAGCTCGAGATCATCAGCTCGACCCCGCGCATCGTGAAGGTCCGGCTCGGACCGAGATTCTGGACGTGCAACGCAGGTCCTCCACCGGCGCCGTAGATCACCGCGCCGGGGACGCCGACGATGGTGAGGCCCTTGTCGGTCGCGATGCCGCTGAGGACGTTGTAGAAGCCCGAGGCCATGACGATCGTGTCGCCGTGCTGGGCGGTAGCGATCGCGCCCAACAGGTTGCTGCCGGGCGGAGCGACGTTCCAGATCGTCTGGCCGCACAGCGGCACGTTCCCGACCGCCAGCATTACCAGGGCGGAACGAGGCGAACGGATCAGCGAACGAACGAGCCGACGGATGCGCAGCAGCATGACGGGATCCTTCTGCTCCAAGGCATCGGTAGCAGCACGACGAGCAGGGCCGGGTGGTGGATGCTAACCGCGCCCGCAGCGCGCGCACAGGGCGCGGCCCCGCGCGGCGGCCGGAAGGTCGATCCCGCGACGCGCCGCTGAGGGCGCCGAGGCGACCCACCGGTTACTTGCCGACCAGCATCACGGCTGCATCCGAGATCGAGAACCCGAACGGGTTCAGACCGAGGTCGAGGCCCAGCGCCTGCGTGTAGACCTGCACGCCGACGCCCCAGCGTGAGGGCGGCGACGCGCGCCCGGCTACGGCTGGCGACCGCGGCCCTGCAGCGCGATGATGTTGGCTGCCGCTCTCCCCCCGCCCGCCATGCCTTCGTCCCTGCTCCTCGCCGTCGGCTTGTTCCTGTCCCCCACCGGTGAACCGGCCCCTTTCGTTCCGCTCTGCGCTGTCGTGCGCATCGATCCCGTCGACGTGCTCGGCAAGTGGCTCGCGCTGTATCTGAAGGGCGAGCTCGACCTGACCGGTAGCAAGCTGCGGCTGCGCGGCCGCAACGCGACGATGAGCGCGAAGGACTTCGTGTCGATCACGTCGGGGCTGCTGCCCGATCAGAACCCGGAGCGCTGGAGCCATGAGCAGGAGCTCGAGAAGCTGTGCGAGCTCGTCGCGGCGACGCAGGGTCCGAGGGCCGTGCGCGCGCTGCTCGACGTCGCCGCGGTCGGCCTCGACCAGCGCGACTACGAGCCGGCGATGAACCCCGTGCTCGTGCGCCGCATCGCCGAGAAGCACCTCGCGAAGCTTCCCCCCGGCGGCGAGCGCCAGGTCGTCTTCGACCTCGTTGCGGCCGCCGCGACCCCACCGCCGGTGCGGGCCGCCGCTCTGCGGGCGCTCGGCAACTTCCAGGACGAGCTGTATCGCCCCGTGCTCGAGACCGCGCTCGCGGACCATGCGCTGTCGCTGCGCATTGCCGCCGCGGAGGGAATGGCGCGTTCGCAGCTGGCGACGGCCGTGTTGGCGCTCGCCGATCGCCTCGCCGCCGAGACCGAAGTCGCGGCTCGCATCGCGCTGATCGACGCGCTGAACGCGATCGCGACGAAGCGCGGCGTCGAAGTCGCCGAGGCCCATCGCCGGCGCGCGGTATCCGCCGTGCTCGACAACCTCGGCCAGGTCGGCTGGCAGGTCGACCTCGCGGCGCTCGACTACCTCGGCAAGGTGCGGAGTGTGGACACGGTGCCCCGGCTGATACGCGTCCTCGCGGTCTACGCGGAAGCCCCCAAACTGCGCAAGGACGACGAGAAGTCCGCGCTCGTGCCATACCGCGCCCACGAGCTGCTCGTGTCGCTGACGGGAGCCGTGTACCCCGCCAACGCGCCGGCGCAGTGGCAGGAGTGGTGGGACAAGGTCCGCGACGAGTTCAGGCTCGCCGAACCGAAGCCCGCTGCGAAGCCGGAAGCGGGCGACAAGCGCACCGTCGCGTCGTCGTTCTTCGGCGTGCCGGTGCGCGGCACACGCGTGCTGTTCATCGTCGACGCGTCCGGCAGCATGAACCAGGAGTGGAGCGGCGGCGAGACCAAGCTGCAGGTCGCAAAGCGCGAGCTCCGGAGCGCCGTCGAACAGCTCGCGCCGGACGCGGCGTTCAACGTCGTCACGTTCGGCGACCGCGCCAACGCGTGGCGCGACACGCTGGCGCCCGCGACGAAGCCCAACAAGGAGGCCTTCTTCAAGCACGTCGACAATATCGCAATCGCCGGGGCGACCAACGTGTGGGCCGGGCTCGAGCTCGCACTGCGCATCAAGACCATCGAGCAGAACGCGCGCTATGCGACGCCGGCCGACGAGATCTTCGTGCTCAGCGACGGCGCGCCGACGACCGGCGAGATCGTGCGGCCGGAGCAGATCCTCGAGACGCTGTGCGAGACCAACCGCACGAGCCGGATCCGCATCAACACGATCTACATCGAGACCGTGCGCGAGGGCGGTGGCGGAGGCCGCGGCGGCGGGCGCGGTGGCCCCGGCGGTGGCGGCGGGCGCGGCGGCTGGGGCCGCGGCGGCATGTCGGGCGCGGAGCTGATGAAGCAGGTCGCCGAGCGCAACGGCGGCTCGTTCCTGCGGCCGCAGCCGACCAAGTGAGCAGGAGCGCGTCCACGCGCCGTTGCCTTCCCCTTCAGCGACCGTACGCAACGACGATCGCGGTGCCTGTCGTCAGAATCCGCCGCCGGTCCGGAACCCGCCGCCGCCGAAGCCGCCGCCCGACCTGAATCCGCCACCGCCACCGCCGCCGCCGAAGCCGCCGAAGCCGCCGCGCGAACCGGAACGCATCACGCCGCCGAGGATCCCGCCGAGGACCTGTCCGGCGATCTCGGCGCCGGTGCTCGCGACCGGCGACCGGCGGAAGCGCTGGTATCGCCGCAAGGTCGACCAGCCGGTGCCCGCTTGCAGCACGCCGCGCAGCACTCCCGAGACCAGGTCGCCGAGGTCGAAGCCGTCGTCGAACACCGAGTCGTCGCCGTCGAAGCCCTGCTGGCGGAAACGCCGGCGCATGTCCTGCAACTCATCGAGGCCGCGCCGCGCCTCCTGCTGCGACCGTTCGGCCTGCGCCACGGCAGCGCCGAGGTCGTCGTATTGTCGCCGCAGATCGGCGATCGTCTGCACCAGCGCGTCGTCGGCGCTGGTCGCGGTCGCCGCGGCGTCGCGCCGCAGCGTCGCCACGTCCTCGCGGGCCAGCTGTGCCGTGATCGTCGCCAGCGCCTCGCTGCGATGCGGATCCTGCCCGCCGTCGAGCGCCGCCTGCTGCTGCCGCAGCGCCGTGCGCGCGTCCTCGGCCGAGTCGATCTGGCGTTCGTGGGCTTCGAGTTGCTGCTGGCTCGCCGCCAGCGCGGCGGCCAGTTCCGGCACCCCGGCGGCCTTCTGCGCCTGCTGCTCGAGCAGCGCCAGCGCCGCGGTCGCGTCCTTGGCGCTCGCCGCCACCGCGTCGGCGTGCTGCCGCAGGCGCACCGGGATCTCCAGCAGCATCCCGTAGTCGCGGTGCGCGCGCTCGTAGTCGCACAAACCCGCGACCCATTCGTCCAGCGTCCGGAACAGCGGCAGCGCGCGGTAGTCCGGGAACCGGTAGCGGCGGCGCCACAGATACGCGAACAACTTGTCGGCCTCGTACGGGCGGCGCTTCTGCTCGCGGTTGGCCTCGGCCTGGTCCGACTTCGCATCGGCGCGCGCCGCCTGTGCCGCGAGCTCGGTGGTCTTGGCGAGCTGCAGCTCGTAGCCGTCGTCCTTGGCCAGCGCCGCCATCGTCGTCTGCAGCAGCTGCCGGTGCGCCGCTTCCGCGGCGTCACGGGCCTGCTGTAGCCTCTTGCGCTGGGCGTCGAGCTCCGACTGCTGCCCGGCCGAGCGCTCCAGCTCGCGCTGCAGCCGCAGGCGTTCCTGCTCGCGCTGCTGCAGCAGCTCGATCGCCCGCTGGTCGGCCTGGTCGAGGTGCTCGGCGACGCGGCTGGCCGCCAGCTCGTCGAGGCGGACGCGCGCCAGCTGCGTCAGCGCCTGCGTCGCTTCGGCCTGCAGCCGTTCGCGTTGCTGCACGGCCTGGCGCAGGCGCGCGCCGGCGGCGGCCACCGTGTCGTCGGCGGCGGCGACCTGTTCGTTGAGCTGGCCATAGACCTGGCTGCCGGTGTGTGTCATCACCACTCCGTGATCATCCCGCCGCTGACGGGGAACTCGTAATCGGGCGCGCGACGGCCACGGCGTTTGTGGCCGAACGAGGTGCGGTCGACGATGCCGTTGTCGAGTTTGTCGGCCTTCACCGCCTCGTAGACGTGCTCCGGGACGCGGATCCCGAACCGGCGCACCGGACGCGTGCTGCGGTCCTCTTCGCTGGTGATCGGCAGCCGCAGCGGGTTGCCGTCGGCGCCGATCGCTTCGACGATCAGGTAGTAGTTGCGCGTACCCGGGTGGTCGATCGACTCGCGCCAGACGCCGCTCTGCACGTTGCGCCCGGTGGCGATGCGCAGCTCGTAGCTCTGCTCGAGCTGGTCGACGAGCTGCTGCCAGCGATGCAGCACCGCGCGCGCGGCCGCGGCATCGCCCGCGGTCAGCGCCGCGGCCGCCTGCGCGCGCATGCCGTCGAGGTCGCGCGCCGCATCGGACTCGACGTCGACGCCGGACAGCGCCGCGGCGAGCCGGTCGGCGGCCGCCCGCAGCTCGGCTTGCTGCTGGCGCAGCGTCAGGATCGCGTCGATGCGCGTGTTCAGGCGCAACATCGCGGCAGCCGCCTCGGCGCCGGCGCCGCGTTCGATCGCCGCCGTGACCTCGCCGCGCAGCGCGCCGACGTCGGTCTGCTCGACCGGGGACAGCGTGATGCCGTCGAGCCGCTGCAGGCTGGCGAGCAGGTGGCCGCGGGCGTCGCGCAGCTGCCGGAGGCCGCTCAACAGGCCGCGGGTCCGGCCGAGGCCGTCGATTGCCGCCGCCAGCGACTCGCGATGGCCGCCCAGACGCTGTTCCCACTCGGCCTCGGCGCCAGCGAACTCGGACTCGCCCGGCGGCGGTGTGAGGGCCGCGCGGACCCGGGCGCCGCGCTCGCGCGCGACGGCCAGCGCCGTCCGCGCATCGGTCAGGATCTGTGCCGCCGTCGGCTGGTCGGTTCCGCCGACGGTCTGCAGCTCGGCCTCGAGTTGCTCGGCCTGCTGGTCGATCGCGAGCGCATCCGCGGCGACGGCCGCGACGTCGGCAAAGAACGCCTGCAGGCGCCCTTGGGCGCGGAAGTGGCCCGGAAGCGCAATCGCCACATAGACGCCAGCGAGCAGCAGCAGGACCAGCGCCGCGCGGGCTGCCCACTTGCCGCGCTCGACGTAGAGCTCGGCGAGGCGCACCGACCAGCTGCGGGCCGGCGGCTTGTAGAGGAAACGGTTCTCGCGCAGCGCCTGCACGCCCTCGGCGATCACTGCCGCGGGCACGTCGATGCCCTGCGACTCGTAGATCGCCTGCACCTGGTCGATGAAGTCGCGCTGGCGGCGATCCTCGTCGAGCTCGGCCGCCACGAGGTCCTGCTCGTGGCGCAGCGTGTCGACGACGTCCATCGCCAGCATCACCTGGTCGAGTGGCGCAACGGTACCGGTGCCGGCGTCCGGCGTCGGCGGGTTCGGATTGGCGTCGCGAGTCTCGCTCACGGTGGGTCGAGGTCGCCCGTCGGTGCTCACGCCGGCAGCGCCGGCAGCCGCGCGGCGCGGTTCTGCAGGGCAACCAGCCGCTGCTTGCCGGCTTCGGTCGCGGCGGTCACTTCGGCCGCGTTGCGGGTCGCAAGGTCGCGCATCTCGTCGATGATCTGGTGCGAGCGCTCCTGGAAGTCGACGACGGCGTCGACCAGCTTCTTGACCGACTCGGCGCGGATCGTCGGGCCGTAGCCGGCGCGCAGCGCCGCCTCCTGGATCTGGGTGCCGGTCTCGCCCAGCGTCTCCAGGCTCTTGTTGATGCCGGCTTTCATCGCCTCCAGTGTCTGGGTGCTCTCGTGCAGGCCGTGCATGCCCGTGAACGAGGCGGACAGCGCCGTGAACACGGTCTCGTTGGTGCCGAAGAACGTGATCGCCTGCGAGTAGACGCGCTCCTTGCAATCGGTGATCTGCGCGATCCGCGCCATCACCACCTCGGTGGTGCTGTAGGAGATCGCCAGGTTCTCGGCGAGGTCCTTGGCGATCTGGTAGCGCTTGTCCTCGTCCTGCAGCGCCTGCAGCGCGAGGTCGCGCGCCAGCTCCAGCTTCGCACGCGCCGCCGGGTCGGCGGGCGGGTTCTGCAGCGCGTCGGTGGCCTGCTGCAGAGCCGTCTTGCTGCCCTGCAGCGCCGTCTCCGCCTGCTTCAGCAGCTCGAAGCCGAGCACCTGGGCTTCCTTCAGCGCGACCCGGAAGTCGGCGTAGGCGCGCAGGATCGTCTGCTCGCGCTGGATCTGGTCCTTGGTGTCCTTGGCGACATCGAGATACGTGGCCTTGATCTTCGCGAACCGCGACGGGATGTCGCCGCGCGTGACCTTCATCCAGATGTTCGACATCCGCTCGAACGTGTCGATCTTGCTGTCGGCGATCTGCTGCACCATGCGCTTCGCGTCGTCGCGGATCGAATCGAACGCGCCGGTGATCGCCTGGTAGCGCTCGCCGACCTTCATCGCCTGGATCTGCTCGCGCACGACCTCGTTGAACAGCGAAGCCTGCGTCAGCGTGCGCGCGATGGCCGCCGCCTTGTCGGGCTCCAGATGGGCGATGCGGTCGATCAGCGCCACGACCGGCGCCGGCGCGGGCTCCTGCTTGACGAGCCCGAGATTGCGCAGCACGCCGAGGGCCTTGTCGAGGTATTTGAGCGGGGTCGGTGCGGATGCAGTCATGAGCGCGGCTCCTTGGTCGCGGCGGGATCGGCGCGCAGCCGCGCGCCGTCGGGGAAGAGAGTGTGCCATTGGTAGCCGAACGTCGCCAGGATCTGCCGTGCTCGCTGAAGCTGTTCCTGCCGCGACGGCCGGCAGCGCGTAGGCTGCCGCGATGCGCACTCCGACCTTCGCCGTCGCGGTCCTGCTCGCCGTTGTCGCCGCACCGGTCGTCGCGCAGGCCCCGCCCTCGGCGACAGCGGATCTGCGCGGCACCGTGAACGGCCCGGGCACCGGACGCATCCGCGTCACCGTCTGGCACAACGACATGGGAAAGCACGCGATCGAACCGATCGCGGAGGGATTCGCCGACGACGCCGGCCGCTTCGCGTTCGACCGCGTGCCGTGGTTCGTGCGGCAGGAGTGGGGTCATCACTCGATCGTGATGGTCGCGCGCCGCGACGGGTACGCCGGCCTCGTGACCCTGCGCGGCGACGACGCAAAGGTCGGCGCGATCGCCGTGACTGTCGCGCCGACGATCGCGCTCCGCGGCACCGTGCGCGGCGCCGACGGCAAGCCGCTGGCTGGCGCGCGCGTGTGGCCGGCGCAATTCGGTGCGAACGAGAAGGGCATGCCGCGCGCGTGGGTCACCGAGCCGCTGCTGCCGTGGCTCGCCGAGACCGCGGCCGACGGCAGCTTCACGCTGCGCGACCTGCCGCCGCTGGCGCCGTTCAAGCTGCGCGCGACCCACCCCGACCACGCGACCGCGTGGGTCGACGCCGTGGACCCCGCGCAACCGGTGGCGGCCCAGCTCGAAGCTGGCGGTCGCATCCGCGGCGGCGTGCGCACGCCCGACGGCAAGCCCGCGGTGCGTGTGCTCGTCGCAGCCGCCGCCAACGGGATCGGCTACGCCAACGCGCTGACCGACGACCAGGGCAACTTCGAGCTGACCGGGTTGCCGCCGGACACCTACAAGGTCTGGGCGGAGGCGCCCGACCTCACCGTGATCGCCGTCACGGGGCTCGCCGTGCACGGCGGCCAAACGAGCGACGCCGCGATCGTGCAGCTCACGCCCGGGGGTTTCATCGTCGGCCGCATCCTCGACGCGGAGACCGGCAAGCCGTTCGCGCCCGGCCCATGGACGGACGTCGCGATGTATGGGCCGGCGCGCGGGGACGGCGGCGCCTGCGAATGCACGCCGGTGCTGCCCGATGGCACGTTCCGCATCCGCGCTCCTGCCGGTCGCAACAGGATCTACCTGCGCGCCGCCGGCGACGGCTACAGCGAACCGACGGAGCGCGTCACGGTGGAGGACGGCAAGGAGACCATCGTCGAGTGGAAGCTGACCCGCGGTCCGCGCCGGCGTTGACGCTTCGGCGGCTGACTCCGCCTCTCCGCTTCCGCCGCGTTCCTCGTGGCGCCGTGCGCGGGCTCCGCCCGGAACCGTAGCTTCCCTTCCTATCCCCCGCCTCGCGAGTTGTCATCCCGTTCGCCGCGCAGCATGCTGCGGCGATGCGCACTCTCCTGCTCGGTGCGGCCGCCGCCTTCGCGGTCGGCGCCGTCGTCCCCGCACCCGCGCCGCAGAACCCTGCCGGCGATGAACCGCCGTTGCGCTTCCGCGTCGCGATCGACGGCCAGGAGCACGAGCTGACCGAGAACGAGGCGAAGGCGCTGCGCGTCGGCGAGCGAGAGCACCAGGTCCGGATCGTGGTCGAGCCGCTGCGGCGCTTCGCTGCCGCGGGGCTGCAGTTCGAGTACCCGCGGGGAATGAACTTCGAGCACGAGCTCGGCGACAACGAGCAATGGACGCTCGAAGGGCCCGACGTGACGTTCATGATCATGCGGACCCCGGTGGCCGCGTCGGTGATCGCGAAGGGGATGCTTCGTATCGGCAAGGGGGAGGCCCCGAGCCCGTGCAAGGTCGTGCTCGGGGGCAAGGAGTACGACGGGTTCACGCGCCGGTTCCGCATGGGGTCGACGGCGATGGAGACGACGTTGGTCCCGATCGAGCGTGCGGGCGGTGGCGTCGTCGTGTCGCTGCAGGACGTGCTCGACGACGACCGGCGCAGCACCGAGTGCACCGCGCTGCTCGCGCTCCTGGCCAAGACGTGCGTCGTCGCCACGAAGTGACGCGGACGCCGGGCCGGCCTGCAGTCCGTCGCGCCAGGCGTGGCACAGCATCGCGTACCACGAACGGTCGAGCTCCACGAGCGGCTCCGCGGACAGTGGCACCACCAGTGCCAATCCGAGGGCCATTGCGTACGCGCCCCAGCCGAGGTGTGCGGCGATGCTCGCTGCACGCCGGCCAGACGGAGTCGCAGCATGGGAGGGCGGCGACGGTGTCAAAGAGGTGGCCCTCTCGCCACTCAGCCTTGGGCGAGGAACGTCACGGCACGACGACGCCGAACACCGGATTGGTGGCGACCCACGAGCCGCTCGGCGTGAAGTCGAAACGCTGCTCGGCGAGCTCGAGACCGAGCAGACCGGCGATCAGCGGCAAGGCCAGCGACCACGAAGTCGCAGTCGCCGGCACGAACTCGAGCACGATCGGCTGCGCCAGGTCGATGGCGACGAACTGCACACCGACGACCGAAGTCGGCCCCGGCGCCGGGCTGCCGACCAGCAGCAGCGACAGCGCGTTGCTCGGCGCGAAGCCGATCGAGTGAACGGTGCCGAGGCGCAAGGGTGCGGTCTGCGCGAGCGTCGCCGCAACCGTCGTCGATGCAGTGGCAACGATCGGCGCACCAGCGGGCTGCATGCCCCATGGTGTCGACCCTGGGTAGCTCGTGACCTGACTGCCGTGACCGCCGGCGATCGTGCTTCCAGCCGCGTAGGTGGCCCATGCGCTGACACCAACCCCGCCACTACCGGGGAACCCAGGGCACGGACACGGGCCCGCCGGCGGCCCGTACCAGTACGTCGAGCCCGCGGAACCGCCGGTCACCGTGCTGGCGAGCAGCGTCACCCACGCAGAGGATGCATTGATCCCGATGGCGCCCGATGGAGCCCAAGTGTTGGCCCCGCCTGAGTCGCTCTGCGTCCCCGCGACGACGCTGCGCACGATGTGCAGCGCTGCAGCACCGCTGGCGACGATCGCCGACGCACTCTGCGCCGTTCCGGTTGCTTGAACCCACTCGTGGCCGCGCACCACGCTGTCGAAGATCGCGAGCCGACGGAAGCCGGTACTCGCGATGCCCGGTCCCGCCAAGTTCCACCAGGAGCCGCTGCACAGGCCCGAAACGTCGAGACCCGAGAGCACGGCGGTTTCGCTGCCCGTGCCTTGCAGGCTGATTGCCGGCGGCTGCTGGCCGATGCCGGTGTACGGCGCGCGCACGTGTGGCGTGTTGGTGCCGAGGATCGTAACCGTGCGCGTGATCAAGAGCGGGCCGTAGGTGCCACCGCGCACTTCGATGACGGCGCCCGCGGGAGCTGCATTGATGGCGGCCTGCAGATCCGTGTGCGTGCCGCGACCCAGCGGGTCGACGACGAACAACTGCGCGGGCAAGGAGCAGACGAGAAACAACGCCGCGAGGTTCTCGATGCGCATGGTGGCACGATTCTATCGCGCCAGTGAGGCATGGGACCTCCCCCCCGTGCGCGCGCGCGCGCGCAGCCGGGGTGCGGCGTCGCGCGTCCGATGCGGCGTCGGGTTCATGCCTCGGGAGGCGGCGGGACCGGCACGCGCCAGCCGCCACGGAGGCTGCGGTAGAGGGCGACGAGGATCGTCGCGATCTCGCCGCGCGCCGCGGCGAGCGCGTCTTCTTCCTGGGTCAACCGCGCGCAGCACTGCGTTGCGATACAGGTGCGTCAGCGCTTCGACACGCGACGCAGCTGGAAGCTTCTTTTTCCTATCCCCTTTGGCTGCTGCCGCGGACAGTCTGTTCACGCATGGTGCCGCCGCAGGCCGTATCCGAGTACCTCGCCCGGCTCGCCCGCGCGCACGCGGCGCCGCCGCTCGACGTGCCGAAAGCACCCGCCGAAGAACTGCGCGAGCCCGCGGCGTTGTTCGCGCTCGACGAACCGTGGCTGTGGCGGCACCTCGCCGGCGACGCGGTGCTGCCGGAACCAGCGGCGCTGCGGGCCGGGCTAGCAGAGTTCGCGGGCAAACGCGATGCTCCGGCTCTGCTGTTCGACGGCCTCGAGCCGGCGCGCGCCGCGATCGTGCGGCGATCGGCCGCACTGCGGCCGAGGTCGCACCGGCTGCTCGTCGTCGGCGACGTGCCGGTCGCAGCAGCGGCGGCGACGATCGTCCACGTCCCGGCGGGCGACTTCGCGGCGGCGCGCGCGCAGCTCGCCGAGCTCGGCGACGACGTCGTGGTGCTGGTGGTCGAACCGTGGCTCGCAAGTCCGACGGCCGCCGACGAGTTGCGCGCGCTGCTGGCCGCGGCGAACGCGCGCGGCATCCCGGTGTCGATCGACGAAGCGCGCACGGCCGGCCGCGCCGCGGCGACCACCGTGCACGCGGAGCTGCGGCTAGCCGCCGACTGGGTCGTGCTCGGCCCGGCGCTCGCCGGCGGCTTGCCGTTCGCGGCGGTCGCGGGTGCCCTGCCCGGGGTCGCCGAGCCTGCGGTGCACCCGGCATCGCGCGCGGTCGTCGGCGCCGTGCTGCAGGCGCGCGGCGAGAACGACACGCACGCGCGCCTCGAGCAGCTCGGCCGCGGCTTGATCACCGCGGTGGAACGCGTGGTGCAGCGCGAGCAGCTGCAGGTCGAGTGGCGCGGGCCGGCGTCGATGCCGGCCCTCGGCTGGCGCGGCCAAGAGGGCGCCGACGGCGGGTTGATCGACCACCACTTCGCGCTCGAGCTCGCAGCGCTCGGCTGGCACGTGCGCGGCCCATTGCTGTTCGGCAGCAACCTGCGGCGCCGTGGCCCGGAGGCGTTGCACGCAGCATTCGACCGCGCGCTGGCGCGCATCCGCGTGAAGCTGATCGAGTACAACTCGTATCTGTCGGGCGGCGTGCCATACGCGTTCGCGGGCGGCGATCCGGTGCTGCGCGCGCGCGGCATCGGCCTCTACCGCTATCCGCGCCTCGGCGCCGTTCGCGTCGCGCCGGTGCCGGACGGCGCCGGCATGCGGATCGACTTCGCGCGCGGGCCACTCGGCGAAGTGACGTCGTCTGGCTTCTTCCTGCCGACGGCGTTCGTCGGCGACCTCGACGTCGCGGCGCGCTACGTGCTGCGGCGCTGGCAGGCGGGGCCCGACTCGGCCTGCTTGGGGCTGTTCCTGCAGAACGCGGCGTCGAGCGCCCGCTACTACAGCCAGGTGATGAGCACCGCGGACCGACCGCACGAACGCACGGTCGCGGCCAGCCTCGCCGGGCAACTGGGCGCGCACGTGCCGGCGCCGGCCGACAGCGGCTGGCTGCGGCTCGTGCGCCGCGGCGACACCGTGCTCGCGTTCTGGCGCGCCGACGCGGCGAGCCCATGGCGGCAGCTCGGGGAATGCCGGCCCGCGACGAACGACCCGCTGATCATCGGCGCCAAGATCTGGTCGAAGATCGCGTGCGACGGCCTGATCGCCGACATCGTCGAGCTGAGCGCGCAGGGCCAGGTCGCGAGCGAACAAGAACCGCTGCTCGGCCCGCAGCCCGATCCGCGCGGCTGACGCCCCCGTTCACCGCACTGCGCGGCGTCATCGCGCGGCCGCGAGCCGTTCGCGGCCTTCGCGCACGAGCAGTTCGAGCAGCGCGCGCAGCGCCGCGTCGGTGCGCCACGCGCCGCAGCGCGCGCGGATGCGTTCGCACACGATCGGCACCCGCGGCGGCGGCGCGGGCTCGCACACGGCAACCACGGGCCGGCCGAGCATCGTCGACAGCAGCGGCGCGAGCTCGCGGAAGTCGAGCCAGCGATCGACGGTGTTGAACACTTCGCCACGCAGGCCCGCGTCGCCGACCGCGCCCGCGAGGATCTCCGCCGCGTCCTCGGCGGCGATCACATACGAGCCGTGTCGCCCGCGCAGCTCGCCGTGGCGCAGCGCCTCCATCACCGACGACGCGCACGGCGTCTCGTCGAACGTCGTGCGTCGGCCGAGCACGAGCCCGAGGCGGAACACGCTCACGTTGAGCGAGTACGCGTGCGCCGCCGCGTGGCAGAGTTTCTCGACGGCCGCGCGCATCGCGCCGTAGAACTCGCGCGGCCACAGCGGGAACCATTCGTCGCGCGGCGTGCGCGCCTGCAGCGGGTCGGTGTCTGGTTCGTGGCCGTAGACGGCGAGACTCGACACGTAGATCAGCTGCCGGCAGCCGAGGCCCGGCACCCGTTCGAGCAGGCGCATCGAGCCGGCGAAGTTCGACTGCACGTAGTGCTCCGCTTCGCTGCGCCCCGATACGGGGACGGGCTCCAGTCCGGAACGCTCGAATGCCGCGTGCATCACGACGTCCGCGCCGTCGACGAGGCGCTCGATCGGCGCGATCTCGTCGAGCCGCCCCTCCACCCACTCGACGCCGGCACGCGCGGCGAGGGTTCGTCCGGCGCGCGGTCGCGTGAGTGCGCGCACGGAGTGGCCGCGCGCGAGCAGCCGGTCGATCAGCAGCGGGCCGACGAGGCCGGTGCCGCCGGTCAGGGCGACCTTCATCGCTGCCCCTGCACTTCGTGACGCCAGACGCGCGACGCCGCCAAGTCGGCGTCGACGCGAGCCACCTGCGAAGGATCGCGCCACCACGCGTCGTAGACCGAGATGCAGCGGCCGCGCAACGGCGCGCTGGCATCGCTCGCCATCCACACTGCGAGCTCACCGGCCGCCGCGGGCGGACGCACTCTGGCACGATCCGGATGCGGCGCGCCGGTGCGCCGTTCGTCCGCCGCGACCTTCGCCAGCATCTCGGGCGACCACACGACGCCGGGATCGAGGCCGTGCACGCGAATCGCCGTCGCGTACAGCTCGGCGGTCAGCTGGTCGACGAACCGGCAGATCGCGGCCTTCGCGCACGCGTAGGCGAGTATCGGCGCATCGAGCACCGGGTAGTAGCCGCCGCCGCCGGTGCACACGATCAACGTGCCGCGGTTGCGGGCGCGGAACGTCGGCATCACCGCGCGCGCGCAGTAGAACGCCGAGGTGACGTTGGTGCGGAACGTCGCGTCCCACGCGTCCGGCCGCATGCGATCGAACGGCTCGTGGCTGCAGCCGCCACCCGCGATCGCGGCCATCACGTCGACCGCGCCGAAGGTCCGTTCGGCAAACGCGACCAGCGCCTCGACCTGCGAGAGATCGGTGACGTCGGTGCGCAGCGCGCGGGCGCTGCCGCCTTCGGCGGTGATCGCCGCGACCGTCGCCTGCAAGCGCGCCTCGTCGCGCGAGGCGACGACGACGTGCGCGCCAGCGGCGGCGAACGCGGTGGCGACGCCGCGGCCGACGTTGAAACCGCCACCGGTGACGATCGCCACCTTGCCGAGCATGGGCCGCGCCGTCGTCATCGTCGTAGCACGGCAGATTGTGGTGGCGGCCCGGCGACACCTCCAGCAGGAACTCCCGGTTTCTCGGGCGTCGAGGCAGTCGTGGTGTCACGAACGTCACCGCGATCGATCGCGCAGCGATCACGTCGTCGTGTTCGCGAGATACGCCTCGAGCTGGTCGAACGTGCCGCCCCAGCCGCCGGTCATCGACGCGTGGCCGTCGTCGAACGTCTTCTGCTCGGCCGGCGTCGCGCCGAGCGCGCTCGTCTGCACGGTGATCACCGTGCCCATGCCCTGGCCGGCGTGCGGCTCGAACGTCACGACCGACGCCATCTCGAGCGGCCACCCGTCGGCCATCGGCGCGCGGATCGTCTTGCCCTGCGCGTCGGCGAACGACGTCACGAACTCGAGCCGCTCCGGCGCCTTGACCGCGCGCATGAGCCACTTGCCGCCCACCGCAGCGGCGCCCTTCCAGTGCATCGTGTAGAGCACGACGCCGCCCGGCCGCAGCTCGAAGCGCTCGACCGACAGCGTGCAGCCCTTCGGGCCGAACCACCGTGCGAGGTGCTCTCGTTCGGTCCACACCTTCCAGACCAGCTCGCGCGGCGCGCGCAGGACGCGCTGGATCCGGAACGGCTTGCTCGCTGCGCGCGGCGCCGCGGCGGCGAGCGCCTCGACGTGCTCGGCCATGCGCGCCATCGTCTGCTTGCCGCCTTCGGCGGCGTTGTAGGTGCGGATCACGAACTCGCGCGCGTTCGCGTTCGGGAACACGGCGCGCATCGTCACCTTGGTGCGGCCCGGTTCACCGGGCACGGCGTCGAAGGTCACCGTCGTCGTGAAGTTCACGGGCTCGAGGTCCTTCCCGCCGCCGTGCTTGTAGACGAGCCGCGACGGCGCGCTGACCTCGAGGAACGTGACCAGGTTCTCGTAGTCGCGGCCGTCGGGGCCGTGCATCGTGAAGCGCCACTGGCCACCGACGCGCACATCGTGGCCCTGCGTCGTGGTCGAGAAGCCGGTCGGCCCCCACCACTGCGCGAGGTGCTGCGGGTCGGTCCACACCTTCCACACCAGCTCGCGCGGCGCGCTCACGGTGCGGGTGGTCTCGATCAGGCGGTCGGCGGGAACGGACGATTCGGCTCCGGTCATCGGCGTAGTCATGGCAAAGGAGATGGATCAGGGTCGGCGGCGGGCGCGCAACTTGGTCGCCTTCGCAGTCGGCGGCGTGCGGCGCGCGAGGTCTTCGACGTAGGCCTGCATGCGGTCGAGGCGCGCTTCCCAGAGGTTGCGGTAGTCCTCGATCCAGTCCGCGACGGTGCGCAGCGCCTCGGGGCGCAGGCGGCACGGCCGCCACTGCGCGTCGCGCGTGCGCGTCAGCAGGCCGGCGCGCTCGAGCACCTTGAGGTGCTTGCTGACGGCCGGGATCGACATCCGAAACGGCGCCGCGAGCTCGGTGACGCTGGCGTCGCCGTCGCGCAGCCGCGTGAGGATCGCGCGGCGCGTCGGATCGGCGACCGCGGCGAGGGTCGCACTCAAAGTGTCGGTCGGGGCCATCTGGTTCGTATTTAACCAAACGGTTAAATGCGAGTCAAGGCCCCGGCGACGACTTTCTCGGCACCGACCGCTCCACCGCCCGCCCCACGTGGACATGGCGTGGCGCGCAAACGCTGCCCGCCGCGAAGCGCACCTCTGACGGGTCCTCGCCGGAAGGACGCTGCCGATGCCGTTCCCGTTCGCAGGTCGTGCACTGGATCATGGCCGCTGTTGGTGAAGAGACGCGCGCGCGGCGGTTGTGACACCGCGGTGTGGACGCGCACCTGCAATCGCCGCACGATCCCGCCCCGTGACCGACCGCAAGCCAGCCCTGCGCTTCGTCTTCTTCGTCGTGCTGCTCGACCTGCTCGGCATCGGCGTGCTGATCCCCGTCGGCCCGCGCCTGATCCAGCAGATGTGCGGCGGCAGCGAGCAGGAGGCGGCGCCGGTCGTCGGTTGGCTCGGTGCCACGTTCTCGGCGATGGTGCTGATCGGCTCGCCGGTGCTCGGCGCGTTGTCGGACCGCTTCGGGCGCCGGCCCGTGCTGCTGATCTCCATGCTCGGCTCCGCGATCGACTACTTCGCGATGGCGATGGTGCCGACCGTGTCGTGGTTCTTCGTCACGCGCGTGATCAACGGCCTCACCGGCGCGAGCGTGACCACCGCGCAGGCCTACATCGCCGACGTGACGCCGCCGGAGAAGCGCGCCGCCGGCTTCGCGATGTTCGGCGCCGCGGCGAGCCTCGGCTTCGTGCTGGGTCCGCTGGTCGGCGGCTTTCTCGGCGATCACGACCTGCGCCTGCCGTTCTGGGTCGCCGGCGGCCTCGCGCTGCTCAACGGGCTCTACGGCTGGTTCGTGTTGCCCGAGTCGTTGCCGCCGGAACGACGCACGCGCCACGCGGTGCGCAGCCCGTTCGCCGCGCTCGCGGTGCTCAACCACTACACGCTCGCGAAGCGTCTCGCGATCGCGCTGTTCCTCGCGAACATGGCGCAGTTCCTCCTGCACTCGACCTGGGCGCTCTACACCGCGCATCGCTACGCGTGGAGACCGAGCGACGTAGGCTGGTCGCTGTTCGCCGTCGGCGTCGGCGGCGCGCTCGTGCAAGGCGGAGTCGCGCGGCGCATCGTGCCGCGTCTCGGCGAACGCCGTTCGATCCTGATCGGTCTCGCGCTCGCCGTGCTCGCCTACGTCGGCTACGCGACGGCGAGCCACGGCTGGATGATCTACGTCGCGATCACCGTCGCCGCGTTCGGCGGCATCGCGATGCCCGCGTGCCAGTCGCTGATCACGAAGAGCGTGCGCCCCGACCAGCAGGGCGTCGTGCAGGGCGGCCTCACGAGCGTAGCGAGCCTCTCGCAGATCATCGGCTACCCGCTCGGCGCGCACGTGTTCGAGTGGTCGATCGGTCCCGCGGAGTCGTGGGCGCCCGCGGGCATGGTGTATTTCACGAGCGCCATCCTCTGCGCACTGGGACTGCTGTCGGCGCGATTCACGCTTCGGCATGCGGAGCCGCCGGCTCCGGCCCCAGGCGTGACGCCATGAACCCCCACCGTTCCCGATCGACCCCGACGGCTGGCGTTCGCTGTGGCGACCGCGATGACGAAGGACACCACGGGCAAGGCGCACGCGCCGAACACGCCGACGCTGCGCGTCGACGTCGACGTGCCCGCGCTCATCGCACTCGCAAAGGCCGAAGCCCCGCGCGTCGCGGACGCGTCGATCCAGTTGTTCGGCTACGACAGCCTCGGCCGCCTGCAGCTCACACCCGGCACCGCGGGCCCGCACGTGATGGCCGAACTCGCGCAGCAGTCCGCGCCGGCTACACCCACGAGGCGATCGTGAGCTCAGTGCCCTGCGCCCAGCGGCGCACGTGTTCCTTCGCGGCGGACGACGGCACCCGGTTTCCCGGACCGCGCACCTGGACGATTTTGCGGTCGTGAACCTCGATCGTTGCCACGCCGCGGGCCGCGTCGCCGTGCGACTTCGTCAGCGTGAAGATACGTGCCTCGCCGCGCGCACACCGAGCCGCATAGCTGCAGACGCAGTTGTGCATGGTCGCGCTCTCGTGCCGCAACTCTCGGGTGAGACGGTGGCCTGCGCGGGCAACGCGGCGAGGAATGCACAACACGGCCAGACGAGAGCAAGCGATCGAATCATGGAACGTGCGGGGGATCGGGTGCGAGAATGTGCGGGTGCATGAGACAGCTGCTTGTTCCGATGCTTGCGCCGCATGCCTGATTTGGCATCTTCGATACTTCTCGGGTAGCTCCGTGCGTCAATGCCCTCGGGTGGTCCTGGAGGCAGTTCGCCGATGAACCCGTGGTGGCAGCGATCGTGGACGATTGCAGTCTTGGTCGTCAGCGTGACCGCGACCGTGCTGTACGTCGCGCGGTCCCGCTCTGAGGAACGCGAGGCCTGGCAGCGCGTGCGCGGGCGAGCGGCGGCGATGGCCGCGCCGTTCGCGCGGGGCGTCGAAGCGCACGCACCGCTGCTCGGCGCGGCGCA
>Ga0111538_10004440_pt1 | contig 19476 bp, 20 predicted proteins | sample SoiMethybrSBSTD1_FD_79669 | JGI IMG/M metagenome (GOLD analysis project Ga0111538, IMG submission 79669) | Bulk soil microbial communities from a Populus tree surrounding site in Tennessee, USA - Soil MetaG P. TD hybrid SBSTD1 (version 2)... | ecosystem: Environmental > Terrestrial > Soil >...
CCGCGGACGCGCGCCGCGGTCCTGGAGCACCCCGAGTACTACGTGCTGCGCGAGAAGCTGATCGGATTCCTCGAGGACCACGCGGTCTCGAAGGCGGCATAGCTCGAGATAGATAGCCGCGGTGGCACGCCGCGCCGGAGCGGCGTGCGGCGCCCGGCTTGCACTGCCGCTGAGCGTTCCTACCTTCAATCGAGGGTGGGGTCGTGGGTAGGGCTCGAAGGATTGTCGTCATGCTGTTGCTCGGGATGGTCGCGGGGGCCTGCGTGCCGGCCTCGTGGGGCGCGGACAAACTGCTGCATCCGAAGCGCCGGCCGGCGACGCGGCAGCCGGTCGCCTCGTTCGAGGCCGTCGAGTTCGAAGGCGAGGGTGTCAGGCTGGCCGGCCGGTGGTTCCGCACCCGGGAGAAGCGCGGCACCGTCGTGTTCCTCCACGGCATGTCCGACAACCGGGCGTCGGGCGTCGACATCGCCGATCACTTCGTCGCGCGCGGGTTCGAGGTCATCGCCTACGACAGCCGCGCCCACGGCGAGTCGGAGGGGGACGCCTGTACGTACGGGTACTACGAGAAGAAGGATCTGGAGCGCGTCCTCGATCGCGTGGAGACGAGACCGATCGTCGTCATGGGGTTCTCCATGGGCGCGGCGGTCGCGTTGCAGGCGGCGGCTGACGATCGGCGCATCGACGCGGTCGTCGCGGTCTCACCTTTCTCGGATCTGCGCACGATCGTCGAGGAGCGCGCGCCTTTCTTCGCGACCCGGCGCGACATTGCCCGGGCGTTCAAGCTGGCGGAGGAGCGGGCCAACTTCCGCGCCGACGAGGTCAGCCCACTTGCCGCGGCCGTCCACATCACGGTGCCCGCGCTGATCATCCACGGCGCGCGCGACACCAAGACGCAGCCCGAGCACTCGCAGCGGATCTTCGCCGCTCTCCGGGCGCCGAAGGAGCTCATCCTGGTTCCGAACCGCGGTCACAGGCGCCCCCTGACCGATGACGTGTGGCGCGAGATCGACGCCTGGATCGACGCGGGCCTGGGACCTCCGGCGACGCGGTAGAACCGGCCGGAACGCCGCGTGTTACGCTCGCTCCGCACTTCGCGATTCGGAGGGGGCGTTGGACATTTCATTCGTCGAGTCGTTGGCCAGGAGATTGGCCTCGCCGCTCGGTCTGGTGTTGTTCGTGATGATGTTCGTCGCAACCGTTGCGCTGCTGTCGGTGGCGTTGGGCTGGCGGGCGTTCGCGCAGCGGTTTCCGGCGACCGGTCGTCCGATGGGAGACGCGTTCTATTTCGCGTCGGCCTCGATGCGCGCCGACAACCTTCCAGCCGGCTACGGAGGGTGCTTGACCGTGACGGTCGGCGAGGCGGGCATCTGGATCAACATGTTCTCACTCTTCAGGTTCTGGTATCCGACGATTCTCGTCCCGTGGTCCGCGATCGATTCGGTCGTGGACGAGCGGTTTTTCTTCAGCCGGCGGGCGGTCGTCGCCATCCACGGTTTCGACCGGCGCCTCGCGCTCGACGGCGCGGCCGGCGAGAGGGTGAGGGTGACGTTCGCGCGGATGAAGGTCTCCCCCGGGAGCGCGGCATTCGCGAACAAAACAGTGCCAAATCAAGATCGCCCCTGAGGCCGTGTAAGGCGGGGACACCGACGGCGTTCTTCCGGCATGATCGCTTCCCTCCGCGCGGCCGCACGGGTCTGCCTCCTGCTCGTGTTCTGCTCGTGCGATCCAGGATTCGAGCTGTCCGGGAGGGTCACCGACGTCGGGGGTACCCCGATCTCGGGAGCGCGAGTGCGGCTCGGAGACCGTCGCTACCCCTGGCTGCAAGCGGTCAGCGACGAGCGCGGGTTCTTCGGCGACGGTTCGATCGGCGCGCACGGCGATGACTTTCCGCTCGAGATCGAGGCGACCGGCTTCGACCCGATGTCCACGCGCGTCGGCGACCACTGTTTTCGGCGTCTCTGGCTCGTCGCTGGTGGGTGCGTGGACGTCCGTCTGGAGGCATCGCTGAGCGCGAGCAAGCGGTACGGGGCCGCGCCATAGCCGCCGCGCCGCCTGCCCTTAAGATGGACGTACCGGATGACGCCCGAAACGCTGCTGGACCTGCTGGGGTCGGATGAGATCGAGGAGCGGGCCCGCGGGCTCACCTGGGCCCATGACCGCGGCGAGATGCTGTCGGATCCATCGCCGACGGTCCGGCGCGCGTCGATCAGGACGCTGATGGCGCTGGACGACGTCGCTTCGCGCGAGGCGATCGCGCGCCTGCTGACCGATGACACGCTGGATCCCAACGCCTGGTTCGACGACGACGCCACCGTCGCCCAGTTGGCCTCGGCCCTCGCCGCACTCGACCGCCCGCGATGATTTCCAGGCGACGCACCGCTGCGCTGGTTGTTGCCGCGGTCTTGCTCGCGACCGGCGCGGCGGCGTACCTGGCGCCGTCCTTCGGCGCGAATGCGATCTTGTATCCAAAACGCAGACCGATGACGCGGCAGCCGCACCAGCCATTCGAGGCGGTCGAATTCGAAGGGGCGGGCGTGAAGCTGAAGGGCTGGTGGTTCCACGCGCGGGAAAAGCGCGGGACCGTCGTCTATCTCCACGGCGTCGGGGACAACCGGGGGTCGGCGGTCGGGATCGCGGCGCATTTCGTGCCGCGCGGGTTCGAGGTCATCGCCTACGACAGCCGCGCGCACGGCGAGTCGGACGGCGATGTCTGCACCTACGGGTTTTACGAGAAGGAGGATCTCCGGCGCGTGCTCGATCGGGTGACCGTGGACCCGATCGTGGTGATGGGCGTGTCCATGGGCGCGGCGGTGGCGTTGCAGGCGGCGGCGGAGGATCGGCGGATCGCGGCCGTGGTCGCGGTCTCCGCATTCTCCGATCTGCACACCGCCGCCGCCGAGCGCGCCCCGTTCTTCGCGACGACGGGTAGCCTCGCCAGGGCGTTCGCGATTGCCGGAAAGATCGGCCGGTTCCGCGTGGACGACGTCAGCCCGCTGGCCGCCGCCGCCCACATCACCGCCCCGACGCTGCTCATCCACGGCGACCACGACGACGAGACGCCGCCCGCGCATTCGCAGCGGATCTTCGCCGCCCTGCGCGCGTCGAAGTGTCTCATCCTGGTGCCGAACGCCCGCCACAGTCACGTCCTTGACGCAGGGGTCTGGCGCGAGATCGACGACTGGCTCGACGCCGCATTGCCGCTGCCGTCACGACCGTCCAGAGCGGCGCCAATTCAGGGGGCCGCGCAACGTGCACCGGCCGGGACCGGCGCTATATAGACGGCGGGGAAGGGGATGCGTTATCCGAAGCGAAAGCTCGCGCTGTTCTTCGCCGCCCAGACGCTGGCGATCGCGGTGATGGGGTTCCTGCCGCGGGCGAGCCGCGCCTGGACCTGTCCACCCTTCGATACCTGCGCGCGCCCGTCGGCTGCGTCGGTGATCCTGGCGGTGCTGCTGATCCTGGGCGAGCTCGGGATCATCGCGGTCGTGTTGCGGGCGGACACGCGCGTCTGGCGGTCGCTGCTGGGGTTCGGTGCCGGCTTCCTGGTGGTCGCGTTCATCTGCGCTCTGGGGACGGGCCACCACTGGCCGGGCTACGTCTGGGCCGTCCTCGCCCTCTGGCACGTCGCGATCGGCTTGATTCTCCTGGTGACGGGTTCGGCCGCGGCCGTCTCCGACCTGCTCGCGCGCCTGCGCCGTCCCGACCACAGCCTGCCCGAGGACCAGCAGTCTTCGGCGATGTGGCCACTCGATTGAGAGGCGCCGTCGTCCTGCTGCTGCTCGCGATGGGCGCCGGTGCCTGCATGCCGCCGTCCTGGGCCGCGAATGCGCTGCTGCACCCGCAGCGACATCCGCTGTACAGACAGCCGAACCGTCCTGTCGACGCCGTCGAATTCGAAGGCGCCGGCGTCAAGTTGAAGGGTTGGTGGTTTCACGCCCCGACCAAGCGCGGCACCGTCGTCGTCCTTCACGGCGTCTCCGACAACCGCGCCTCCAGCGTCGGTATCGCGGATCACTTCCTGGCGCGCGGGTTCGACGTGATCGCCTACGACAGCCGGGCGCACGGCGAGTCGGAGGGTGATGTGTGCACCTACGGATTCTACGAGAAGGAGGATCTGCGGCGCGTGCTCGATCGCGTGGACACGAAGCCGATCGTCCTCATGGGGTTCTCCCTGGGCGCCGCGGTTGCCTTGCAGGCGGCGGCGGCGGATCGACGGATCGCCGCCGTGATGGCCGTGTCGCCCTTTTCGGATCTGCGCACCGTCGGCAGCGAGCGCGCCCCGTTCTTCGCGAGCAAGGGCAACATCTCGGACGCGTTCAAGCTGGCCGAGGACGAGGGCAAGTTCCGCGCGGACGACGTCAGCCCGATGGCGGCGGCGGCCCACATCACCGCGCCGACGCTGACGATCCACGGCGCGCGCGACGACGAGACCCCGCCCGCGCACTCGCAACGAATCTTCGCCGCCCTCCGCGGGCCGAAGCGGCTCATCTTGGTCCCGAACGGCGACCACCACCACGTCATCGATGCCGGCGTATGGCGCGAGATTGACAGCTGGCTCGACGCGGCGCTGGCCCCGCGCGCGCCGTAGAATCGCCGCGTGCAATTCGACAAGCGCCTGCGCGAGGGCGTGCGCCGCGGCGAGATCACCTGCAGCGTGCGGATCTGGATGCGCCCGCACGTGAAGGTGGGCGGCCGCTATGCGATGGAGGACGGCGAGATCGAGGTGGAGGCGATCCTACCGATCGAGCTGGCCGACATCACGCCGGAGCTCGCCCGCGCGTCGGGGTTCAAGGGTGTGGTCGACCTGCTGAAAGTCGCGCAACACGGGCGCGGCGAGAACGTCTACCTGGTGAGGTTCCATTACATCGCCCCGGCGCGCCGGCGTCGTCGTTGATCGGATTCAAAAAGTGCGACAAACCAAAGGGTGCCGAATCAAAATGGCGCGCGACGTGCATCGGAGCGACGGTGATCAGCTTCAGCGACGATAGAAGGCCGACCAAGGAGCAGGTGCTCGATCTCTATCGGTCGGTTGGCTGGTCGTCCGCCCACAAGCCGGACGCGCTGCACAACGGGCTGCTCGCCTCGCATTCGCTGGTCACGGCCTGGGACGCCGATGCGCTCGTCGGTCTCGGCAATGCCATCTCCGACGGGCACCTGGTCGTCTATTTCCCGCACCTCGTCGTCAGGCCGGAACGTCAGGGGCAGGGGATCGGCGCCGCGCTGATGAAGGTGCTGATGGCCCGGTATCGGGGCTTCCATCAGCAGGCCCTGATCGCGGATGGACGCGCGATCGACTTCTACAAGAAGCTGGGCTTCGTGCGCGCCGGCGCGACGGAGCCGCTCTGGATCTTCGACGGACGCGAGCACGACTGATGCAGACCTACGACGGTAGCTGTCACTGCGGGCGGGTCCGCTTTCGGGTGACCGCGGCGCTGGGGCCGATCGTCCGCTGCAACTGCTCGATCTGCCGCAAGAAGGGCTTCCTGCACCTGATCGTCCCGCCCGAACGGTTCGAGCTGCTCGCGGGCCGCGAGGACCTCACGATCTACGAGTTCAACACCAAGACCGCGAAGCACCAGTTCTGCCGTCACTGCGGCATCCACCCGTTCTACGTCCCGCGATCCGACCCGGACAAGATCAGCGTCAACGTCCGTTGCCTGGAAGGCGTCGACCCGGACGCGCTCGCCATCGACGCGTTCGACGGGGCCCACTGGGAGCAGGCGATCGGCGCCGCGTCGTGGAAGGGCGGGGCCCTCGATGTGGACGTTTGCCGCGAAGACCTCGCGTCGCCGGTGGCGGGCGCTCTGATCGCGGCGTTGAACGCCGAGCTGACGGAACGCTATCCCGAGGAGGGCGCGTGTCACTTCGGGCTGGACGTCGCCGAGGTCGCCGAAGGGCGGGGCGCATTCTTGGTGGCGCGCGTCGACGGCAAGCCGGCGGGCTGCGGGGCGATTCGCCGGATCGAGGACGGGACAGGCGAGATCAAGCGCATGTACGTGGTGCCGTCCTCTCGCGGGCGGGGAATCGGGGCGCGCGTGCTCGCGGAGCTGGAGGCGGAAGCCCGGCGCCTCCAGCTGGTTCGTATCGTTCTCGAGACCGGCGAACGCCAGCCCGAGGCGCTCGCCGTGTACCGCCGCGCCGGCTACGTGGTCATTCCCGCGTTCGGCGAATACGTCGGCACGCCGCTCAGCTTGTGCATGGAGAAGCGGCTGCGATGAGCGCCGATGGCAGGCCTACGACTTCGACGGGACCAAGTACCGGCTCGCGTTGGCCGCTGGCGTCGGGGTCGAGCCCGTCGTGCCGTAGAATCGCCGCGTGGCGACTATCGCGGATTCAAGATGGCTTCCGTCGTGCATCACGGCGGGCCTATGTTGTCTGCTCGTGGTTGCACCCGCTCGCGGATCCGGTAAGCCGGCGAGGCTGGCGATGTGCGGCGCGCCGCCCGCAGGCGTGGCCCAGCTGGCGTCGTACACCGACGTCGAGGTGCCGGCGAGGTACTGGGTCGAGGTCACGTGGCAGGACGGGGAGTGGCGGCCGGCGGACAACCTCCCCATGCCCCACCATCACGCCACCCGCCTGGAGCTGACCAACGCTGCGGCATTCCCGTCGCTCGCGCAGCATCGTGATGGGCGCGTGCGCCTGACGATCGACATCACGTCGCGCGACATCCGCAAGGTGCCCAACCGGAACGAGTGGCGGGCGACCTACGCCGCGCGCATCGTCCGGGCGTGTGTTCCGCCGGCATCGGGGTCGAACTAGTCGCGATGGCGAAGGTCCTGGTCACCGGCACCGCGGGGACGGTCGGCCGGCCGCTGTGCGAGGAGCTGGTCCGCCGCGGGCATGCCGTGCGCGCGCTCGACGTCGCGCCGACGCCGGAGGTCGCCGATGCCGTGATCGCCGACGTCGCGGACGCCGCGGCCGTCCAGGCGGCGATGCGCGGCGTGGACGCGGTGGTCCACCTGGCGGCGCAGCCGCACGAGCGGCCGTTCCCGGAGCTGGTTGGGCCCAACGTGATCGGCCTCTACAACGTCATGGACGCCGCCCGGGAGCAGGCCGTGAAGCGCGTCGTGCTGGCGAGCTCGATGATGGTGGTGTGGGGCGGGCGGGGCCCTGAGGGCCCGGCGGGCGTGGGCGACCGCCGCCCCAACAACCACTACGCCTTGACCAAGGTCTGGGCGGAGCAGATGGGCGAGCTGTACGCGCGCCGCCACGGCATGAGCGTCCTCGCCGTGCGCCTCGGCTGGATGGTGCGCAACCCGGACGAGGCGCGGCACATGATCGAGCTCGGCATCTTCGACTGCTACGTCAGCCGCGACGACGGCGCGCGCGCCCTCGCCGCCGCCGTCGAGGCCGAAGGCATCAGCTTCGAGATCGTCTACGCCGCCAGCCGCGGCGGCGAGCGCGTGTTCGACATGGAGCCGGCGCGGCGCCTGCTCGGTTTCGAGGCCCAGCAGCGCTGGCCCGAGGGCCTCCCGTTTCCATTGCCTGATGGATAACCGGGACCGCGGACCGCTCACACGTCTGCTGGGGCTCGCCTGGGACTACCGCGCGGTCTGCCTGCGGGTGTTCGCGGGGCAGCTCGCCGCGCTCGCGCTCGCGCTCGGCGCGCTGGCGGGCAGCGGGCTCGCCGTCGACGTCGTGCGCCGGGCGGTCGATCCGGCGGCACCGCCCGTGCGCTGGCCGCTCGGTATCGCGCCGCCCGCCGACTGGTCGCCCACCCGCCTGCTGATCGCCGTCGTCGCGACCGCGCTGCTGCTGGCGACGCTGCGCGCGCGCGTCGTCTACGGGACCGCGATCGCGACCGGCCGCCTGATCCACGTCGACCTGGTGCCCGCGCTGCGCGCCCGGGTGTTCGACAAGCTGCTGCGCCTCGGCTTCGGGTTCTTCCGGCGCAACGCCAGCGGCTCGCTCATCAACCGCGTCACCGCCGACGTGCAGTCGCTGCGCTCGTTCATCGACGGCGTGCTGCTGCAGGGCGCGCTCCTGGTCTTCACGCTGGCCATCTACGTCGCCTACATGGTGCACGTTCACGCCGGACTGACCGCCGCCTGCCTGGCGCCGACGCCGCTGATCTGGCTGGCGACCCGCCGCTTCTCGCGCTGGGCGCGTCCCGCCTACGAGAAGAACCGCGCGCTCTCGGACGCGATGGTGCTGGCGATGTCCGAGGGGGTGAAGGGGATCCGCGTCACCAAGACGTTCGGCGCCGAGGCGCAGGAGCTGGAGCGCTTCCGCGGCCGCAACCGCGCGGTGCGCGACCAGCAGGAGCAGATCTTCAGGCGGGTCAGCCGCTTCGCGCCGACGGTCTCGTTCATCACCATGCTCGATATCGCGATCTTGCTCGGCTACGGTGGCGCGCTGGTGGCGCGCGACGCGCTGACGCTCGGGCAGCTGGTCGTCTTCGCGGGCCTCCTGCAGCAGTTCGCGACGCAGATCACCGGGATGGCGAACATCGTGAACACGCTGGAGCAGAGCGTGACCGCCGCGCGCCGTGTGTTCGAGGTGCTGGACGCGCCCGTCGAGGTCGAATCGCCTCCCAGGCCCGCGCCGCTCGCCCGCTGCCGCGGCGCCGTCCGGTTCGAAGAGGTCGACTTCGCCCACGAGGGGCGGCTGGTGCTCGAAGCCGTCGATTTCGCGGTCGAGCCCGGACGCTGCGTGGCGTTCGTCGGCGCGACCGGCGCCGGCAAGAGCACCTTGCTGGGCCTGGTGCCGCGCTTTGTCGATCCCGCGCGCGGCCGGGTCCTCGTTGACGGGGTCGACGTGCGCGCGCTGGACCTGGACACCCTGCGCCGCAACGTCGGCGTGGTGTTCCAGGAGACCCTGCTGTTTCGCGGCACCGTCGCGGACAACATCGCGTTCGGCCATCCCGACGCCACCCGCGATGCGATCGAACGCGCGGCCCGCACGGCGGGCGCGCACGCGTTCATCGCGGCGCTGCCGCGCGGCTACGACACCTCCATCGAGGAGGCGGGCCACAACCTGTCGGGTGGGCAGCGCCAGCGCCTGGCGATCGCGCGTGCGATCCTGCTCGAGCCGCCGATCCTGCTTCTCGACGATCCGACCAGCGCGATCGACGTGCACACCGAAGACGAGGTGCTCTCCGCCATCGAGGCGGCGCGCCGCGGGCGGACGACGCTGCTGGTCACCAGCCGCTTCTCGGCGCTGCGCGCCGCCGACGAGATCTTCGTGCTCGATGCGGGCCGCATCGTCGAGCGCGGCCCGCACGCGGCGCTCGCCGGGGCCGGCGGCCTGTACGCGCGCGCGGCGGCGCTGCATGGCAGGGGGGACGACGCATGACCGACCAGCGGCCCCTGGATCTGGGCATCATCCGCAGGCTGTACGGCTACACGCGCCGCTACGCCCGCATCCGGAACACGCTGTCGGCGATCGTCGTGCTGCGCGCGATCCAGCTGCCGTTCGTGACCTGGGCGTTGGCGCGCGTGCTGAGCGGCCCGATCGCGCACCGCGACGCCGCCGGGACGCTGGCCGGCGTGGCCGCCTTCCTGGTGGCGGCGGCGGTCACGGAGCTCTGCTTCGTCTACCGCTACCGCTTCGCGCTGCGGCTGGGGGAGGCCGTCGTTCACGATCTTCGCGACGACGTCTACGCCCACCTGCTGCGGATGCCGATGAGCTTCTTCGCGCGGGCGCACGTGGGGGGCCTGGTCTCGCGCATCACGTCCGACATCGACGTCGTCCGGATCGGCGTCCAGGACGTCGCGTTCGTGTCGACCGTCCAGGCGGGCACCGCCCTGATCTCGGCGGGGCTGATGGTCTACTACGACTGGCGGCTGTTCCTGGTCGTGTCGATCATGGTGCCGGGCGTGTGGATGCTGGTGCGGCGGCTGCGCGGCCGGCTCGGTCAGGCGCACCGGGATCAGCAGGAGAGCTTCTCGCGCGTGACGGCGACGCTGGCCGAAAATGTCGCGGGCATCCGCGAGATCCAGAGCTTCGCGCGCCAGCCCGCCAGCGCGGCGCGCTTCGCGGCGCTGGTCCACGATCACGCCCGCTACAACATGGGGGCCGCCCGACACGGCGCGATCATCCAGCCGCTGCTGGAATGGAACGGCCAGCTGTTCCTGTCGCTGGTGCTGGTGATCGGCGGCTACCAGGCGCTGGTCGGCGGCGTGCCGCTGGCCGCGCTGATCCAGTTCGTGTTCCTGTCGAACGGCCTGTTCGCCGCGATCCCGAACCTCGGCAACCAGTACAACCAGGCCCTGGCGGCGATGGCGGGCGCCGAGCGCGTGTTCGCGCTGCTCGACACGCGCCCCGACTGGGAGGACGCGCCCGGCGCCGTCGCCGTCGACCGCGTCGAGGGTGGCGTGGATCTGGCCGCCGTCGGCTTCGCCTACGACCCCGGCCGGCCCGTGCTGAGCGACGTCGACCTCCGCGTTTCGCCAGGCCGCACCGTCGCGCTGGTCGGCGCCACCGGCAGCGGCAAGAGCACGTTCGCCAGCCTGGTCGCCAAGCTCTACCTGCCGACGGCGGGCCACATCGCCGTCGACGGGCGCGACCTCGCCGGCGTCTCGGGGCCCTCGCTGCGGCGGCACATCGCCTGCGTCACGCAGGACAACTTCCTCTACTCGGGGACCGTGGCCGACAACATCCGCGTCGGGCGGCCCGACGCGAGCGACGCCGACGTGCGCGCGGCGGCGCGCGCGCTCGACGTCGAGGAGCTGATCGACGCCCTGCCGGGCGGGTTCGCCGCCGAAGTGGGGGAGGGGGGCACACGGCTGTCGCTGGGCCAGCGCCAGGTGATCTGCTTCGCGCGCGCGATGCTGGCCGACCCGCGCATCCTCATCCTCGACGAGGCGACCAGCTCCGTCGACGTGTTGACCGAGATGCGCATGCAGGCGGCGCTGGCGCGCCTGCGCGCCGGGCGCACCAGCTTCGTGATCGCGCATCGCCTGGCCACCGTCCGCCACGCCGACGAGATCGTCGTCCTCGACCACGGCCGCATCGTCGAGCGCGGCACGCACGCGGCCCTGCTCGCCGCGAACGGCGCGTACGCGCGCACGTTCCGGCGGGCGGCGGGATTGCCGGAATGAAGCGGCGCGGGGCGTCGGGTTCGCGGTACCTTGGCCGCGTGGATCGGCGGACCGCCATTGTGGTCGCGGCGCTTGGCCTGCTGACCGCGGCCGGGTGCAAGAGCCGGCCGCCGCCGCTGGTCGGCGAGCCCGAGATCATCGATCACAGCGAGGCGTACGTGCTGCCGCGCGCCGCAAACGGGCGCGACTACCGGATCACCGTCGGGGTGCCCGACTCGTACGCGGCGAACCCGGAGCGGCGCTACCCGATCCTGTACGTCACCGACGGCTACTGGGACTACAAGCTGCTCAAGTCGATCGTCGGCGGGCTGGTCTACGACAAGGCCATCCCGGAGATCATCCTGGTCGGCATCGGATATCCGGGCGAGGCGCCTGATTACGGGCGGCTGCGGCGCTGGGATCTGACGCCGGTCTCCGACTCGCCCGAGGATGACGCGAACCTAGGTGAAAGCGGGCACGCGGGTGAGTTCCTGGCTGTGCTCGAGGGCCAGATCATCCCGTTCGTCGAGGGACGCTACCGCGTGGACTCGTCGTTTCGCGTGCTCGGCGGCTCGTCGCTGGGCGGGCTGTTCGCGCTCTACGTCATGTTCACCAAGCCGGCGCTGTTCGCGGCGTACATCGCGCCCAGTCCCGCGGTGCCCTACGCGGCCGGGTGGGTCCTCCGTCACGAGGAGGCGTTCGCCAAGGCGGGCCAGCCGCTCGCCGCGCGCCTGTACATGACCGTCGCCGCCGAGGAGCAACCGTGGTGGATCCACGCGGTGAAGAAGCTGGACGCGCGGCTGCGCGAGCGCGCCTATCCGGGACTGCAATACGAGCTCCGCGTGATCGACGGCGAGGGCCACTCGGGCACCAAGCCCGAGAGCTTCAACCGGGGCGTCCGCTTCGCGTTCGCGCCGCGCGCGCCGGCTCGGTGAACAGCGCGGACGTCAGCGCCCGTAACGCCTGGTGACCTGACAGCCCATCTGCTCGCCCAGGCGGCAGGCCGTCGCCGCCTCGGCGAGGGCTTCGGGCTGGCGGCCGAGGTTGTGCAGCGCGCCCGCCAGCTCGTAGTGCGCGCGCGCGTCCTTCGGGTGCCGCGTCAGATAGCGGCGCCAGAGGGCGGGGACCTTGTCGCGTCGGCCCGCGCGGATCAGCGCCGCGTCCAGCCGCCGGTGGTTATCGAGGTCGTCGGGTTCGAGCGCGATCGCGCGTTCGAGCAACGCCACCTCGTCCTCCGCGCGCCCCGCCTTCCGCTGGCGGCTTGCCTCGTACGCCAGGCCCTGGGCTGCCCGCTCGACGTCGCCGGGGTCCAGGCGTTCGAGCGGATCGATCTCCTTCAACAGGGCGATGTCGCGGGCGTGTTCGGAATACTTGCGCAAGCGCATCAGCAGATCGCTGCGTTTTTCCAGCAGGTCCGTGCGCTGCGGCCGCAGCACCAGCGCGCGATCGAGGTCGGCGAGCGCGGCGGCCGGATTCGACTTGCGCAGGGTACGGGCCCGCTCGTCGTAAAAATCGGCCGATTCGCCGACGGCGAGCGCGCGGCTGCAGGCAGCGAGCGACGCCGCGAGCTTGCCGTCGTGGCGGAGCATGCTGCAGATATCGGCATCCGCGTACCCTGCCAGCAGGCGCAACCGACCGTTGGACGAGGCGCTGACCGACTCCTCGGCGAACGCGCGCATCTTGGCGTAGCTGCCGCCCCAGCGCGGTCGGATCCCGACGATGAAGGTGGCACGGACCTGATAACACTCGGGGCAGGCGACGAGGGCCTGGTCGAGGAGCCTGCGTTTGAGCTCGATGGGCGCGGCGTTGGCCGTCGCGACCTTGATGAGCGCGCGATGGGCCGCGACGAGGCCGGGGTGGCGATTCAGCGCCTCGTCCAGGTCAGGCAGGGCCGTGGCATGCGCCTCCCGCATCGCCTCGAAGTTCTCCGGGGGTGTCTCGCAGGCCCATCTCGTGCCGCGCTTGAACCAGCCGACGGATTGCTGGTGGATGCCGCGCGCGGCCAGCGCCATGTAGGAATCCGGCTTCGCCGCCACCCAGGCGTCGAGCAGCGGCTCGAGCGCCGGATCGACATTGCTGAACGCGTCGAGCGCGTCGAGCGGCCAGTACTCCTTGTGATAGTCGGATTCGAACTGCGTCTGGAGGTCCACCAGCCAGGCGTCGAGCGCGTCGAACTGCTTCGCCCGCAGCAAGCGCAGCACCGCTCGCTTGTCGACGGTCTTCAGCGGATATCCGTCGGCGTCGACGCCCGCCGACCCCACCATCGCGGGCGCGGCCCGCGGCGCGGCGCCCAGGACGTGGGACGCGGTCAGCAACGGAAGCAACAACCCCACCCACACGCCGGCGCGCGGCATGGCGCCGATTCTACGCCGGCCCGGGCCCTTCGTCGCGCGCGGGCCCGCGCGTCAGTCCTCGACGATCGAGGTCAGCTTGCGGACGGTCTCGAACGGAAGCACCAGCGTCCGGTCGGCCTTCAGCCGCAGGCCGTCGCCGTCGAAGTCCAGGCGGACCTCGCCGCGCAGCGGGTTCTTTGGCACCAGCTTGCGGAGGTTGGCGAGGGCGAACTTCTCCGAGCTCCAGGTGATGCGGATGACGTTCAGATCCAGGCTCTTCGTGCGCGGCAACAGGATCGAGATCAGCCGTCCTTGATTCGAGATCGCGGTCTGGCTCGCCTGGTCGCAGGGGAGCCTGACCTGCCACAGCGCCGGCTCGGCGCACGTGGCGCCCGCGAACACGGCGGCGGTCATCCGGCAGACCTGGCCCGCGATCGGGCTGAGCCGCGAATCGAAAGAGTGGCTGCCGTTGGCCGACGGGCGGCAGGTCGCCGACGCACGCGCCGACACCAGCGCCAAACCGATGGCGATCAGGATGACAGAACCTCGCAGGCGGCGCAGGGCGTCGATCATGTACGTAACGCTAGGCTAACGCGATCCCGTCCTCGCCGCGAACGAAGAAGTGCGCGCGTTCCATGTCGGCGGCGATCGGGAGGGTGTCACCGACGGCGGGCGCGGCCCCGTCGGCCGACGCGTCGATGTGGGCGACGATGCGGCTGTGGCGCTCGGTCTGCAGGAAAACGTCCATCTTGGCGCCCAGCGGCTGCACCAGCCAGATCTTCATCGCCAGCTCCGAGCCGGCCGTGGCGAAGCGCGCCGCCGCGGCGGGCGCCAGCGCCTCGGGCCGCAGGCCGAGGACGATCTCCGGCCCCGCCGCCGCCGCGCGCGCGCGGAGCGCCGCCGTCGCCCGCGCCGGCACGGGGAGCCGCCCCGTCCCCTCGTCGAACCAGAGGCGCCCGCCATCTTCCACCATGCGCCCCTCCAGAAAATTCATCGGCGGCGTTCCCAGAAAACCGGCGACGAACCGGTTCGCAGGGTGGTGGTAGATGTCGAGCGCACTCGCGCACTGCTGGACGATCCCGTCCTTCATGACGACCACGCGATCGCCCAGGGTGATCGCCTCCTCCTGATCGTGCGTGACGTAGACCGTCGTGCTGCCGAGCGCGAGGTGCAACCGCTTGATCTCGGCCCGCATCTCGACGCGCAGCTTGGCGTCCAGGTTGGACAGCGGCTCATCGAACAGGAAGCAGCGTGGCTCGCGCACGATCGCGCGCCCGAGGGCGACGCGCTGCCGCTGGCCGCCCGACAGCTGCTTGGGGCGCTTGCCGAGCTCGCTGCCGATGCCCAGGACGTCGGCCGCGCGCTTCACCTTGTCCGCGATCGCCGCCTTGGGCAGCTTGCGCAGCTTCAGCGCGAACGCCATGTTCTCGTACACGGTCATGTGCGGGTAGAGCGCGTAGCTCTGGAACACCATCGCGATGTCGCGGTCCTTGGGTGCCACCTTGTTCATCACCTTGCCGCCGATCGAGATCTTTCCCGACGTGATCTCCTCGAGGCCGGCGATCATGCGCAGGGTGGTCGACTTGCCGCACCCCGAAGGGCCGACCAGCACGATGAACTCGCGTTCCTTGATGGCGAGATTGAAGTCGCGCACGGCCTCGAAGCCCCCTTCGTAGGTCTTGTGCACGTGCTCGAGGTCGACGGTCGCCATCGGCGGCCGCACTCTAGCACCGGGACCCGAGTTGGCGGGCGGGCGAAGTCCCCGTAAGTTCGAGGCGCATGGGCGGTTCGAGCGCGTTCGTCGGTCGCGAGGCGGAGCGCGTCGAGATCCGCGCCGCGCTCGAGCGCGCGGTGGCGGGGCAGGGCGGCCTCATCCTGCTGGTGGGCGAGCCCGGCATCGGCAAGACGCGGCTCGCGGACGAGGCGTGCGACGACGCCCGGACGCGCGGGTTCGAGGTCGTGTGGGGCCGCTGCTGGGAAGGCGAGGCGCCTCCCGCATACCTGCCGTGGACGCAAGTGCTGCGCGCGCTGCCGGCGCCGGCGGCCGGGCGCGACGCGGCGCTGGCGCCGGTGCTGCCCGAGCTCGGTCAGACCCGGCTCGCGGCCGGTGAGGCGGCGGGCTTCGAGCTGCTGGAGGCGGTGCTGGCGCAGCTCGCGTCGGCGGCCGCACGGCGGCCCCACCTGATCGTGTTCGACGATCTGCACGCCGCCGACGCGGGCTCGCTACGCCTGCTGGAATTCGTGGTGCGCTCGCTGCGTGGGCAGCCGCTGCTGGTGCTGGGATCGTACCGGGACGTCGAGGCGCGGCTCTCGCCCGACGGCGCCCGGCTGCTGGGACGCATCGCGCGCGAAGGGCGCTCGCTGCCGCTGGCCCGCCTCGCGCCCGACGAGACCGCGGCGCTGGCCGAGGCACGCGCGGGGCGCGCGCTGCCGCGGGGGATCGTCGACGATCTGCAGCGGACGACCGACGGCAACCCGCTGTTCGTCGGCGAGACGATCGCGCTGCTCGCGGCGCGCGGCGAGCTGGAACGTCGCCCGGCCGCCGCGGCGGCGGTGATCCCGAGCGGGGTCGAAGACGTCATCCGCGGCCGGCTGGCGCGCCTGTCGGCGCCGGCGCGGCGCGCGCTGCAGATCGCGGCGGTGCTCGGGCGCGAGCACGACGCGCGTCTCGGCGCGCAGCTGATCGCCTCGCACGGCGTCGGCGATCCGGAGGCGGCGCTGGCCGAAGCGGAGGCGCTGGGGTTCCTGGCGCGCGCGGGCGACAAGGTGCGCCTGTCGCACGCCCTGGTGCGTGACGCGATCTACGCGTCGCTGCCGCTGCCCGAGCGGCGCACGCTGCACCTCGCCGCGTCGGGCTTGTACGAGGCCGCGGCGGGTGCCGACGACGCGGGTGTCGATGCCGCGCACCACGCCTTGCTCGCGCTTCCCGAGGGCGGCCCCGCCCGCGCGGTCGCGCTGGCCCGGGACGCGGCCGCGGAGCTGGCCCGGCGGCTCGCGTTCGAGGCGGCGACCGAGATGTACGAACGCGCGCTGCGGGCCCTGCCGGTGGTGCCGGCCGATCCGCTCGCGCGCTGTGACCTGCTGGTGGCGCTGGCGCGCTGTCTGATCTCGTCGGGCGCGGTCGCCGAGGCCCGCGCGCGCGCGCTCGAGGCCGCGGCCCTCGCGCGCGCGGCGGCCGACGGCGAGCGGCTGGCGGCGGCGGCGCTGGCGTTCGGATCGGAGATCCGGATCGCCGTCGTCGATCCGACGCTGGTCGGCCTGCTCGACGAGGCGCTGGCCGCGTTGCCCGCGGACGATCTGTCGGTTCGCCCCATCGTGATGGCGCGCCTGGCCGCGGCCCGGCAGCCGTCGGACGATCCCGAGGTGGAGGCGGCCCTCGCCCGGGACGCGATCGCGCTCGCGCGCAAGAGCGGCGACGCCGGCGTCGTCCTGCGCACCCTGCACAACGGGCTTGCGGCGCTGGTCGACTACGCGCCGCCGGCGGAGCGCCTCCCGCTCGCGACCGAGCTGGCGGTGGCGGCGATCGCTGTTCGCGATCGGGCGCTCGCCATGCTGGCGCGGGCGCGGGCCTTCAACGATCGGCTTGAGCTCGCCGATGTCGCAGGCGCGGAGATCGAGCTCGCCGCCTTGGATGGGCTGGCGCACGAGGTGGGCCACCCGCGCTACCTTTGGCGCCCGCTGCTCGCGAAGGCGATGCTCGCAATCATGACGGGCCGGTTCGACGACGCGGAGCGGTTGCGCGCGGAGGCGGCCGCGCTGGGGACCATGACCGAGGATCCCAATTTCCCGGTCGTGCACGCGATGCAGGGGTTCGGGCTGGCGCTGGAACGCGGCGAGATCGACGAGCTGCGTGCGGCGGGCGAGCGGCTCACGCAGCTCATGGGCTTGTTTCCGGGCGCGACCATCTGGCGGCCGGTGATGTCAGCCCTCGCCTGGACGCGCGGGGGCGATCTCGAAGCGGCGCGCGCGGAGTGGACACGACTGCCGTTCGACCATCCCATGCTGCTCTCGGACAGCCTGATGCTGCTGTTCACCGGCGAGGTCGCGGCGGTGCTTGGCGATCGCGCGCGCGCGGCGGAGCTCGAGGCACGCCTTCGGCGCGCCAGCGGTCAATACGTGACGCTGGGCCAGATGGGGTTGACCTGGCTCGGCCCCGTCGATCGCGTGCTCGGCCTGCTGGCCGCGGCGCGCGATGCCTTCGACGAGGCGCAGGCGCTGCTGGAACGCGCGCTCGGGCAGGCGCGCGCGGTCGGCGCGGCGCCGTCCGTGGCGCGGATAGAGCGGGAGCTGGCTGCCCTCGCGCCCAAGCGGGGCCAGCCGCGCGTCGTTGCGAGCGCAGCGGCGGTGCCGCCCCTGACCATGACCGCGGAGGGCGACGTCTGGGTGCTCGCGCGCGCCGGCCACGTCGTGCGCCTGCGCGCGAGCCGCGGGCTGGCGATGCTCGCGCGGCTGGTGGCGGAGCCGGGCCGGGAGATCCACGTGCTGGATCTCGGCGGCGGTGGGGGTCCAGGCGTCGATACGGGCGACGCCGGTCCGCTGCTGGATCCGCAGGCGCGGGCCGCGTACCGCGATCGCTACGAGGATCTCGAGCAGGCGATCTCGGACGCGGAGGCCGACAGCGATCCGGCGCGGGCGGAGAAGGCGCGCGCGGAACGCGAGCAGCTGGCCGACGAGCTGGCGCGCGGGGTCGGGCTCGGCGGCCGGGAGCGGCGGGCGGGCGCCGCCGCCGAGCGCGCGCGCGTCAACGTCCAGCGGCGGCTCAAGGACGCGCTCGACCGCATCGCCGCCGCGGATCCCGAGCTGGGCCGTGACCTGGCGCGGTCGGTCAGCACCGGGACCTTCTGCCGTTACGACCCGTAAAGCAGCGCCGGACCCCTCACCCTGACCCCCTCCCCGGTTCGCGGGGCGAGGGGACCTGAGCTGCGCGGAACAATGTTCCGGGCGCTGTTACGCCCGAAGGGTGACTGCCAAGGAGGCAGAAGCCATGGAAGACATCGCACCGCTCGTGATCCTCGGATCTTTCCTCTCGTTCATCGCCTACGAGGCGATTCGCCCCGCCCGCAGGGACCTGCCCAAGGTCAGGTGGTGGCGGACCAAGGGGATCGTGTTCTTCGTCCTGACCGCCGTCATCTCGAGCGCGCTACCGTTCGTCTGGGCCGACTTCGTGGCCAGGCACGCGCTCTTGAAGCTGTCGGGCCTCGGGATGGTTGGCGGCGCGGCCGTCGGCTATGTGCTGTTCCAGCTCGCCGTCTACTGGTGGCACCGGCTGCAGCACACGTCGTCGTTCATCTGGCGCTGGTCGCACCAGATGCACCACAGCGCCGAGCGCATCGACATCTGGGGCGTGCTGCTGTTCCACCCGTTCGACATCGTGGCCTACACGGTGCTGGCGAGCGCCATCTATTCGCTGGTCCTCGGCCTGTCGCCGGAGGCGGTCGTGCTCGCGAACGTCTACGGCATCTTCGCGTCGTTCTTCCAGCACGCGAACATCCGCACGCCGCGCTGGCTCGGCTACATCATTCAGCGCCCCGAATCGCATGGCATCCACCACCAGCGGGGCGTCCACGCCTACAACTACGCCGACTTCCCGCTGTGGGACGTCGTGTTCGGGACGTTCCGCAACCCGGCCGTCTGGCGCGAGCAGGGCGGCTTCTACGACGGCGGCTCGAAACGGATCGGCGCCATGCTGCTGGGACGCGACATCTCGACGCCCGAGTCGAACCCGATGTCGTCGCGCCCGGCCTACGTCGAGCCCCAGCGCGCCGCCGCGTGACTCAGGGCGGGCAGGCGACGCAGGTCAGCGTCCCCGAATCACACGAGCTCCCCGGTGTGCAGGTGGCCACGCCGCAGGCATCGCCGGGGCTCGCGTTGGCGACGCACAGCGCGCCGCTGCAAGTTCCGGTCGAGCAGGTCGAGAATCCAGGCGATCCCGGGAACGGCGCGCAGGGGAAGTCGGGCCGGCCCGCGAGCGCGCACACGCCGCCTGCGTCGCACACGGTCCAGGGGACGCAGCCCTCGGGCGCGTCGGCGCAGCTCTGCCCCAGGGCGCGGCGTATGGTGCAGGTGCCCGCCAGGCAGAACTCGGTGCCCGGGCAATCGTTGTCGACGTGGCACGGCCCGCC
>Ga0111538_10004442_pt1 | contig 19474 bp, 21 predicted proteins | sample SoiMethybrSBSTD1_FD_79669 | JGI IMG/M metagenome (GOLD analysis project Ga0111538, IMG submission 79669) | Bulk soil microbial communities from a Populus tree surrounding site in Tennessee, USA - Soil MetaG P. TD hybrid SBSTD1 (version 2)... | ecosystem: Environmental > Terrestrial > Soil >...
GCGCTCCATCTCCTCGGAGATCGGCATCACCTGGTAGATCCCGACGCGTCCCTTGTACCCGCTATTCTTGCACACGTCGCAGCCAACGGGACCAAATGGCTGCCATGTGCCGTCCAGATCATCGTCCCTGAAACCGGCCCGTTTCAGGGCCTCTTCGGGGATCTCGACCGGCTTCTTGCAACTGCAGAGCTTCCTCGCCAGGCGCTGGGCCGTGACCATGATCACGGACGAGGCGATGTTGAACGGGGCGATGCCCATGTTCATGAGGCGCGTGAGGGTCTGGGGCGCGTCGTTGGTGTGCAGGGTCGAGAGCACCATGTGGCCCGTCTGCGCCGCCTTGATCGAGATCTCGCCGGTCTCGATGTCGCGGATCTCGCCCACCATGATGATGTCCGGGTCCTGGCGCAGGAACGCCTTCAGCGCCACCGGGAAGGTGAGCCCCTGCTTGTCGTTGATGTTGACCTGGTTCACCCCGGGCAGGTTGATCTCCGCGGGGTCCTCGGCGGTCGAGATGTTGATCCCCGGCTTGTTGAGGATGTTGAGGCAGGTGTAGAGCGACACGGTCTTGCCCGAGCCCGTGGGCCCGGTGACCAGCACCATCCCGTAGGGGCGCTGGATCGCGTTCAGCAGGAACTCCTTCTGGTCCGGGTCGTAGCCCAGCGCATCGATCCCGAGCGTGGCGCTCGAGGGGTCGAGGATGCGCATGCAGATCTTCTCGCCGAAGAGCGTGGGTAGCGTCGAGACGCGGAAGTCGATCGCGCGCGTCTTCGACAGCACCATCTTCATGCGCCCGTCCTGCGGCACGCGCTTCTCCGAAATGTCGAGCCGCGAGACCACCTTGATGCGCGAGACCAGCTTGTCCTTGATCGCGAGCGGCGGCTGCGCCACGTCGTAGAGCACGCCGTCGGTGCGGTAGCGGATGCGGTAGAACTTCTCGAACGGCTCGAAGTGGATGTCCGAAGCGCCGCCCTGGATCGCGTCGAGCAGGATCTTGGTCACGTACTTGACCACCGGCGCGTCGTCGACCTCCTCGCCGACCACCTCGGTCGAGGGCGTCTCGCCGTCGGTGACCTCGATCCCAGAGAGGTCCACGTCCTCGGTGACGATGTCCATCGCCTTGGAGGACGAGTCGGTGAGCCGCTTGAGGATCTTCTCGAGCTTGTCGTCCTCGACCACCACCGGCTCGAGGTTGAGCCCGGTCGCGAACTTCACCTCCTGCAGCACCTGCTCGTTGGCCGGGTCCGACATCGCGACGAACACGCGGTTGCCGCGCTTGGCGAGCGCGACCACGCGATGCGTGGTCACGATCTTGGTGTCGATCAGGTTCAACGGCAGCTGGTCGGCGTCGACCGAGTTGAGATCGAGCAGCGGGTAGCCGAAGGTCTGCGCGGCGAAGAGGGACACCTCCTTCGCCGAGAGCTTCTTCACGTTGACCAGCTGCTGGACGAAGGAAATTCCCGCCTTCGCCGCCTCCACCTGGATGGCATTGGCGTCGGCCTGGACGAGGCGCCCCTGCTGCACGAGCGCGCGCCCCAGGGCGCTGACGGAGGAAGGCTGGGCGGCCATCTTTAGGGGGTGTTTGGAAGTTTCCTTCTAAATCAATATCATAATGCGCGTTGTTGACTTTGCTTGTAAAGAGGAGGCTACCGCATTCGGCTATAATTTTCGACCCCATGGCCTTCCACGTCCTCGGCATCAGCCATCACAGCGCGCCTCTCGAGGTCCGGGAGAAGCTGGCCTTCGCCCCTGAGAAGCAGGCCGAGGCCCTGGGCGAGCTCGCCGGACAGCCGGGGGTCACCGAGGCGGTCCTGGTCTCCACCTGCAACCGGACCGAGGTCTACTGCCTCGCCGAGGACCCCACGTCGGCCCGGGCCTGGCTTTGCGCGGCGGGCGAGCGGGTCGGGCTGCAGGTCGACCGCTACGTCTACAGCCACAGCGGTGAGTCGGCCGTGCGCCATGCTTTCCGGGTGGCCGCGGGGCTGGATTCCATGGTCCTGGGCGAGCCCCAGATCCTCGGGCAGGTGAAACAGGCGGTGCGCGTGGCCGAGGGCGCCGGCACCGTGGGCGGGCAGCTGGGCAAGCTCTTCCAGCAGACCTACGCAGTGGCCAAGCAGGTGCGCACGGAGACGGCGCTGGGAGCCCAGTCGGTGTCCATGGCCGCCGCGGCGTTGAAGCTCGCGCAGAACGTATACGGCGATCTCGCGCGCACGCGCCTCCTGCTGATCGGGGTGGGCGAGATGGTGGAGCTCGCCGCGACCTATTTCGTGTCGCAGCGTCCGCAGGCGGTCGTCGTGGCCAACCGCACGCTGGAGCGCGGCGAGGCCTTCGCCGAACGCTTCGAGGGCTCGGCGATCTCGCTCGCCGAGCTGCCTGCGCGCCTGGCCGAGTTCGACATCATCCTCACCGGGACGGCGTCGACGCTGCCGATCCTGGGCAAGGGGCTCATCGAGAGCGCGCTCAAGGCGCGCAAGCGCCGCCCGATCTTCATCGTCGACTTTGCCGTGCCGCGCGACGTCGAGGCCGAGGTTGCCACGCTGGACGACGTGTTCTTGTACACGGTGGACGACCTTGGCCGCATGGCGCAGCAGGGTGCGGAAGCCCGCCGCGGCGCGGTGGACGAGGCCGAGACGCTCGTGGCCCGGGAAGTGAGCGCTTTCCGCGCCTGGCAGGAGGGGCGTGCCGCGGTGCCCGCCATCGTCGACCTGCGCCGCCGCGTCGACCGCTACCGCGAGATCGAGCTCGCGCGCGCCCGCGGGCGCCTGGCGCGCGGCGACGACCCGTCCGAGGTGCTCGAAGCCCTTTCGCGCGGGCTCGCCAACAAGTTCCTGCATCACCCCAGCCAGTCGCTCACGCGCGCCGGTGCGTCCGAGCGCGAGCGCCTGCTGCGCGCCCTCGAGGTGATGTTCCCGGACGAGCCCGACGCCGCTCCCGACGCGGAGGCCGGCGCGAAAGAAGCGCGGCCGAAGGGCGCGGCGTGAAGGATTCGATCGCGGGCAAGCTGGCGAGCCTGGATGCGCGCCTGAGGGAGATCGACGGGCGCCTCGCGGACCCCGACGTCGCCAACGACCTGGAGAACCTGCGCAAGCTCTCGCAGGAGCGTGCCGAGATCAGCCCCGTGGTCGCGGCGTTCGGCGACTGGCGCAGGGCCCAGGCCGACGTGGCCGCCGCCGAGGAGATGGCGCGCGATCCGGAGATGAAGGCCTTCGCGGAGGACGAGTCCCGGGCCGCGCGCGCACGCATGGGCGAGCTGGAGGAGGAGCTGCAGCGAATGCTCCTGCCCCGCGACCCCAACGACGAGCGCAACCTGTTCCTCGAGATCCGCGCCGGCACGGGCGGGGACGAGAGCGCGCTCTTCGCCGGGGACCTGCTGCGCATGTACACGCGCTACGCCGAGAGGAACCGCTGGCAGGTGGAGATCGTGTCCGAGAGCCCCGGCGAAGTGGGCGGCTACAAGGAAGTCATCGCGCGCGTCGTGGGCACCGGCGCCTATTCGAAGCTCAAGTTCGAGTCCGGCGGGCATCGCGTGCAGCGGGTGCCGGCCACCGAGACCCAGGGACGCATCCACACCTCGGCGGCGACCGTCGCGGTGATGCCCGAGGCGGAGGCGACCGACGTCGAGATCAACCCCTCCGACGTGCGCGTGGACACCTACCGCGCGAGCGGCGCGGGCGGCCAGCACGTGAACAAGACCGATTCGGCGGTGCGGCTGACCCACCTGCCGACCGGCATCGTGGTCGAGTGCCAGGACGCGCGCAGCCAGCACAAGAATCGCGAGCAGGCCTGGCGGGTGCTCGCCTCGCGCATCAAGGACAAGCAGGAGCGCGAGGCGCACGCGAAGGAGGCGAGCGAGCGCAAGAGCCTCATCGGCACCGGCGACCGCTCCGACCGCATCCGCACCTACAACTTCCCGCAGGGCCGCGTGACCGACCACCGCATCAACCTCACGCTGCACAAGCTCGATTCGGTCATGGATGGGGATCTCGGCGACATCACGTCGGCGCTCTCCGCGGAACAGCAGGCCGAGCAGCTCGCCGCGCTGGCGCAGAACCCGTAAGGCGCCGTGCATACCGTCAAGTACGCTCTCGAAGAGCTGATGCTGGCGATGGACCGCACCGACGCCACGGTGATCATGGCCGAGGTGCTGGGCGTGAACCGCGCCTGGATCGCGGCCAACCCGATGACGATCCTGTCCGAGACGCAGGACGCGCAGATCGAGATGCTGGGCGCCCAGCGCGCGATGGGGCGCCCCGTGGCCTACCTGCTCAACCGGCGCGAGTTCTACGGCCGCGACTTCGCGCTCGACGCCTCGGTGCTGATCCCGCGCCCCGAGACCGAGACCCTGGTGGAGGCCGCGCTCGCGCGCATGACGCCGCGCGCCCGCTTCCTCGACCTCGGCACCGGCAGCGGCGCGATCGCGGTGACGCTCGCCTGCCAGCGGCCCGAGTCGACCGGGGTCGCAACCGACGTGAGCGAGACGGCGCTGCGCGTGGCCCGCGGCAACGCGAGCCGCCACCACTGCTCGGAGCGCATCGAGTTCCTGAAGGGCTCGTGGTATGCGCCGCTCGGCCCCGGGACCTTCGACGTCATCGTCTCGAACCCGCCGTATGTCGCGGCCGGCGATCCGCACCTCGCGAAGGGCGACCTGCGCTTCGAGCCGGTCGAGGCCCTCACCGACGGCAGCGCCGACGGCCTGGGCTCGGTCCGCGCGATCGTGGCCGGCGCCCGCGAGCGCCTGGTCCCGGGCGGGTGGCTCCTGTTCGAGCACGGCTACGACCAGGCCACGGCCGCCCGCGGCCTCCTTGAAGCGGCCGGTTTCGCCTCCATCATTTCCCTGCCGGACCTGGCCGGAATCTCCCGCGTCGCCGGCGGTAAACTAGAGCAGTGAACGTAGTTGCGAGTTGGAGCGGACGTACGCCGCTCAACGCGCCATCCGAAAGGGTCTACCCATGAGCGTGCAGGACACCATCCGCGAGCAGGTCACCGGCCACCCGGTCGTGCTCTACATGAAGGGCTCGCCCCAGTTTCCCCAGTGCGGCTTCTCCGCCACCGCCACCCAGCTGCTCAAGATGTCGGGCGCGCAGGAGGTCTACACCGTGGACGTGCTGCAGAACCCCGAGATCCGCGAGGGCATCAAGCAGTTCGCCAACTGGCCGACGATCCCGCAGCTCTACGTGAAGGGCGAGTTCGTCGGCGGCTGCGACATCATGAAGGAGATGTTCCAGTCGGGTGAGCTGCAGAAGCTGATCGCCACCGCGAAGTAGCGATGCGGCATCGGCGCGGAGATACCAAGCTCCGCGTGATGTTCGGCGACGAGATCGCGATCGGTCCCGGCAAGGCCGAGCTTCTCGAGGCGATCGCCGAAACGGGCTCCATCGCCGAGTCCGCGCGCCGCCTCGGCATGTCCTACCGGCGCGCGTGGCTGCTGGTCGACACCATGAACCGCTGCTTCCGCGAGCCCGTCGTCGCCTCGGCCACGGGCGGCTCGGGGGGTGGCGGCGCGCACGTGACCGACTTCGGCCAGCGCGTGCTGGGGCGCTTCCGCACCATGAAGGCGAAGGTCGACCGCGCGCTCGACCCCGAGCTCGCGCGCTTCTCGGAGCTGCTGCGCTAGCCTCGGGTTTCCGTACCGTTATATCCGGCGGTATATTACGGCCATGCGCCGCCTCGCCGCCCTCCTCGCCTGCCTCGCGTTCGCTTCCCCGGCGCTGGCCGGCAAGCTGACCGTGTTCGCCGCGGCGAGCCTCAGGGAGGCCCTGGACGCGGCAGCGAGCGCATTCGAGGCGGCGAGCGGCCACCAGGTCGTGGTGTCGTACGCGGCGAGCAATGCGCTTGCCCGCCAGATCGAGGCCGGCGCACCCGCCGACCTCTTCGTCTCGGCCGACATCGACTGGGTCCACTACGTCGAGCAGAAGGGGCTCACCGCGCCGGGCTCGCGCCGCAACCTGTACCGCAACGACCTCGTGCTCATCGCGCCGGCGCAGTCCACGGTGCAGCTCAAGCTCGGGCCCGGCGTGAACCTCGCCGCCGCGCTGGCGGGCGGTCGGATCGCGCTCGCCAACCCGGCGGCCGTCCCGGCAGGCAGGTACGCGCGGGCCGCGCTCTCCGCATTGGGTGCCTGGCCCTCGGTCGAGAACCACGTGGCGGCCGCGGACAACGTGCGCGCGGCACTCGCGCTCGTGGCGCGGGGCGAGGCGCCGCTCGGCGTGGTCTACCGCACCGACGCGCTGGCGGAGAAGGGCGTGCGCATCGTCGACACCTTTCCGCCCGCGACCCATCCGCCGATCGTCTATCCGATCGTGCAGGTGCGTGGCGCCAAGCCTGCCGCGCGGGCGTTCTCCGAATTCCTCGCGAGCGCGCCGGGACGCGCGGCGGTCGAGCGCTTCGGCTTCCAGGCGCCCTGAGGGATGCCCACCGCCGCCGAGTGGGAGGTTCTCGCGCTCAGCCTCAAGGTGGCGCTCTGGGCGCTGGCCGTGAGCCTTCCGGCGGCGATCGCCGTCGCCTACGTGCTCGCGCGCCACCGCTTCCCCGGCGTCACGTTGTTCGACGCCGTCGTTCACCTGCCGCTGGTGCTGCCCCCCGTCGTGGTGGGCTTCGCGTTGCTCGTGCTCTTCGGTCGCAACGGGCCGGTGGGCCGATTGCTCGAGCCGCTGGGCATCGTGTTCGCGTTCCGCTGGACCGGTGCCGCCCTTGCCGCGTCGATCATGGGGTTTCCGCTGCTCGTGCGCGCGATCCGGCTCGCGATCGAATCCCTCGACCCGCGCCTCGAGCGGGCCGCGCGCACGCTCGGTGCCGGGCCCTGGCGCGTCTTCTTCACCGTGACGCTCCCGCTGGCCGTCCCCGGCATCGTCACGGGCGCGTTGCTCGGTTTCGCCCGGTGCCTCGGCGAGTTCGGCGCGACCATCACATTCGTCTCCAACATTCCCGGCGAGACGCAGACGCTGCCGCTCGCGATCTACACCGCCACGCAGGTACCCGGCGGCGACGCGCAGGCGCTGCGCCTCGCGATCTTCTCGGTGGCGATCTCGCTCGCCGCCCTCGCGCTCTCGGAGTGGCTGGTGCGCCGCAGCCGCCGCGCCTCGCTCCATGCTTGACGTCGACATCCGCCTGTCGCGCGGCCGCTTCGGGCTCGAGGCGAGCTTCGCCGCCGACGCGCCGATCGTGGCGCTCTTCGGCCGTTCGGGCTCGGGCAAGTCGACCGTCGTGGACGCCATCGCGGGACTGGTGCGCCCCGCCACCGGGCGCATCGTGGTCGCCGGCCGCACCCTTTTCGACACCGCGCGCGGGATAAACCTTCCGCCGGAGCAACGCCGCGTCGGCTACGTTTTCCAGGACGGCCTGCTCTTTCCGCACCTCACCGTCCGCGCGAACCTCGCCTATGGAGCGCGCCTGTCCGTGCCCGGCGAGCCTGTCGTCGACCGCGCGCGCGTGATCGCGCTGCTGGGCCTCGAGGACCTGCTCGAACGCAGGCCCGCGACCCTCTCCGGCGGCGAGCGCCAGCGCGTTGCCATCGGCCGTGCGCTGCTCGCGAGCCCGCGCGTGTTGCTGATGGACGAGCCCCTCGCCTCGCTGGACGGGCCGCGCAAGGCCGAGATCCTGAGCTACGTGGAGCTGCTGCGCGACGAGTGGCGCCTGCCGATCGTGTACGTGAGCCACGCGATCGAGGAGGTCACCCGCCTCGCCGACCACCTCGTGCTCCTGGCCGGCGGCAAGGTGGCGGCCCAGGGGCCGATGTCCGAGATCATGCGGCGGCGCGACCTCGCCCCGCTCACCGGGCGCTTCGAAGCCGGCAGCGTGATCGAGGCGCGCGTGATCGCGCAGGACGAGGCCTTCGGGCTCGCCACGCTCGCCTTCGACGGCGGGAGGCTGGTGGTGCCCAACGTCGACGCGCTTCCGGGCGAGCCGATCCGCGTGCGCATCCGCGCCCGCGACGTCGCGTTGGCGACGCAGCCGCCGGCCCGGGCCAGCTTCCAGAACGTGCTGGCCGGAACCGTGCGCTCGATCGGCGCCGAGTTCGGAGCCCTCGTCGAGGTCGAAGTCGCGGTCGGCGGCATCACCGTGGTCGCGCGCGTGACCCGCAAGGCGGTGGCGGACCTCGGGCTCGAGCCCGGCCGCGCCGCCTATGCCCTGGTCAAGGCCGTCTCGATCGACCGGCACGCCGTCGGCTACGCCTGAGTTAGGCACTGCGGTTCATATGGGTCCGGCCGCGCGCGTGCGGGACAATCGAGCGATGTCGGACATCTCCGCGAGCCTCGCGCTCGCACTGCGCCTCGTCGCCGGCGGCGATGCGGGCCTCTGGAAGATCGTGCTGTTGTCGCTCGAGGTGAGCCTCGCGGCCGCGCTGATCGCGTGCGCGTTCGGCCTGCCCCTGGGCGGCCTGGTCGCCGCATGCCGTTTTCCGGGCCGCCGCAGCACGATCGTCCTGCTCAACGCGATGCTCGGGTTGCCTTCCGTCGTCGTGGGACTCGTGGTGTACCTGATGCTCTCGCGCGCGGGCCCGCTCGGCGAGCTCGGCATCCTCTTCACGCCCGCGGCGATCGTGATCGCGCAGTCGATCCTCGTGCTGCCGGTGGTGGCGGCGCTGGCGCGCCAGTTCGTCGAGGATGCGTGGGACGAATATCGCGAGCAGCTCACCTCGCTCGGCGTGAGCCCCGCACGCTCGGTGCCCACGCTGCTCTGGGACCTGCGCTACTCGCTGCTCACGGTGGCGCTGCTCGGCTTCGGGCGTGCCGCCTCCGAGGTGGGCGCCGTGATGATCGTGGGCGGCAACATCGACGGGGTCACGCGCGTGATGAGCACCGCGATCGCGCTCGAGACGAGCAAGGGCGACCTGCCCCTCGCCCTCGGCCTCGGCGTCGTGCTCATCAGCGTCGTGCTGGCCCTGAACGCGGCGGCCTACGCCCTGCGCGAATGGAGCGCGCGCCGCCATGGCTGAGGGCTTCTTCCCCCTCGAGGCGCGCGGGCTCGGCGTGACGCTCGGTGGCCACGCGGCGATCGCGGACGCACAGCTCGCCATCGACGGCTCGAAGCGCGTGGTGGTATTGGGCGCCAACGGCGCCGGCAAGAGCGTGCTGCTGCGCTTGCTGCACGGCCTCATTGCACCCACCACGGGCGCGATCCTCTGGGCGGGCGCCGCGGCGCGCCCGCGCGAGCAGGCGATGGTCTTCCAGCGCCCGGTGATGCTGCGCCGCGGCGCCGCGGCGAATGTCGAATATGCGCTGCACGTGAACGACGTGCGCGGCGAGGAGGCACGGCGCCGGGCGGCCGAAGCGATCCAGCGCGTGGGCCTCGCGCACGTGGCCGAGCGCCAGGCGCGCGTGCTTTCGGGCGGCGAGCAGCAGCGCCTCGCGCTCGCGCGCGCATGGGCGCTGCGCCCGCGCATCATCTTCCTCGATGAGCCCACCTCGAGCCTCGATCCCGCGGCCGCCAACGAGGTCGAGCGCATCGTGGGCGAGATCCATGCCGCGGGCACGGCGATCGTCATGACGACGCACAACCTCGGCTTCGCGCGCCGCATGGCCGACGAGGTCGTGTTCCTGCACCAGGGGCGGATCGCCGAGCAGACGCCCGCCGAGACCTTCTTCCATTCGCCGCGCTCCGCCGAAGCGGCACAATTCCTCAAAGGAGAACTGCCATGGAACGGATCGCCACGTACTTCGCCCGGCTGAGCGCGGCGTGGATCGCCGCCGCCTTCGTCGCGGCGCTGCTGCTCGCCGCACGGCCGGCCGGCGCGCAGGAATTCATCACGGTCGCCTCGACCACGTCCACCGAGCAGTCGGGCCTCTTCAGGGACCTGCTGCCCGCCTTCAAGGCCGACACGGGCATCGAAGCGCGCGTCGTGGCCGTGGGCACAGGGCAAGCCCTCGACATGGGCCGCCGCGGCGACGCCGACGTCGTCTTCGTGCACGACAAGGCGGCCGAGGAGAAATTCGTGGCCGAGGGCTTCGCCGTCAAGCGCCTGCCGGTGATGTACAACGACTTCGTGATCGTGGGCCCGAAAGCCGATCCCGCCGGCGTGAAAGGCAACGACGTGGTCGCCGCCCTGAAGAAGATCTCGGCCAGGCAGGCGCCCTTCACCTCGCGCGCCGACAAGAGCGGCACGCACGCCGCCGAGCTGCGCTACTGGAAGGCCGCCGGCGTCCAGAAGCCCGCGGGGGCCTGGTACCGCGAGACCGGCTCCGGCATGGGCCCCACGCTCAACACCGCCGCGGGCATGAACGCCTATGCGCTCACCGACCGTGGCACGTGGCTCAACTTCAAGAACCGAGGCGACCTGGTGATCCTGGTCGAGGGCGACCGGCGGCTCTTCAACCAGTACGGCGTGATGTTGGTGAACCCGGCGAAGCACGCGCACGTGAAGAAGGACCCCGGCCAGAAGTTCGTCGACTGGATGGTCTCGCACAAGGGACAGGCGGTGATCGCGGGCTACAAGGTCGGCGGCGAGCAGTTGTTCTTCCCGAATGCGGGCAAGCCCGGAGTGTGACCTGGCGACAGGCCTGCGATAATGGCGCGCATGATCCGCATCGACATCCGGCCGGTCTGGCGCTTCCGCACCGACTCGGCCGAGCGCGAGTTCGACTTCACGCTGGTCGCGCTGCTGGCCGGCATCGAGGCCGACGGCAAGCTCACGCAGGCCGCGGAGGGCGCGGGCATTTCGTATCGCCACGCCTGGAACCTCATCGCGCAGTGGGAGGAGTTCTTCGGTGCGCCGCTGGTCGACAAGGCCCGGGGACGCGGCACGACACTCGCGCCGCTGGGCCGGCGGCTGCTCTGGGCGGGCCGGCGAGCCCAGGCACGCCTCGAGCCCGAGCTCGGCAACCTCGCAAGCGAATTCGCGCGCGCGCTCAACGAGTCGCTGTCGGAAGCGCCGGCCACTCTCGTGATGCACGCGAGCCATGACTACGCCGTGGCGATGCTGAAGGAGCTCGGGGCCGCCAAGGGCACGTATATCGACCTGCAATACCGCGGCAGTTTCGACGCGCTGGGCGCGCTGCGGCGCGGCGAATGCGACGTTGCCGGCTTCCACGTGCCCGACGGGCGCCTGGGCGCGCTCATGGAGCAGCGCTACCGCGAGAGCCTGCCGCAGGGGGCGTTCCGGCTCGTGTCCTTTGTCTCGCGCGTGCAGGGCTTCATGGTCCGGCCGGGCAACCCGCTCGACATCGCCACGATCGGCGACCTCTGCCGCGAGGGCGTGCGCCTGGTGAACCGCCAGCGCGGCTCGGGCACGCGGGCGCTGCTGGAGTACCTCGTTTCCACCGCGGGCCTCGACCGGGCGCGCATCGCGGGCTACGACACCGAGGAGACCACCCACGGCGCGGTCGCGGCGCTCGTGGCCGGTCGCCAGGCCGACGTCGGCTTCGGCGTCCAGGCCGCGGCGGCGCAATACGGGCTCGGCTTCGTGCCCGTCTGCCGCGAGCAGTATTACTTCGCCTGCCGCGCAGGCGATCTCGACGCACCGCCCATGCGCGCGCTTCTCTCCCTGCTGCGTGAAGAGAGCTTCGCCGCCGAGGTCGCCGTCCTGCCGGGCTATGCCGCGGTGGGCGCGGGCCGCATCCTCGCCGGCTTCGAGGCGCAACCCGCCGCGTGAGCACGCGGCAACTCGCAGTGGAGTTCCATCGCCGCTTCCACCACCAGGCTCCGGGCGAGGAGCAGCTCGCGCGCCTGCTGGCCGAGCCCGGCGTCTCACCGCGGTGATCGTCGCGCGCGGCCGGTTCGCGCCGTGGCTGCTCGCCGCCTGCGCCGGGCTCGCGCTCCTCGTCGCCTGGAGCTTTGCGGTGGGCCGCTTCCCGATTGCGATCTCCGACGTGTGGCGCGTGTTGTGGGCGGCAGCGACGGGCGGCGAGAGTGGCGTCGCGAAGAACATCGAGGCCGTGGTGCTGCAGATCCGCGGGCCGCGGATCGCGGGCGCGCTCGCGGTCGGCGCGGCGCTGGCCGCGGCAGGCGCGGCCTACCAGGGCCTGTTCAAGAACCCGCTCGTTTCGCCCGACATCCTCGGCGTGACCGCCGGCTGCGCGCTCGGTGCCGGCATCGCCATCCTCTACTCGCTGCCGATCGGCGCCGTCCAGGCACTCGCCTTCGCCGGCGGCCTCATCGCCGTGGGCCTGGTCGTCGCCGTGAGCACCTGGATCGGCGGCCGCGACCCGATCCTCACGCTCGTGTTGACCGGCGTGGTCGTGGGCTCGCTCTTCGGCGCGGGCATCGCACTGGTGAAATACATAGCCGATCCGTACAACCAGTTGCCCGCGATCACGTTCTGGCTGCTGGGCAGCTTCACCGGGGCGCTGCCGCGCGACCTCCCGGCGACGCTCATCCCCATCGCCCTCGGGCTGGTGCCGCTGGCGCTGCTGCGCTGGCGCATCGACGTGCTCTCGCTCTCCGACGACGAGGCGCGCTCCCTCGGGCTGAACGTGGGCCTGCTTCGCCTTGCGGTCATCGTCTGCGCCACGCTCGTGACGGCCGCCGCGGTGGCGCTCGCCGGCACCATCGGCTGGGTCGGCCTCGTCATCCCTCACGCCTGCCGCATGCTGGTGGGCGCTGCGTTCGCGCGCCTGCTGCCGCTCTCGCTCGTGCTCGGCGCGGCCTTCATGCTCGCCGTGGACACGCTCTGCCGCACCGCCTTCGGCACCGAGGTCCCGCCGGGCGTGGCCACCGCGTTCATCGGCACGCCCGTCTTCATCGCGTTGCTCGCCGCTTCCTTCAGGCGCTCCGCATGACGCTCGCCGCGCGCGCCCTCGCCTATGGCTTCGCCAACCGCGTTGTCGGCCGGGGCGTGGATCTCGACCTCGCCGCGGGCGAGGTGGTGTGCCTGCTGGGACCGAACGGCAGCGGCAAGACGACGCTCATCCGCACGCTGCTGGGACTGCTGCCACCGCTCGAGGGCTCGATCACGCTCGATGAGCGGCCGCTTGCCCAGTGGCCCGCGCGCAGCCGCGCCACGCGCCTCGCCTACGTCCCGCAGGCCGCCGAGACCTACTTCGACTTCAGCCTGCGCGAGATGGTGGAGATGGGACGCACCGCCCACCGCGGAGTGTTCGCGCGGCCGGGCGAGCGCGACCGCGCCCGGTCGGCCGCCGCCCTCGAGCGGCTGAACCTCGCAGCGCTCGGCGAGCGGCCGATCCACCGCGTGAGCGGCGGGGAGCGCCAGCTCGCCCTCATCGCGCGCGCGCTCGCCACCGAGGCCACCCACCTGCTGATGGACGAGCCCACGGCCAACCTCGACTTCGGCAACCAGGCGCTGATCCTCGAGGAGGTCGCGCGCCTGCGCGGCTCGGGCGCGGGAGTCCTCTTCTCGACGCACCATCCCGACCACGCGCTCGCGATCGCCGACCGCGTCGTCATGGTGCGCGGCGGCGGCATCATGGCCTCGGGCCCGACCGAGTCGACCGTGAATCCCGAAAACCTTTCCACGCTTTACGGCCGCCCCATCGAGGTCGTCCGGGTAACCTCCGCGGATGGCGTCTCTCGCCGGGTGTGCGTTCCCGGCGCCGCGGCACGCAGGTAACCTATCCCCGACCCAGACCTCCCGGAGGCTGCAATGCGCACCCCCCGCAAGGCCAAGAAACGAAACGGCTTCGAAGCCTCGCCGCGCCCGCCAGCGCTGCTCTTTCCCGAGCGCCGCGCCCGGCGCAGCCGCCTGGGCCTGTCCGCGGGCGAGTTCGCAGTGCTCGAGCGCCTGAGCTCCCCGGAAAGGATCCAGGCCTACCTCAACTCGACCCCCATCAACCACGAGCTGGACGGGGAGACGGTGCTCTCGGTGCGCGAGGTGATCCGGCAGCGGCGCGCGCACTGCATCGAGGGCGCGATGCTTGCGGCCTGCGCGCTGTGGGTGCACGGCGACCCGCCCCTGGTGATGCACCTCGACTGCCACGAGAGCGACTACCCGCACGTGATCGCGGTCTTCCGCCGCGCGGGCGCATGGGGCGCGCTCTCCAAGACCAACGGCGCGCCGCTGCGCTACCGCGACCCGATCTATCGCACGTTGCGCGAGCTCACGCTCTCGTACTTCCACGAGTACTCCAACCGCCGCGGGCTCAAGACGCTGCGCAGCTACTCGGTGCCTTTCGACCTGCGCCGGCTCCCGGTCGAGGATTGGGTCACGAACGAGAAGTCGTGCTGGCCCGCGCACGACCGGCTCACCGACCTGCGCCACTACCCGCTCATCTCCCGGCGCCAGGAAAAGCTGCTCGCCCGGCGCGACGCGTTCGAGCGCAAGGCCGGGAAGCTGGTGGAATATCCCCGGCCGGAGAAGAAACCGAGGTAGCTACCCGTCGACCACGGAGTGCAACGCCAGGCGGTTGCCTTCGCAATCGAGCACTACCGCGCGGAAGCCATGCGGGCCGATGGCCTTGACGGGCTCGACCACCTTGCCGCCCAGCCGACCCACCTGCGCAACGGCGTCGCGGATGCGGCCGTTCACGTTCAGGTAGCACAGGATCCCGCCCGTGCCGGAGACCTGCGAGGGCTCCTTCACGAGGCAGCCGCCGTTGCCGTCCTTGTGGTCGAGCACGCAGAACTCGTAGTCGCCGAACTTCTCCCGATGCACCTCGATGCCCATCACGGCGCGGTAGAACGTGGCCGCGCGGGCGAGGTCGACCACGGGAATGTCGAACCACACCAGGCGGTTGTGGGCGGAGTTGAGGTCGCTCATCGTTTCTCTCCTTGGGATCGTGCCCCGCGAAGGGCCTTGCGCATCACCGGCCGCCCGGGCTTGCGCCGCGCGACCACCTCGAAACCCTCGCGCCCGAACATCCGGCGCGTACCGAACCAGAGGCTGTCGTCGCGCGCCGCGCCGCGGCGGTCCACGGGGTACGCCTCGAGCAGGCGCACGCCCTTCCTGCGCGCGTAGGCGATCGCGCCCTTGAGCAGCGCGCGCGCCACGCCCTGGTGGCGGTGCGGCGAGGGCACGACGAAGCAGATCACCGACCACACGGCCTTGTCGTCGACCGCCCGCATGACCGGGGAGCGCTCGAGCTTGGCGTAGCGTTCGCGCGGACCGAGCGAGACCCAGCCCACCGGCTCGCCGTCCCGATACCCGAGGAGTCCCGTCACCTCCCCGCCATCCACCAGCGTCTTCATCTCGCGCCGGTTGGCCTCCGCGCGGCTGAGCCCCGCAGGCGCCGGGCCTCGATCACCGCTGCGCCGGTAATACATGCACCAGCATCCGCGCGCAACCGAGCAGCCGGACGCTCGAAAGACGGCCTCGAAGTCCTGCCAGCGCGATGGGGTGAGCGGCTCGAGCTTCACGCGAGCATGATGCCCCAGCCGCCGGGCGAAAAAAAACGGCGCCGCGAGGCGCCGTTTCCCGAGGGCCGATCGTGCTAGTAGCGCACCATGCGGCAGCGGCCGAAGTCGAGGTCGCCCTGGAATTCGCCGGAGCGGACTTCCTCGTAGTGGCCGGCGCGCGGGTTCCAGCACTCCTGGCGGAGGTTGTTGTAGGTGCTGTAGTCCCGGTTGCTGTAATAGCGCCGCTCGTAGTTGCGGCCCCCGATCGCGCGGCAGCGCGAGAAGTCGAGGTCGTTCTGCACCTCGCCCGGCCGCACGGCCTCGAAGTGGCCGGCACGCGGGTTCCAGCATTCGTCGCCCGCGCGCAACTCGATGCGGTTGCCGTAGTAGGGGTCGTAGGAGCGGTCGTAGTACACCTGCGCCGACGCGGTGGCGGCGGCCGTGGCGAGCAGCGCGCCCGCGGCAATGGCAGTGATCCTCATGGTTCCTCCGGACGGAATCTATGGGTGAAGAAGAGGGACACGGAGACGGGCCCATCGGTTGCGCGCGCGCGTAAGCGCGCGGACGCAGGACGGCGCGGAAACTTCTCTCGGCGGGGGACTACAGGCTGTGGCGGATCGGCGTCAGCCGACGCTCACCGCGCGGCGAGCCTGCGAACGAGGGAGGCACTCGCGAGCTCCCGCAATGCGTCCTTGCCGACCCAGCGAGGCGCCGCGGCAGTGGACTGCGCCAACCGCCGCGCCACCGCGATCGCCGCCTTGTTGAGGGCGGCGTTGCGCTTGCCGACGGCGCGCAGGGCCATGTTCACGGCCTTCTTCACGAAGTGGCGCTCGTCGGCCGCGCCGCGCTCGATGAGCGCGAGCCCCTTCAGGAACGGTGCGTCGCCTGCAGCCTTGTCGTGCACCGAGAGGCTCCAGATGAGCGCATAGGCGGCGCGCTTGCCGAACTCGTCCTTCGCCTTCGCCCACTTGTCGACCATCTTCCAGGCGTCCTTCGTACGGTCGAACAGCGCGAAGCAGAGTGTGTCCACCACCGCCCAGTTGTCGAAATCGCGCCGCCACCGGTCCATCTGCGCGGCGGTGACGAGCGCCGGATCGTCCACGTACGCACACAGCATGCGCGCCTCCAGGCGGTCGGTCTCCCAGAGCGCGAGGGCGAGCTCGTGGCTCCGGCCCAGCTCCTTCGCGAGCGCCTGGACGCGGCCCATGGGCACGCCGAAAGCCTTGTCGCTCGGGATGTTGAAGCGCGCCATGCCCTCGCGCCCCGCCTTGCTGCCGTTCTTCTCCAGCCAGGCGAGGGCATATTCCACCGAGGGCTTCCGGGCGGCCTTGCTCAATGCGCCTGCTCGACGACGCGCGACCACAGCGACACCAGCTCGGCTACCGGGGCGCCGATCTCGCCCGCCGCCGTGTGCACCATCACGACCTTCGAGGCCGGATCGACGAACACGAACTGTCCGCGGATGCCGCGCAGCGCGAACTGGCGCCGGGTGCCGCCGAGGATCCACGTCTGGTAGCCGTAGCCGAAGAGCCCCTGCACTCGCCCCGGCGCGAACTGTGGCGCCGGCGGCGTGGTCGCGGCACGCACCCACGCAGCGGGGATGAGCTGCCGCCCCTCGATCGCACCGTCGTTCGCGAGCAGGAGCCCCAGGCGCCCGTAGTCGCGCACGGTCGCGTTCAACCCCGTGAACGCGGCCTCGTAGCCGCCCTTGTCGATGAGCCAGCTCGCGTCGGCCTCGGCGCCCATCGGCTGCCAGATCTTCTCGGAGAGGTAGTCGGCCAGCGGCTTGCCCGTGGCGCCGCGCAGCACGAGGCCCAGGACCTGCGTCTCGCCCGAGGCGTACTTGAAGCGCTCGCCCGCGGGCCGCTCGCGGGTGCCGAAGGGCACGACCGTCGCCGCGCCTCCGGCACTTCCCTGGGCCACCGAGAGGCGCGCCAGCAACGCCACGTCGTCGGTGCCGTTGTAGGTCTCGCTGAAGCGCACCCCCGAGGACATCGAGAGCAGGTGGCGCAGCGCAGTCTCGCCGTACGCGCTGCCCTTCAGCTCGGGAACGTAGCGCTGCGCCGGGTCGTCGATCGACCTGATCGCGCCCTCCTCGATCGCGACGCCCACGAGCATCGCGACCACGGTCTTCGCCATCGACATCGACGTCATCCGGTGGGTCGCGTTGCGCTCGTACTGGTAGCGCTCCGCCAGGATGGTGTCGCCCTTGAGGATCAGCAGCCCCGTCGTCCGGTGGGTGGCGAGGTAGTCGTCGAGGCCGGCCGTGGTGCCCTGCCAGCGATAGCGGAAGTCCGGCTCCGCATCGGCGCGGCGCAGGCGCCGGGCCTCGGAAGCGCGCGCGACCTTGCGTGACGGCGTGACCTCGTCGCGGCGACTCACCAGCCCCACGAGGCAGTGCGTCGGCACGTTCGCGCTCGGCCGGCAAACGGGATAGCCCTGCGCCTTGCCCAGCGCTTCTTCGTCGGGTGCGGGACGCGCCGCGGACGGGGCGAGTGTCACGAGCGCGGCGAACGCGGAGGCGGCCGCGTTCCTCACGCGATCTCCGCAATCAACCGTTCGACGAGGTCCTGGGACTGCCGCACGTAGCCTCCCGCAAAGAGGTTGGCATGGTTGAGCACATGATAGAGGTTGTAGAAATCGCGCCGCACGCGGAAGCCGTCATCGAGCGGCCACGCCGCGCGATACGCCGAATGGAAGTCGGCCGGAAATCCGCCGAAGAGCGAGGTCATCGCGAGGTCGGCCTCGCGATCGCCCACGTACACCGCGGGATCGAAGATCACCGGCGTGCCGTCGGGCAACGCGGAGGCGTTGCCGCCCCAGAGGTCGCCATGCAGCAACGACTTCTCCGGCACGTAGCTGCGGAAGAACGCCTCGCAGTCCGCGGTGAGGCGCTCGCCCCGGTCCATCAGGCGCGAGGGCAGGCGGTTGCGCGCCGCGAGCCGCAACTGCGGCATGAGGCGCTTCTCGCGCCAGAACGCGAGCCAGTCGTCGGACCAGCCGTTGGGCTGCACCGAGCCGCCGATGTAGTTGTCGCGTTCCCAGCCGAAGCGCTTCTGCGGAATGCGGTGCAGCGCGGCGAGCGCGGCGCCCAGCGTGGCACCCGCCTGCGGGCCGAGGGACTCGAGATCGAGCCACTCGAGCACGAGCCAGGCGCGATCCTGGTCGCGGCCCTCGTCCTCGAATCGCGGCGTGCGCACGGCGTTCGCGGCCGCGAGCGCGGCGAGGCCGTCCTTCTCGCAGTCGAGGCGCGCGGCATCGTCGAGGGCGACGACCTTGGCGAAATACTCGCGTCCGGCGCGTTCGAATCGCCCCGTCGCGACGGGCTGCACCACGCGGGGATTGGCCACTACAGCCTGGCCAGGGCCTGCTCGAGGTCCGCGTAGAGGTCGGCGGGATCCTCGAGGCCGATGGACAGGCGCACCAGCGGCCCGCCCTCCCAGCGGCGCGCGACGCGATCGACGCGGCCGGGATTCGCGGGCGCCACCAGGCTCTGGAAGCCACCCCAGCTGTAGCCCAGCTCGAAGCCCTCGAGCGCGTCGACGAAGCGCACGGCTTCCTTGCGCCCGGCAACGTCGAGCTCGATCGCGAAGAGGCCACTCGCGCCGAGGAAATCACGCTTCCAGAGCGCGTGCCCGGGATCGGACCCGAGCGCGGGATACAGCACGCGGCGCACCTTGGCGTGCGCGGCCAGCCGGTGGGCGATCTCGATCGCGCTCGCCTGGTGGCGCTGCATGCGCACTTCCATCGTGCGCATGCCGCGCACTGCGAGGAAGAGGTCATCCGGGCTCGCGTTCTGTCCGAGGTCGCGCGCGGTGTCGCGCAGGCGCGGCCACCAGGCCTCGTTCGCGACCACCGAGCCCAGCAGCAGGTCGGAGTGGCCGCCGGGGTACTTGGTCGCCACCTGGATCACGAGGTCGGCGCCGTGCTCGAAGGAACGGAAGTTGAGGCCCGTGGCCCACGTGTTGTCGTGGATCACGACGGCGCGGTGCATGTGCGCGGTGCGCGCGATCGCCGGGAAGTCCTGCACCTCGAACGTGTTCGAACCCGGGCTCTCGAGGTAGACCGCGCGCGTGTTCGCCCGCATCAGCTCCGCGATGCCCTCGCCGATGAGAGGGTCGTAGTAGGTCACCTCGACGCCCAGGCGCTTCAACGTGCGGTCGCATATGCGCCGCGTCGGACCGTAGCAACTGTCCGTCACCAGGATGTGGTCGCCCGCCCCGACGGCCGCGAGAAGCGCGCCGCCCACTGCCGC
>Ga0111538_10004444_pt1 | contig 19472 bp, 38 predicted proteins | sample SoiMethybrSBSTD1_FD_79669 | JGI IMG/M metagenome (GOLD analysis project Ga0111538, IMG submission 79669) | Bulk soil microbial communities from a Populus tree surrounding site in Tennessee, USA - Soil MetaG P. TD hybrid SBSTD1 (version 2)... | ecosystem: Environmental > Terrestrial > Soil >...
CGCAGCTAAGGGTGAGTATTTCTTGCAAGGTGCTGCAGGTAAGCCATTCCAGCTCTTACAGCAAATGGGAGAGCGATTAGGTAAGGGTGGCAATTACGTTGAGGACATGAAGAATTTACTCAACACTTATGATAGGAGTCTTGAGCGCTGGATGCAGGTTTCAGAACTGAAAGAAAGAGTCAGACCTCAGATCAATGAGATAGCTAAGAGATACCCACAGCTAGCAATAACGCTGAGAGAAAATATCAATAACTTGTGGGGCCATAGAATGCCCTTTAGCCAGCACGTTGATAACTTCATTGCTGCTACTCCCATCCTGCGAGATGTTGTCGCGCCTATGGCTCTGGAGCGGATGTTAGGTGGAGTAAAGAATGGGCTGGTGACTGGCTTACTGCGATGGAATCCTAGGTTTCATGCTGTCAACTTTACTCAGACATTAGCGACGTTATGGCCTATTGCTGATTTTGAGGAGATTGCTCAAGGCGTTAAGTTGAGAGCGTCAGACGCAGGGCAAGCACTCCTAAAACGGCATGGAGTTGTTGACACCAGCAAGGTGGAAGGTGCTTCTAGAGGATTGGGAATCTCTGAGAAATTTAACCAGGAAACAGCCTTCCTGACAATGTATAATAGGGCAAGGAAATTTGGCCTGACTGACGCGCAAGCTGCTGATTACGGCACTCTGCGAGGTCGGGTTTATTCACAGTTCATGGGCTTGACAACTGACCAGCCAATAGCTTTCAGGAAGCTTGATCCCTGGGGATTGATGACTATGTTTCAAAGATTCCCAGTTAAGCAGACTGAGATGTTCATTGATATCTTGAAAGATAAAAACTATCCCGCGGCAGCTAAGTGGTTGGGAGTTCAGCTAGCATTAGGTGGATTCAAAGCAGCGACAATGGGCCAGGCAGGATGGCTAACTTATAAACTCTATAAGGACATTGAGGGGCAGTACGGGAAGACAGCTGCTGATATTTTTCATGTAGGTTTACCCTCGTTGCTGGGAACTGATATAAGTAGTAGCATTCAGCTCTATAATCCACCCTTTGGAGAGAACTGGGCTACGAGAGTTGGAAACTTTGCCGCTGGTCCTTTGATGGGATTAGTGGGGAGTGTGACTGGTGCTATGTTGTCGCAGTCAGCTCCAGAGCCGTCAGCTCTCAAACGTGGCTATGAGTCATTAGCAGCGAGGATTCCTGCAGCAAGATGGTTGAAAGCCTTGCCAATGCTGATAGATGGAGTAGATTACGATTTTAAGGATCCTGAGGGGCGCTTGAAATATAAGGGTGACTGGAGAGACTTGTTTAAGTATATGGCTGGGTTTAAGCCTGCAGGTGGTACGATGGGAGTTTACGATCCAGCTGATCCAAGGCAAATGAGGCCCGCGGAAATAGATACGTTTGCTGATGCTATGATGGATATGACTCAGAAAAGGAGCGATGTTTTAGATTATGCTGCTAGTAGGTATGGGCAAGCATTAGCATCAGGAGTTGACTTAGGTGATGATATTCAGACCTTGGTGAGGAATGAGGTAGATCACTGGAATAATCTCTGGCCTGAGTTCGCGATTAGTCATGATGATATCTTGACCCGAGCTAAGGCGAGAAGTCAGACAGTTCTGCAAGGAACAGCACAAAGGATAATGAAGGGAACTCCACCAGCTATCAGGAATTCGGAACTTTTCGCACCGGCTCAGCAGACGAGGGAGCCACTGCCACCTCCTCCTGGGCTGCCTTTTGAGTTTTTCGGAGGCGGATAAAATCAAAGGATAAGCAAGCTAAGGCTCTTTTCTCGAGATCTCTCAATGGAATTGAGCGAGGAAGGACGACAGTTATAATGTCAGTTTGATCTTCTGAGAAGATGACAAGATAATTCTCGCCTTCCTGCTCGATTCTAGTACTCATAATGGATGAGCGATAGCTTCCAGTTCTACTTTGGCCGAGTAATGCTTCTCAGCGTCATAGCAGTGAGTTACTAAGACAACCTTAAAGACACGGTTGCCAAAAGCGACTCGGTCGTCGCGCACAGGAACTGCAAGGCCTTCAACTATCAGCAGCTCTCTGTTATAGAGCCACTCCGTAAAAATGATTCTCATTATTTCCCCCAAGATGGATTGATTATTAGTTTGTAAACCCAGCAACCGTTTTCTTTCCTACCACGGTGCCACTTATCTAAGGTATGCTTGCCAAACTTCTCCTTACGAAAGTTACGGAGTTGTGCTGATATTGATGCCTCAGGATAGCCAGTCAGAAATGCAATCTCGCGCAGGGTTCTGGGAACTCCGTCCTTCATTATATTCCAAATCCCTAACATCTGGCCAGTGAGTCTGGCTTTGTCGTACTTAGGATCATAAACTGCTCCATCAAAGTCTGGCTTATTGAGTGCAATGAAAGTCTCTAAATCCAGCATTTCTCCTCCTCATCTGTCCGGTTTCCGGACAACCCGATCTACCTTTCCTCCTGGAACTAAAATTAGATAATATCGACACTCTAAGTTAGCGCACTGAACGACCGCGACTCGACACCTTCCGCCGCTTAGAATTGTTAAATCTCTTATCTTTAGTCCTAGCTTTAGTTTGCCGCACGACGGGCATCGCCTGCCTGATAACTTTTCCAGGAAGCTCCACCTCATTGACATTACCTTTTTGACCTTCTTTGACGAGCGCTCTTCCCAGAAGGTTGTAATTCGACTCATCTAAAAATCTCCCATCAATGTCCTCACTCTCCACTTTTCCATACTTGATGAAAGTACAGATAGCTAAAACGTGCTTGAGCCAATAGACCCCGAGGCACTGCAAAGGAGTTATGCCAAGCAGACCAGCAACAGTCTTAAAATTCCACAGCCTGTCCTCCTGCGCATTGCCGACAGTATAATCATTTCCCTTGAGAATAATCAGCTCATCTTGCTTCTTCCTGAACTCTCCAACGAGTGCCTCGAAGTCCTTGTTGTTCATTAGAATTCCCCACTCTCCAGAATAATGATCTCACCAATATCTTCACTATCAGGGCAAACAGGTTCTTCGTAGCTAAGCTCGTCAATCTCAAATCTACGCGGAACCTTATCTCCTTGCTCCAGCGTCACTATGATTTTAGCATCCTGAGGCCAATTTTGCAACTCAGCTATTACACCTTGAACTGTCATCATTTCCCCTCCTTTTGAGCCAGTAGTTTCGCCATACTAAATGTTTCTTGTTGTGCTAACTCATACACCTCCTTTAAGCCAGCTTCAATGTAAGCTATCAACACTTCACGTTGCTGTGCTGGCAACTTTAATCTAGTCTGCTGCTCCCACAAAGTGACAATCGCTTCTCCACTTCTCATCGCCCTAATCCTCTCGGCATATTCCCTTGCCATTTTTGTATAAAGTTAGGATCCTCAATCCTGAAGATCTTAGCTATTTTCCCTGATTTAGGATCTTTTGCGATTGTTTCAGTAACAGCATTTGACTGCAATAATGTATCAAGAACACTCGCAAACTCCTGCGCATTACAATAACTATAATTTCTCTTAAGTAACTCAGGATAGCTAACATATCCAAACCTTGCAGTTGCTGCCTCAATCTGCTTGAATACTCTAATAACGTCCTGAGAGTTAGTGGCTGTTCCATGCCCAGCAAAAACATTAGGTAAGCCTTCATCTAACCAAACAACAGCTTCGATTGCTTTGGCTATGTCAACCTCGGTGATGATAAGTGGATCTTTGTCAGCCAAGCTATGAATCTGCGCGAGCTTCAAGATATGAATGTCCTTCCGCGACCCATAACCTCTAAGCCTCTCATCATCATATTCCTCCTCAGGCTCAGGGTGCTCCATGTAGAATTTCTTATAGGCCTTAAAGCCATCATCACTAAACTGGAATGTCCCTTTTAGATTGCCAATATGCTTGAGATCAGCTACTAGATTCTTCTGTAGCATTTCGTGTCCAGTACTCCACGTCGGTATAGGGACTCTCTGTCTTCTACCTGATCCCCATACAAAGAGGATACGCGAAGTGAAACCCTGACCAACTGCTCCTTGCGGTAAGACATCCTTAAGCGTTTGGGTAGTCGATGCAGCAAGAAAATTGATAAAAGGACCTTGGACAGTCTCAGCCTCACGCGAAATGGTTTTCTTTTCCCATCGAGTAGGGCAGTCATATAGGTCAGTAAGGTCTGCGATAACTCCGCTTCCATAGGCGTCATGGCCCAGGAATACTCCAAGCTCACTTGCATAGATCATCACAGGAGAAACAATTTCGACCTCCTGTCCTCCATTCTCTGTTACGGAAATTTTTTTCTCAATTGCATTGCTTAAATCTTTGATAAGGGCAGCGGCCGTGATCTTGTCGCTGAACTTCCTTATCCCAGCGTTTTCCGCAAGTGCCATCCCAATGCCAGTAGCAATACTTTTCCGGCCACCAGCTGGTCCAACTAGGATCACGTAGATGTTCGGGTATATCTTGAACATATTGAAGTTCAGGCATATCTGTCTCCTCGTGATTGCAGCTATTAGAGAACAACCTGTCCAATAGTGGTAGCACGATGGACTCTCCGTGTCCAAGGTATACTCCATGTACGCGCGCAGCCAATTGTCTAGATTTCTCATCTTTGTTATTGCAAGCCAAATCTATCATCTCCTGGCAGGATAACCCTTCGATCATCTAAGTGATCAGCCAGCTTTCTGAGCATTCTAGCGACACCTGGGCGCGTTGCATCACTAATCCATGTTGCTGAGGTATCATTTCCAAAAGGGAAAAGGATTAGAATATGCCCAACTTCACCCTTCCCGTAACGGCCTGCAAGCATAGCCTTTATGTTGTCGCTCCAGTTCCTGAGCGCCTCTTCCGCTTCTAGTTTGAACCGTCTGTGACGTGCTGGAGTCATCATCTTCCTCCTTTAATTGATCCAGTTTTTCTTGGTAAGTAACCATCATGGCCCTGTAATAGTTAACTTTGGCCTGATAGATACGGATTAGAGAATTCCTTGCGCGCTTGTTCATTTCACCTCCTTTAAGCCATTGATAGTAACCGCTCTTTTATTTTTTCCTCCTTGAAACAACCTTCTCTAGTTGCTCGCTCTTTCCATGCCTCGTAGGAAACGTCCTCGCCGACCTTATACGCCAACATTGCTCCCCAGCTGTAGCCCCACTGGAACTCCCCTGGGATATGGCAGTCTTTTCCATGGATAGTAAAATGGACTTTCCCTGCAGCTTCTTCAGAACGCTGAAAGAACTCTTCAGTCCGCTCGGGAGGGCCACTCGCAAGGAAAGAATCATGACCTTGTTGGTGCCACTTGACCCAGGGGCAGGTTTCCCATAGTTCGTACATTGACTCGTTGAGGACGTCTGGGACAGTGGATTGCGGTATGTAAGATACCAAATCTCTAAGTATCTCATCAGGCATCTGGCCTGTGTTGGTGAGAGCGGATGCCGCCTTATAAGTTTGTCTAACCCTTCCCATAGGTGTAACAAGACGTCCTTTTGTAATGGCTTCTTGCTTCGTCCACTGCCACCATTGAGGGATCTCTGGGACTTTTGTAGCGTACTGGTCATAGGTCATCCTTGCAAAGTCAAATGGAACATTGGCAGTTATTGCTAGTTTCTTATACTCCATCATGTAATTGTAAGCGTGAACTACGCGCTTAGCAATGTCATATTCCTGGGAGTCGGACTCGATCTCATTGGGCAGCTTTCTGAAAATGGCGCCACCGACGACCTTGTGGATCTTAATTGGAGAAGCAAAAACAGACAAGAGAAACTTGCAATCAGAAAGCCAAGCAACAATGCGAGCCTCAGCCTGGCTAAGATCTCGCTGCCAAAAGACTGAATGTAGTGGCGGACTGTACATGAGTCGCATAATCTTTGGGACAGTCTGAGGTGAAGAACCGCGCCATTTAGGGCTTTGCTTAAACGCCCACCTCCCAGACTTAGCAACACTAACACAAGCCATGTAGCCGAGATAGTGTTCACCATCACTATCAGTATCAAAGTCCACATTGATATAATTACTCTCCTTCGTCCTGAGGTGTCTGATCTCTAGGATCATATTCAGTTGTGGTATATTAGGATGACCCGCCCTGAGCTCTCGGAGTGTATTTTCGTCGGTTGTGATAGCATCTGAGCCTCTCTTCTTTCTGACAGGAAGCCGAAGCTCCTCATAAAGAAGAGCAGCGACTTGAGGAGTAGATTTGACGTTGATTGCTCGCCCAGTAATTCTATCAAGCTCTTGCTGTCGCAATTCTCGCTCAGTTTTAAGGATATGGCCCAGTCGTTCGTGCCAACTGCGATCGAGACGCAATCTATTCCGTTGCATTTCAAGCGCGATTGGTAGGAAGCGATTAACTCTTTTTCTGTAGCATTCTGTAAGTCCAGCGGTAGCGAGATCCCTTTTGATTGCTTGAGAGACTCTTGGTGTTGCCACCATATCTTTACAGTTGTAGGTAAAGGTTTTTTCATCAGGTTCTTTCTTATTCCAAGTTTTTCCTTCGTCCTTGTAGTAAGGATAGAAGGTGTAAAGCATGGTAGTAAAATCTAATCCCTTGTCAAATTCAGGATAAGCAATGTTCATTGCGAGCATTGGATCGAAGTTGATTCCTCCTGGCTCTGCGCCGTAGTCCAGGAGGTAATCAAGGTCATAGATAATATTTTGATTCTCAAGTAACGGATTGTCTCGCATAGCAAGGCTGAGTTCGCGCCAAATGATACTTTCCTCCACCACACTCCATGCTGGGCCAGTCGACTTCTGAATTGGGACACAGAGGGCATACTGAGGCCTAGCATAACTCGAGAGTCCGAAGCATCGTAGCGTGTCACCGACAGTTTCAATGTCAAGAGTCCACGGCTCTTTGGAACTACCAATAAACCGGAGAAACCCGACGACCTCTTCCAATCTAGGTGCAATGACAAAGACATCTTCTGGCTCCTTCTGAAGGATACGAGGAGCAGTTGATTCAACTGCAACGCGCTTAAGTTGGCGTATTAGTATGTAATACCACTCCCAGTTATCCCTCATTATGTAGGCTGGGTGTAGGGCGGGTATGACTTTAAGTCCGTCAATAACTGGACTTGTAAGGATGCTTCCGTGCCATTTAGTAATGCCGTCGGCCCCTGGACATAGGGTCTTAAGAGCTTCATTACCGAGAGCAACCACGACGTTGGGTCTGTATCGTCTGAGCTCCGCCAAAAGAAGTTCACGCCACCAAAGGAGTTCTTCTGTCGGTTCCCTACGTCGCTTGGGATCCTTGTAGAAAACGCTAAAATTATCCCCTGGAGGTCGTCGCTTTGATACATTGGAGCGATTGCAGTCATCAAAGTTGATGTTAGCATTTCTACATGCTTTTCGAAGTAAATTGCCTGACCCTCCCACGAAACCTTGAGGGTGGTGGATGCGTGGGGCTCCGCATTCTTTACAAAGTCCTGGATAGTTAATTCCTCTCTTACATCTGGTGCACTCATGCCATGCTACCTCCTGGCCTCCAGGAGCTTCACCAATGAAGGTGATTAAAGCTCCAGGGTTGATAGTTGGTGGACACTCAACTGTTGGCATTACTCATCCTCTTCATCGCCGCCCAAGGGATCGTACTTCGACGCTGGAGCTTCTTGAACTGGGGTAGTTGAACCAGCGCCAAGGACTTTTCTAAGTCGCTCAACAATTCCGGCGTGGTAAGCTGGGTCTTTTTCACATAGAAGGAAATTTCGCCCTGTTTGGATAGCAGCTTCGCCCAACGATCCTGAGCCGGCGAAGAAGTCAGCAACAGTTTCTCCAGGGGCTGTGCTAGTTTCGATAAGTTGTCTAAGGAGGCTAACTGGCTTCTCGACAGGGTGGGTTTTCTTGTTAGACGGGACTGGATCATGAGCGAGCACATTTGATTGCCCTTGCCGAAGTAAGGCACGGTTACCTTTACGGCAAAAAAAGCATGCTTCGTAGCCCGAGCCCCATCTAGAGTCTGGATGATTAACTTGGCCAGGTCCAGGTTTGACCCACAGAAGTGGGATAGGTTCAACTGTAAATCCAACGTCTGAGAGCATTTTGAAGACTTTAGTATATTGCTTGATGTCGAAGAAGAAATAGGCATGGGTGTTATCTCCTAATAAGCGGTAAGCCTCCTTGACCATTCTAGCAGTCAAGTCCATTATGTCATAAGTTGCATCATCATAGATGGTTGGATGGGGACTTCCTTTCTTCGTCTCACCCTCGTCCAAGTTGATTCCATAAGGAGGATCGGTGATGACGCACTTCAAGCAGCCGTCAGCCCATGACTTAGTGATCTGCAAGCAATCACCTAATTTAACCTTATGCTCGACGCTCTCAAGGTCATCAGCAGTAGCACCATTCCCCTTGGCTGCCTCCATCTGGAGCGCTGCAGCCTTGATGGTTAGGTCTTGGCGCCTCATCAATAATCTAAGCTTGTTATGAGCTTGAGTTTTATTCTTGCTCTCACCTAGCTCTGGTAAGACCTCCATTGCTTTGGCTAGCCGGACGTCCTCCCAGACCTCAGACTTAGACTCACCAATATGGTCAGCAACATCCCTTATTCCTTCGCCGTATTTTTTACTCCTAATCTCTGCGATTCGCTTACGAGCGACGACTTCGTCCTGCCAGGATAAGTTCTCTCTCATCAGGTTCTCGTCGAGTTCCATTTCCTCCTGGTCTAAGCGATCTGTCACATCATCCCTCATGGTAGCAGGGATTTCTGTTCTTTTGAGTTTGACGTAAGCGCAGAAACGACGGTAGCCAGCGACGATCTGATAAGTGATATGAGCCGGAACGTCCGGGAACCGGACACGATCAAGTGGACAAACTACTATTGGATTCATTAGGCCGTGAGCTTGTATTGATGTTGCTAACTCACTCAACTTGGCCTCGTTGATCTTCTGCCGTTGTCTGTCAGCAGGGATCAGGATTGCTCTCAGACTAATCATGCTAATCGGTGGTGTCTTATTCACTGTTGCTTCTTCTGCCATTTTTATCTCCTCCTTGTTTGGTTAATTAGGGACGGGGCCACGGCTTACCGTACCCACCACAAGTCGCCACGTCTTCCTCCAGGCTCCGCTAGGGAGTTTCTGAGGCCCCTATGTGAACCCTTGAGCCGCACCCTATTAACCAGGAAGCATGAGGCAATTTAGACTGAATTAAAAGCATCCCTTGTTTAATCGGGTGCTAGTCAGTTGCCGGTCTCACGCTCCTAGCCGATCTTTACTGTGCGCCTCTCAGGACTGCTGCTAATTGAGGCAAATTTGGCCGCTTGTCATCATACTTCAGCTTGCCAATGAACTTGAGTGTCTGCAGTTCTTCGGTCGAGAACTTACCGTCTGGCCTCCATTCATGGCCTATGACGATGAAGAACTTCTTGATTGAGAACGTAGGATCAGGTGATGACAACGATCCTGGGGTTAAGCCAAAGGCATGATATATCTTATACTCCTGCCCTGCCCACTCAGGATCTAAAGGAGCCATTTCGCAGTTGACATATGGCTCTTTCTGTCCTGTCTTAGCGTTGACTGTTTTCGCTATTTTGACTTCTGCCTTGATGATGGCAATAGTCATTTCACGATCTGCTGGAAGTAAAGGCTTTTCCTTTACCTCATTCAAATTTATATCTAAGTCCATTTCTCCTCCTTGTTATGCTGCCGATTTTAAGCCCTTCATCTCAGCGATGATCTTGGGCCAGATTTCCCCTTGCTTCTCTGTCGCCTTTAGTGACTTGAACGTAGTCCTAGCCATGTAAACTGCATCACTTTTTGTCCTGATAACATACTCAGGCTCAGTGCCGGCAGCTCCTGGTGCAATCTCGCAGTGCCATATCTCATTGTAATAGCCAGGAACGGTCTCTGTCAGTTTGCCTGTAATAGCAAATGCTTTGAAGGTTCTGCCACTGTACTCATCCTTATCATTGGCCTCATGAAAGGTACAAATGACATTGAGCTTCTTTGAGCACAGCTTCTGTAAGGTATCCTTAACGATGGACTGCTGTGAGAGGTAATTTTGTAACTGTGGATTTGTCGTTGAAGGCTTCATGCCATCTAGCATCAGCACCCTATTCATGACTCCCATTAGCATGAAGGTCATAGAATCAACGACAACAGTTTTAACTCCCTCAGACTCAATCCGTTGCATCTTGGCCTCAAACGCAGTCCAACCGCCTCCTTGAATGTTGGTATCTGTGTAGACGTCCGAGATGATATATTTCCATAGCTCCCGAGGAACTCTAGCCCGTAAACTTACTATCCGCCGATCCCAGTCGGCAAAGTAAACAGGCCGGAATTCCTCGAAGCCCGCCATCAGCCCTGCCAAGGTGGTCTTGCCAGAGCCGCTCACTCCCCACACCGCCGCCCTGATAGGATCAGTTGCAGCTGTTTCATCTAGCGTAGGCACAAAAGATAGCTCCTTTCTTCGTAGCCTATCAAAACCTAGAAAGTTCGCATTCATGACTGCTTCCCTATGAACTTAACTGGTGGAATCTCAGCCGCCTTTTTCAGGTCAAAATCTGAGATGTCAGTTGTATGCTTATATGCTCCAATTGGAACACCAGCAATATCATCATCAGTCGGTGGTACATTCTCCATCTTGACCTCTAACTCCGGCACTTGGAGAGCTCCACGCTGCAAGGCGCCCCAGAATTTCGTCCAGGTCTGCTTGTTCGGGAACTTCAACATGCCAGGAGTGAAAGGTTCTCCATCTATAAACCCAACAACATCAGCCTCAACCCTGCCATTTCCAGTATCTTTCTCTCCTGAGACTGGCGGGAATGGAATCACTTTCCTATTGAAGATCATTATTACACTCATTTTCTCACCTCCTTTCTCTTTCAAGTTCCTGAATCATCTCTTGGAGTTCACCCCACTTGCGCTTGTCATACTTCCCTTCCTTGCTCGCTCCCCACACCTCGTGAAAAAGCGCCCAGAAGATTTCTGAGCTTCTCAGAGGGAGTGAGTCTTGGGTGGTGGTATCCTTGTCCGTGGCCTCGTTTAGGGTGCTTTTTCCAATACCTTCTACGGTTCTCTTTAGCTTTATTATAGGCATAACTCATTAGAGATTCTGAGCCTCCATACTCATTTTCTGCAGACGCTCGTCTTCTAATGGAGTCCAGACAGCGCGCTCGTAATCCAAGTCAATCAATCTGCTACGAAACTCAGGAGTAGCAGCACAAAGAGGGCGATAAGAACATCCTCCAAAAGCCCCGCAGTTCTGACCCCAGTCTTCTTGCCAGTCATTCCTCTGGCGAGATATCTCAATTCTATAGGCAGTTCGTAAGGTGTTACGATGCCACTGAGCCAACTGGGAATCAGACCAATAAATTTCCTTCGTTTTGAAGTAGTCACTTAATGGTTTAGCCCCCTTTGTTTTAGGTTCTTTCTGCACCCAGATGCCGTGGACTAGGGCATACTGAGTATCAACGCCTAGCAGCTCACGAGCAGCAATGGTGTAGCCGCAAAGGCCTTGATCCATCCTAAAACCTTCTAACCATTGCTCTGACACTACCCAAGAAGTCGTCTTGAGATCATTGACATACAGACGATCTCGCATCTCAAGAACTCCGTCGATGATACCGACATAGACGACATCTTTGGATTCTTCAATTCCACTACTGAGGCTAGCAATTCTAATCTGTCCAAGATACAATGCGAAAGGGATTTCGATGTAGTGGAATCTGAGCCCGAATGGTTCGTAGTGCTCGCAATACCCTTGATAAATTCTAAGAGCATTGTTGAGTGATCGCTTATCATCCTGCATTACCTCCTGCTGCATTTCAGAAGGCATGGACTCCTGGTATGAGTGGATTAGATGACCAGCGCCGATCTTCAAGGCATCGTTGTAAGGACGCCCATCCATCTTTGATCGCCTAAACCACTCAATACCAGAGTGCATAGCAATGCCAAAGCCAGGGGCAGCAGCTTTACCTTTAGCAATGACATGCTGTTCCTCAAACCACCAAAACTTCATTTCACAAGCTCGGTAGGTTTTGAGGAGGTGCGCGTCGACTATGATTGCTTTAGATAGGTCGATTTCAGCCGCGAGGTTCTTGACGACCTCAGGCTTAGATATATCACTCACATTGAGTTCTGTGATTGGCGTAGCTTCCGACATTAGATGATCCCAGCTCCTTGTAATTCTAAGATCAATTGAAAGTCAGGTTTCCCCGTAGCCCTGAGTTTTGTGATGAGATCAGCTTTGAGCCCGAAGTCCTCGAGTTTAGCAGGAGCTTTCTTCACGCGCGATTTAGTCCGCGGTCTGCCAACCTTGGGAACATAAGTCCCGTCATCAACATCTATCTCCATCATCTTGGCAGCACGACCCAAGGCGCGTTGAATAGTCCGGCGTTCCTGTTCCTTAGCTACAAGTTGATGTAACTCAAGGTCGGACATTTCCCAAGCAGCCCTCTTGCCTAGTTTATGAAGAAGGCTGGTCTGATTTGGGCCGATCCCCATGCTCTTCTCGCAATCCTTCTAAATGTTTGATTAGTAATTTACGGATTAGCTTGCTCATGTCTCCATGATCGGGACACTCCTTCTTGAGCAAGGCATATAAATCGTCTGGCAGGACAACCCTGACGCTTTTCTGTCCTTCTTTTAGAATGCTCATGAGTTATAAACCCCATCTTCATCTCTCCCCTAGAAACAGTGATCCTAGGGGCCAGTCGCTAAACCAACCCCTAGGAATTTTAATCACTGCAACTGTCGATTACTGCGGAGCAGGTTGATCACTTTTGATGATGCCAGCTGCCCGCAGGAGCTCTTCCTGTTTCTCCTGACTGAGTTGCTTGAACTTCGCCAGGTTGGACTGAGTCTTCGGCTTGTCAGGACGGTTCGCGTCCCGGAATTCACGTTGCAGGTCGATGATGTAGGCTTTAGTGGCGTAGTCTAGCAACGTCTCTAGGCCCTTATCGTGATCGACTGTTCCGTTATCTCCGGAGCCGAATAGCTGTACAGCCTCCTCGACGGTCTCAGGAATCTGAACCTCAATCTCTCCCAGCGAGACGTTTTGGTTCTTCTCCTTATCCCGATAGCTTACAGGTACTTTCTCACTTTTCATCTTTATCACCTCCTTCCTTCATAACATTACTGATTAGGTGGTCTAAACCAGTTGGCCCCATGCCTCCACACCAACAAGGCAGCCAAGTTCCTGGAGTCATACCGTGTGGAGCACGATGATGGCACTTTGGACAGATCGGAACATCCGATCTTCCACACATTTCGCAAGAGCCATATTCAAACTCATCGTTCATCATTTGAACTCCAACATATCACATTGGTCGGTCAAAGTCAATTGATAAGAAGCTCACAAACGCTCACAATTACTACCCACAACTTATCCACAGGCTTATCAACAGAGTTATCAACAGTTGTGGATAAGGTGTGGATAGTAGGTGGCGTGCGTCCGGTTACCGGACACAATGAGCTTATAACTTAGACTTCTCATCCTCCTTCCCATCCTGCTTTACCTCGTACATTCTCTGTGCCATCGCCGCTAGGCCGATCTCATAGTGGTATGAGCAGAATTGTCCGCGGACTTTCTCACCTGGCAACTTGACGATTTTGCAAGGTTGGAGCCAGCATCTCTCTCCGCTGTCTGGGAAGATGTAATCGCACCTATTTTCATAATCCTCTACGACGATACCTGGCTTTGCCACTTCAGTTTCCTTTCTGTTTTATATCTGCGAGGAAACTTTTATAGACCTCAACTGCATCTCTTCTGAGCAAATCCAACGCATCAAAGAGGTGCCTAGTTTCATCGCAGCACTTGAGATTAGGACTATCTAAGTCATGATGGTTCTTGAATAGTGTCCAAGCACCGATCACGGCTACCAATGTTATGGCTAAGTCTCTATACTCAAGTGGTATTGCTTGTAAGTAAATATCATCCACATCATCAAGTCCGCGGTTTGTGCTGCGGTCGTCCTTTTCTGCCATCTCCTTTTGCCTCCTCTACAAGTTTTAGAAACTTAACTGACTTATTAAACCTAACCAACGTAGATGCTTGCCGTCTAAGTTCCCTCCTTAATGTCTTGACGGGTATTGCCTCATGTTGCCATGAGTAGCCTTTTGGATACTTGTAATGACGACTTACGACGTCGAAGGCATCAAGCACGTCAAACCGGACAGTACCACAACTAACACAAACCAACGTCCTTTTGCCTCCATACCATTCTATGTAATCCCACTTATGTCGTAAGTCCCTACAAGTTGCAAACTGGGGCAGATAACTCTTAGCCCCTATCCCTTCAACCTTACCATTATCAGCCATTATTCAGCCTTCCTTCCCTTTGGTGTTAATGCTACTTCAGTTGCGAGGAAGATCCGTCGGCCAATGAAGATCATCTCATACTCTCCATAAGGGATGATCTTTATCTCTGGCCCTCCATTGGGCTTAGCTGCGATGGCAGGGATCATTCTACCCCTATAATGCCCGCGCTTCTTCCTAGGACCATGCTTCCAGGCATTGATTCTGTCCTTGTAAGTGCTCCAAGGCTCATCGACCAGCAGTTTATATCTTCCATTGCTGATCTTCTCCAGAATCCCATGCTTGACGAAGCGCGCAGTCACACTTGACTTCGTATTAGCATTGACGCTGCCATTGAGGTCAGCTAAATTGAATTCCTCACCTTTCTTAGCATGCCTTCCAATTGACTGGAGGTACGCTTTTGTCATTCCTTTATCTATTGCCATCCTCTATTACTCCTTTCTGCTAGCAAACACAATGATCTGACAACTCAGCGAAGTAAACACCAAGCCCTCGCCCATCAACGAAGACTTGCAAGCCACAGATATCATTACTGACTCTGATAACAACCACCTCCCTTCCTGGATATCTGCGCTTTATTGCCTCTAACACACAATAGTTACATTTTGTTAGCTCGCTCATCCCAGCTCCTCTATCTTTCTCTGAATCATCTTGCCTAATGATACTTGGTCGACTTGAAATCTGTCAGCTTGATCCCCATCTCCATCAGCCACAAATATGCAGGCTTCCAAGTATTTCAACTCCTGGCGAGTCAACAATAAGTAAGTCTTGACTGGTTCAGGCATGTTATCACCTCCTTTCTATTTCCCTAACTTCTTAGCTAAGTCATAAGCTAACAATGCCCAGAGCGACGATGCACCTGCCCAGAACATAGTTAGCCAGTTATGAGTCCAAATATTAAAACCTGTAGCAACAGCACCTGCAGATATCCCTATCAAGGCCAAAGTGCTAGTTTTCACTTATCCTCCTCCTTCATCTTGTTGAGTATTCTATCTATTGATTGTGGCTCGCCGAGCTTGACGTAAGCATCCTCAGTCTCAGCGACCATGCTAATGAAGTCAGCCCTCTGCAGAACCAGCGCGACAAATGCGCCCTCCTGGTAAGATGGATGGCCATAGATATCACCATACAAAGTACAAGGATTATCTGAGACGTTCAAGGCTGAGTTAATCCACCATTCTTCCATCTTGCACTCAATCTTTGGCATTGAAAGGATCCTTCCTCCATTGAGTCCTTTTCTTGAAGAATTCAATATGCGTCTGATAGATGACATTCCTGAGCTTGGTCCTGACATATTCATCTGGGACTCGCTCAGGGAACGTCTTCTCAAACGTCTCTAGTGCTCGCTGCATCAGGCCCTTGAGGTCCTCCTCGTCAATAAGCCTAGAACATTCCTCGCAAGCAAGCCATTCGTTCTGAAATCTAATTCCAACATCCTCAATCGTAAACTCTCCAGCCCGATAGCTCCACTTAGCATCTTGATGTGCTGTGCAGAAATCGCACTTCTGTCTAGCCACTAGCTTCCCTCCCTAAAAGGATTTTCGGTTGTCTCAGGATCTTCCTGCTTCACTATGATGGTGAAGTCGTACTTACAATGCTGACAGGCGCCCTGCCAAGTCTCATGGACAAGTAAGCCTTTGTTAGGATCAGCATTGTCACTGACCAACGTAGGCTCCAGGACGAATCTGCAGCCATCGCAGATAAGTAATGGAGCGCGAGCGATTGATCTAACGGTTGACATTTTCTATGCGCTCCTCTCTCTGCTTGAGATACCAATCTCTGAGCTGCACAACGAACTCATCCCAGGATGGTAAGCAAGGAGGATAGCCTGAGATCATATTAGTCCCAGTATGATCCCACAGTTTCTCGATTGCCTCAGCGGAGATTAGGATGGACTGGATAGCACCAACAATTGTCCTATCAAAATCTCCTGAAACTCTACCTTGGATTACTTTTAGTAGCTTATCTGCTGCATTTTCAAGCTTTTCTTGTGCCATTAGTTTCTTCTCCTCTTCTATTGAACTTAGGTCCAATTGCTGCAAGTTGATAATCAAAGAATGGTTCCTTCTGGCCTATCATAAGCCAACAGCCTATCTCATTGTCCCACTCAGCCGGCTTCCAGTCAGGGTCCCATCTAACCCTAACCCAGTAATAGCCATTCGGCCGAGCTCCTGGATTGAAATAGTTCTCAGACAAAGCCATCAATCACCACCTTTCTTAAGTTTAATTGCTTTCTTAGCAAGCGTAACCTCAGAGCCATTGTTGACCTTATCCATGATGACCTTCCACAACTTCTTGTGGTGAGTTGCCATATGACTGACCCAGATGTCTATGCCGACCCACTTCTTACATGGAGTGCAGCTGACAAAGATCTTCATGCTAACTATCACCCCCTTTCACATAGAGTCCATACTTGCGCCAATCCAAGCCAAGCTTGAAAGGCAAAGCCATCCCCCTGAAGATTGCAACTCCGATGGGAAACGTAGCTTTACCCTCGCGCCTGACAACCAGCCAAGTTTTAGGAGTTTGATTGCGATGAGCTTTGAGATTTCTCTTAGATCGCAAATACGCCTTAAACTCGGCAACTGTCATTGTTGGTGAGTTAGGCATTATTCAAGCCACCTTGCCCCTGTCAACTCACGATACCATTCCCTAGCCACATCAATCCTGTTAGCAAGTGAGTCATTCTTAATATCATGAGACTCACACATGCTGCAGGCATTGCTGAGCCATTGATCTAACGCTTCAATAAGGAGTTCTTCTCGCTCCTTATCAATCTTTTGAACTGATGCTAGAACCATTAGGTATCACCTCCTTTATTTTGTTCTTCAGTCTCTCCACAAACTGGGCACTGCCAATCATCAGGATAATCATGGGAGCTATCATCCATCGAAGAAGCACTTACGTTCTGCACTCCTTTCTCTAGGTAAAGTGACATAGGAACTTCTATGACCAATGCATCTGCACACTTGCTGCAGAATGGTCCTAGCACTACCACTGTCGCAGCCATTCATTTACCTCCTCTCTTGATAAGTTTTAGGATAACATTTTCCACCTTCTCATCCACCTCAGCCTCGTTAATCTCATTAGGATCAATCCCTTCAGACTCACATGATTTAACTAATCCAGCCCAGCACTCCTGGCAAAACATTAGGCCTTGGGCATTCACTATTGTGTCATCATCCTCAGGGATTAGGATTTCCCTGCAAAGTGGACATCTAATCTCAGCCATCATTTCACCTCCTTTCGGCCAACTTGTTTGAGTAATTCAGCGAACACATTAGGATCCAGGGCTTTTAGCTTTTTCATCAACTCATTAGCGCCAGCTTCGTCGAGGGCTGGTTCTTTTCTAGGCTTTTTGCCAACTTGGGATTTGTCGGCGTAAGGAAGTTTTTCAATTTGTGGAGGTAAAGACCAATGTCGTTGACCTGATGGTGGCGGAGGCATATCACGTTCGTTAGCCCGATGTTCAGCTTGGCCTTGGAGGAAATGTTCCAACTCCGTGATTTCATTTAGGCCATTCCAATACTCATCCACATCGGCCATTAGGGGTTTGATATGAGTATTGTAGAGCTCCAGGTATTTTTCCCATGTAGGTTTCAACGTTGCAGTGCGGCCGCGGAGTTCATTCAGCCGTTCAATTGCAAGTTTTTCTTTTTCCTCCATGATTTGCCTAATCATCCATGCGTAGGCACGTTGCTTTTGAGCTGATTCTTTTACCGTAGGCATTTATTTACCTCCATCGGTTTGGTTTAGGACGCAATTCAACACGGAGATAATAATGCAGAAATCGTGCCAGCTTCCAAAAACTACCAAAAACTTACCAGAACTGCCAAAAAATGCCATAGATTACCATAACTAAACTTAGTAAATTGTTCAAAATTGTCCGATTATCTCGCTGTATCTTGGAAATTGTACAAATGTGTCCGATTTCCGAGAGCAATTCTTCCATTAGTTATTATTTGTCCTCCTTCTTGATAATTCCAGGTGCGTCCTTCCCGAAGATGGCCTCCAACGCGCGGTTGTCGCGCTGAGTAGTTGAGTCTGAGGGCGGGGGAGATGATTTAATAGAGTCAAAGGTTGGTGATGGTAGTGATTCCATGACTATTGTTTCAGAGGCTTCCTCAATAGCTCGGGCTCGCTGAGATGAAGTCATGTGACGCCAGAGCTCGACGCAATCAGGCGCGCCGCAAGTTTTGATATCTTTCCTGACAATTTTTCCCGAGCGACAAACTGGACAACTTCTGATAGGCATTTTTCCTCCTGGTTAGTGGTTAGGTGTTAGTAAGCGATCAAAGCAAAAAAAAACCCTGCCATACTCCTCCAAGTATGACAGGGGTTAACTTAGAACTTCACCTGAACTTCCAGCTGGTTCCCGCAGTTCGGGCATTGATAGGTGAAGACGTGACGGTGATCTTGATCTACGAAACTATCTCCTTTTGTCATGATAGTTCCGCATTCTCGCTCTGACTCTCTTGCTGGGTCGGTCGTGGAGTCAGCAGTGGAATCATATTGACCTTTGCAGATTATGAGCAGTTCCATCAAACTATTCTCTCCTTTCACTTTCAATTGTTAGTTCGTGATTGATAGACCATGAGTTGATGTACTCATTGTTATCATCACCAAACCTAACAGACTGATTTGCTTGCTGTAGCAAATCGCGACACTTGGAAATGTCACCTACATTAGCATTGTCATCGAAGACAATACGGACAGTAGTTGTGAGAACTATCAAGTAATCACCTCCTTTCAGGTTGGTGCTAATCGGTCAACTCGCAAGCTCGGGCATCTCAGGCTATTCTGCGATAGTTGTAATGGTAATTGTTACAACTCCAATGATCAATGACTTGGCAGCGCGCGTGAATGAGTTCAAACGCTCTCTCCTGAGTCATTGGCGATCTACGCGGTTCGGCGGTTGCGAACTGGAATAGAATCCAGCTCATTACTAGCATCAGCAACCATAGTTCGATAATCATCATCTGTGACCTCCTGAGTGCATATTGGGCAATACTTCCATAGATTATCTTCGCGAGTGTCGATGAAGCAAGTTGACGCGCACGAAGGACATCTATGTAACTTCGATGGTTCCATTACTTTGTCCTTATCTGTCCGGTTCCCGGACACACGTTCCTAATCGTTCTAACGCTCACAACTCTCACACTCACTCGCTCACACGCTGTATCCCCCCAGCCCGAGAACTTTGTAGTACGAAGGCCACATAAGTCAGTAGTTCTCTTATTAAAAAAAAAAAAAGAAAAA
>Ga0111538_10004445_pt1 | contig 19470 bp, 20 predicted proteins | sample SoiMethybrSBSTD1_FD_79669 | JGI IMG/M metagenome (GOLD analysis project Ga0111538, IMG submission 79669) | Bulk soil microbial communities from a Populus tree surrounding site in Tennessee, USA - Soil MetaG P. TD hybrid SBSTD1 (version 2)... | ecosystem: Environmental > Terrestrial > Soil >...
CACGCCGTCGCCCGTCATCGCCACGATCGCGCCGCGTTTCTGGAAAAGTTCGACGATGCGCAGCTTCTGGGCAGGCTCGATCCGCGCAAAAACCGCCACCCTGTCGAGCTCGCGATCGAGCTCCGGATCGCTCAGCCGTGAAAGCTCGCGAGCGTCGAGCGCGACGTCGCCTTCGCGCAGGATACCGAGGTCGTGGGCAATCGCTTGCCCGGTGATCTTGTGGTCCCCGGTGATCATCACGGTGCGGATCCCCGCCGCCCGGCAGTTCTTGACCGCTTCGCGCGCCTCTTCGCGCGGCGGATCGATCTGGCCGACCAGCCCGAGCAGCTTGGCTCGGCCGCGCAGCGCGTCCCAACTCGGCACTGGCTCGAGCGTCGCATCGCGGACCACCGCGATCGCGAGCACGCGCAGCGCCCGGGCCGCCATGCGCTCGGCCGCGGCGTGGAGGCCCGCGCGCGTGGGCGCATCGAGCGCCCCGCACAGATCCAGGATCGGTTCGGGCGCGCCCTTCACGTACACTGCGTCACCATGCTGCGTGGCCATCATCTTGGCGGCGGCGCTGAACGGGATTTCACCGCCGCGCGGCGAGTTGCGGCGCAGCTCCGCGACGTCGATTCCGCCCTTCTTGGCAAACGCCACGAGCGCGGCCTCGGTGGGGTCGCCCAGTGCGCGCCAGCTCGGGCTTTTGGCATCGGGCGCGATCAGGTCCGCGTCGTTGCACAGCGCGGCGGCCACCAGAAGCTCGCGCAGCGCCGCGTCGTCCAGCGTGACTTCGCGTCCCCGCTCGAGCAAATGGCCGTGCGGCGCGTATCCGATTCCGGTTACCTCGAGCGAGCGGCCATCGGCGAGATGGGCCGCGGTCACCGTCATCTCGTTCTTGGTCAGGGTGCCGGTCTTGTCCGTGCAAATCACGGTCGTCGAGCCGAGCGACTCCACCGCCGAGAGCCGCCGGACGATGGCGCGCCGCTTGGCCATGCGTTGCATTCCGACCGCCAGCGCGATCGTCACCGCGACCGGCAAGCCTTCGGGAACGACCGAGACCAGCTGGCTGATGGCGACGAGCAGGATCTCGCGCAAGGGGATGTGCCGTACGAGACCGGCGCACAAGACGAGCAGCGAAGTGACGACGCCGACGACGACCACGTACTTTCCGAACTGGTCGAACTTGCTCTCGAGCACGGTCTTGGGCTGCGCGGCGCCTTCCGTCATTCGAGCGATGCTGCCGACTTCGGCGGAAAGCCCGGTCGCGACCACCACTCCCCGCGCGCGCCCGGCGGTCAGGTGCGTGCCCGCGTACAGCATGTTGCGACGATCGGCGAGCGAGGTATCGGCGGGCAGCGGCTCGACGTCCTTGCCCACGGCGGCCGACTCGCCGGTGAGCACGGCTTCGGCGACCTCGACGCCCGCCGCCTGTATGACGCGCGTGTCGGCGGTGACGGCATCGCCGGCGGACAGAATCAACACGTCGCCCGGTACCAGCTCGCGCGCGTCGACGATCGCTTCGTTGCCATCGCGAAGCACTCGCGAGCTCAGGCTCGAGATCCGACGCAGCGCGGCCATCGATCGCGCGGCCCGCCCTTCCTGGACAGCGCCTATGATCGCATTGAAGATCAAGACCGCCAGGATCACGGCCGCGTCCGAACGTTCGCCGAGCGCAAATGAGACGCCGGCAGCGACGAACAAGAGATAGATCAGCGGACTCTGGAACTGCCGCAGAAACACCGCGATCGCCGGCGTCGCGGGCGGCTCGGGCAAGGCGTTCAAACCGAAGCGGGCGTGGCGTGTCGAAGCTTCGCGCTTCGAGAGTCCGCGTTCGGAGCTATCGACGCGGGCCAGAACCTGCGATGCGCTCAGCGCGTGCCAGGGGTCCGAGCTCGCTTGCATCGAGCCAGCCGCCTCTCGGCTATCGTGGTTCGCGCACCGACATCACCGGCCGGGACGAGCGCCGCACGACCTTCTCGGCCACGCTGCCGAGCAGCAAGTGGCTCAAACCGGTGCGCCCGTGCGTCCCGATCGCAATCAGGTCGTGCTCGCCGCGTTCGGCCTCGCTGACGATGGTGTGCGCTGGATCGCCGTCCACGACCCGCGCCGACTCGACGCGGATGCCAGAATCCTCGGCTTCCTTGACGAAGCTCGCCATCGACTTTTCGGCTTGCTGCTGCACGAGCTGTGCGAGCGTCTGACCGCGCGGCGTCGCGCCGACCATCGCTTCCGGCGAAACGAACACCGGCGCTTGCCAGACGTGCAAGAGCTCGAGCTTCGCGTCGAGTGCCTTCGCGAGCTCGTTTGCGCGCTTCAGTGCGTAGCGCGAGCATTCCGAGAAATCCACTGCCACCAGGATGCGTTTGACGGGTGTCATGACTGTGTGCCCTGCTTTTCGTGGACGGTGAGCACCGGGCAAGGAGCGCGCCGCACCACGCGTTCGGCGACGCTCCCCGTGAACATGCGTGAAGCGCCGGTGCGACCGTGCGTGCCCATCACGATCAGGGTCGTTCCGTGCTCGTTGGCGAAATCGAGGATCGCGGCGGTTGGATCCTTGTGCACGAAGTGCAATGCGATGCGCTGGCGGATGTCCTTGCCGTGGCGTGCCAAAAATTCGTCGAGCTCCATGCGGGCGCGCTCTTCCGCCAGGTCCACGATCGGGCGCGGTCCGGTCGCCATCCAGACCAGCAGGCTCGGCTGAATGTTCTCGGGTACGTAGAAGGCGTGCAGCACGTCGAGCTGGCTCCGGGCAGCCCCGGCCAGGACCAGCGCCTGCGCGAGCGCGGCATGGGAGCACTCCGAGAAATCGATCGGACACAAGATGTGCTGGGTCATGGCCGAGTTTCCAGGCGCGGCGCAGAGCTCGGCTCGCGCTCGAGAGTTTCCAGGAGCTCGAACAGCGCGCGCAGCGCGTCGATGGTGGTGAAGATTCCGGCGACCCTGCCGTCGCGCGCGACGACCGCGGAACCGAGCTTGCGCGTGGCCATTTCCATGGCGACCACGCGCAGATCGGCGTCCGGCCCGATCGTGTACGGGTCTGGCGTCATCGCGTCTTCGACCAGGACGTCTTCAGGGTCGACGTCCTTCAAAGTCTCGACCAGGTGCAGATCGCGCAGCGACAAAACACCCACGATCTTTCCGCCGTCCAGCACCGGGAGGTGACGGATCTGCCATTTTCGCATCATCGCGTGGGCCGTTGCGAGCGTTTGCTCCTTCCCGATCGTGTGGAGAGAAGGGCTCATGTACTCGCGGACCGTCTTTCGGGGAGTTCCCATGCTGGGCGAGGACTACAAGAAATGTGCCCGCCCCGGAGCCCGCTCTAGCGAGCGAAGAAGCGCGGCGCCGCTCCTCCGGGCGCAAGGATTACGGGTGTCAGTTCGCCGCGCGCAATAAATGCGCGTCCGCTGGCGCCGCGCCGCGTATCGCCGCGGATTGGGCGGGCACGCTACATGCAGCTACGCCCGCACGGTCGACGGGGCGTCGGCCATGGAGGCTGGATCATGGAACGGAAAAACGAGCCCTATATCATCGTCGTCGGCGTCGACTACTCGGAGTCTTCGGCGCGAGCGCTGGACGAAGCCTTTGCGCTCGCAGCAGAGAAACCGGGCGCCGAGCCGCACGTGGTCCACGTCGCGGCGCCGCACGAGAGCTTGCCCGACGGCTTCACCACGCTGAACGTCGCGAACGCCGCGAAGCAGCTGGAAACGTACGTGCAGAAGCAGCTCGCCAAGTACACCGAAGCGCACCCGGGCGCAGCCGGCTTCGAACGGGTCTGTGTGCATCAGCGCCTCGGTGCGCCGGCGGAGCAGATCGTCCAGCTGGCGGTCGACCTGGAGGCGGAGCTGGTCGTGGTCGGCAGCCATTCTCTGCGCGGAATCGAGCGCCTGCTGCTCGGCTCGGTCGCCGAGCGCGTGGTCCGGATCGCGCCGTGTCGCGTGCTCGTGGTCCGGCCGAAGACGGTGGTCGACGTGCCCAAGATCGAGCCCGCGTGTCCCCAGTGCATCGTTGCTCGCAAGACGAGCGCGGGGAAGAACCTGTGGTGCGCCCAGCACAGCGAGCGCCACGGCGGCCGGCACACGTATCACTACGTGCATCGCAACATGGCCGACAGCAATTTCCCGCTGGTCGAGCCGCAGCGACGCTGAAGCGGCGCAGGCGCGGTCCAGCCGAATTCGCCCGGTGCGTGCACTGGGCGAATTCGCTTTTGTCCCGACGCTCACGGACGGATTGGAATCGAGTTCGGGTGCGAGCCCGGCTTGATCGCCGCGAACGAGTCGTAGATCAGCTCGCGCACGTACACCGGGTTGTGCGCACCGCCACCAAAGCCGCGGGCGAGCAAGAGGTAATTGTACAAGGCGCCGGCCTGATCGGCTGTGAGCGGCGTGGTGCTGGGGCGAACCGCGTCCTCCGCGTAATTCGGGTCCACGACCTCGGCGTCCGTGAGCATCTCGTAAGGCGCGGTCTCGCTGCGGGTCAGCCAACCCAGGGTGTTGAGCTCTTTCCGCAGCTCTTGAAGGGCACCCTTCATCGCGCTTTGACCTCCGCCGACGTCGAAGCTGGTCGCGTTGGCGTGGCAGCCGGAGCGCTGGCAAGCGCTGAGCTGCGGGTAGAACGAGTGGTTCCCGACGTCGGCGTTCGAGGCCACTTTCGGCATGTGGCAATCGACGCAACCGTTCGTGAAGCCCTGATGCGTGGAGTTGCGGTAGGTCTGGCCTGCGTAGTGATAGCCGCCCTTCCCCGTGTAGATGTCCGACTGCGGGCCGCGATGGGGACCCCAGTTGCGGCTCGACAAGACGTTGCTGGCGGCGATGTAGTTCGTGACGTCTTTGCGCGACTTGTGGCACCAGATGCAGGCGTTTCCTTTTCCGTACTTGCCGGCGGCCGTGCCGCCGGACGCGCCCGCGGCGGAGCTCTTCTCCAGAAAAGCGTCGTCGTTGGCGCCGCTCGGAACCCGCAGCGGAAACGAGCCCACGGTGTAAGGCAGACCCGTGATGTGCGGATCGTTGGCGGCGGCCGCGTCGTGGCAAGTCGTGCAGTGGACGACCGCTACCGTCGCGTGTCCGGCGTACGTGCTTTCAGCCACCTTGCTGTTCACGCTGGAGAGGTAGTTCAATTGCCCCTTCGCAACGTTCGCGGGCCCCGTGGTCCCCGCAAATCCGACGTTGCTCGCCGCCCGCAGCTGTATGCCGTCGATCGCGTGACAGTTGCCGCAGGTGTTGGGCCCCGTCCAGGTCGGTACTTCTTCTCCCCCGAGATTCGAGATGAAAGTGGCGAAATGCGTGCTGGTCTTCCACTGCTCGACGATGCCGGTAAAACCGTGACACGGCCCGAGACACGTCGTGGTGAGCCCGCCTTCGGGATGACCCGCGTCGCCTGCGGGCCCTGGCGGCCCGGGCGGGCCGGCTTCGCCAGTGGAACCGGGCGGACCTGCTGATCCAGCGGGCCCGGCGGTGCCAGCCGGCCCGGGCTGTCCTTGCGCCCCCGCCGGTCCTGTCGCGCCGTCTTTCCCATCTTCACCAGCGCAGGCCGACAGCGCCGAACCCAGCATCAAGCAAAACGCAAAGTGAGAAACCGCTCTGATCATCGGATTTCGTCCTCCCGCCCGGGCCAACTAAACAAGACTCGCTTCAGGTCGTCACGTGCAAAGACTGCGCTTTACTTCGAAAATCAGATGGTATTCCGCAAATCCTGCGCGGACTGATCGACGTGAAACCTTGGCGTAATCAGGGCTCGCCTTCGGGGCGGCCTTTTGTGACGCTCGAGCTCCGATACGCGTCCAGCAGCACGGCGACGAGGTAACAGGTGAACGCCGCGCCACCGATGACGTGGCCGATGCTCATCGCAAAAATCACTGAAAGTGGCCGCGGCACGACGATCGAGAATGCGATGACTGCCAGGCCGAGCAACGCCAGGAAGGCAGCTATCCGCGTCAGGCGCGGTACCGAACCGTGCAACAGGGTCGTCCAAAAGCTCATCGCAAACTCACTGCAAGGCCTGGGCCGGTGGTTTCGTGAACGGATGAGCGAAGCCGTGGCAGCCGGCGCTGGCGCAGCTGACCCGGTTCGATTCGACTTCTGCCTTCAGCGAGACGTGGTCAGGAACGCGGCGCCAATCGTGCAGCGTGGTGGTATGGCATTGGCGGCAATTGGTGTTGTCGTAGGGTTTTCGCAGGTGAACGACGTGCTTGAATTCGTCGAGCGACATGTGCCGGTAGCCGCCGAGGTAGTACTCGTAAACATGGCGTAATCCGCCGGCTTTGGTCATCGCGTAGCCGTACATTCCGTAGTCGGCGTGGCATACGTAGCAACTCCTCTCGCCGAAGAACGGGTTCCGAGAATGACGCGCCGCAAGAGATTGCGATGCCGTATCGGCGGCATCGTCGTAGTGAGCTGCCATCACGTGGCACGAGCCGCAAAATTTGCGCTCGGTCGTTCGCTCCATGCCCGCCACCGTCGATGACGCGGCGGCGATCGCAGGCAAGAGACCCAGGCCGAGCAGCAGCCAGAGCTTGGTTCCGAAACTCAGCCGCGGCCGTTTTTTCAGGTACACGATCAGAATCGTTGCCGCGACCGCAGCGCTCAGTAACGACATCACGTCGAGCGCGTGCGCCATCAGGGTCCGTCTATTGCATCAAGCACGCCAAGTCCAATCATGCTTTGCAAGCCGTCCGGTTCACGTCGCGAGCTCCCGGCGGCCTGGCTGATTGCCGTGGTGGTGGCCGCGATCGCCGCGGCTTGCTCGGAAGGCGGCGACGGGACGCGCCACGGGCTCGGGATCTACGTGGGGGCGGAGTGGCAGGGCGCCCGCGGAACGACCGGGCACCAAGTGCACGTCGTGGAAAAGCAGATCCCGTGTGCAAAGTGCCATGAGCTCACCGACGACTCGATCGGGGCCGTGCAGCCGGCCCGCTGTGCCGCCTGCCATGCGAAGGAAGCGCAGATCGAGCACGCGGCGCGGGAGGCACAGAAGCGCTTCGGCGCGGCGGCGCGCGCGGACTGTACCGGTTGCCATGCGTTTGCCCCCGAGGAACACCCGGTAGGCGATTGCCGGCGCTGTCACGGCCAAAAACAGGGAGAGCTCTCGCGGGTCGAAGTCCACGCCAGCAGCGAGTGCTTGAGGTGTCATCGCCCGCACGAGAACGCCAAACCCGAGTCCGCGCCTTGTCCGACCTGCCACTCCGACGTGACGACCGGGCATGCCGCGCAGGGCAGGTCGCCGAGCGCGGCGTGCAGCATGTGTCACCAGCAACAGCACGCGCCGGCATCCGCAGCGCGATCCGGCTGTACGGCTTGTCACGCGAAACAGGACCCCAAAGTGCCGGCGAGTGCGCTCTTCGCCGAAGGTCACACCGAATGTGTCGGTTGCCATCGGCCCCATGAGTTCGAGAAGGCTCGTGCCGTCGCCTGCCGGAGCTGCCACGAAGACGTGCACGTGCTCGGCGCGCCGCGGGTCCGCGCGCATTCGGAGTGCAACGCATGCCACGCGCCGCACGACGTGCGCGGTTCGCCGGAGCGGTCCTGCACCAAGTGCCACCAGAACACTCATCCCGATCACCCGCAGCGCGGCGCAGCGGGTACCTGCGTGGGTTGTCACGACCCGCATCCGGCGAGCGCGCGCCGCGATGCGCGAGCGCGGCCGTGCAGCGGCTGCCACCAGGTTGCCGCGTCGGACCAGGGATTTCACGGCGGCACCGACTGCAAGCGGTGCCACGCGCCTCACGACTTCGTGCGCGCGCTGGCCGAAAAGCCCGCGTGCGAGAGCTGTCACGAAAAACAAATCGAGCTGGTCGCGGCGGTGACCGGTCATCGGGCTTGCGAGGGTTGTCACGCGGGTCTACCGCATCGCCCGCGCTCGCCCGCGCTCGGTTGCGACTCGTGCCACGCGGCCGAGCGTGCCGCGGTGCATCGAGGTCACGAACGTTGCACGGGCTGCCACGAGCCACACGGCGGGGGGACCAGCGTCGCCTGCAAGAGCTGTCACGCAGCGGAGCAGACGAGCGCGCCCGCGGGTCACCAGGACTGCCGGCGCTGTCATCAGCCGCACACCGGTTCCGTTGCGGCCACGAGCTGCGCGAGCTGTCACGCGGCGGAAGCGGGCACCGCGCACGGCCGGGGCGTGTCCAGCTGCACGAACTGCCACCGCGCTCACGGTCCGGACGGCGTTGCGCGGCCGCCGCCGTGCACGAGCTGCCATCAGTCGGGCGCGCTTTCCGGGCTCCACGCCGAAGCGAAGCATCAGGAGTGCCGGCGCTGTCACACCGGCCACGGCGAGGCCGCTCCGGGCGCCGAGCGCAACGCGTGCTTGAGCTGCCACGCCGACCGCATGAAGCACTTTCCGGATGCCCCGCGCTGCGCCAACTGTCACCTGTTTCGAGCGCGCTGACCGAGAGCGAACGTGACTATGCCGTCGACGTGGAGCTCGGGGTGGACGAACGTCACGTTGTCGGGACCGATGTTCTCGTGGCAAGCGCTGCAGGTCGGGTTCAGGTCCGCGCGCGGATGCGGCGCGGGTGGTGGAAGCCCGTGACAGCTTCCGCAGGTCGCTTGCGTGCCAAGGGCCGCGGTCCAGCGCGGCGTGGCGTTGCCGTGGCACGCGGTGCGCCGGCAGCCGCCGTTCTCGTACACGGGGGTCGCTCCGAAGGCAGTCGCCGCACCCGAAAAAGCGAGCTCGGCCGGCGGCGGGCTGTCGAGGTGCCCCGGAGCGAGCACGTCCATCGGCACGCGGTGGCATTCCGCGCAGGGCACGGCGCGCGCGCGCGGGGTTCCCGCGAGGTGCGTTCGATGAGCGCCGAAGCCCGGAGCCGACGCAACGTCGTGGCAGCTCGTGCAGCCGGGATCGAACTCGACCTCCACGCGGCCGTTCACGTGGAGCTCGCGATCGACGATGCTGGCGTCGTCCTCCGCCACGACCGCCGCATGACAGCGCGAACAGTCGGCGATCTGTGGATGCGGCGCCGGCGGTGGCGTGCCGTGACAGCTCGCGCAGCCGAGTGATCCGGCTTGCGTCCAGGGCGGAGAAACCGCGGCGTGACACGCGGTGTCGGCGCACACGCCGCGCGTTCGTTCCCAGCGCGGCGTTCGGCCCCCGGCCGCGGCCACTCCGTTCAACGTGACCTCGGCGGGCAGCGCGTCGGCGTGGCCCGGATCGTCGGCGTGCGCCGGCACCGAGTGACACTCAGCGCACGCGAGCTTGCGGCTGAAGGCGCCGCCGCTCAGGTGCACCCGATGGGCCCCCACGCCGAGCGCGCTTGCGCTGGTGCCGCCGAGGGTATCCACGGGTGGCGCGGGATCGGTGCCGCTGCCGTGGCACGCCGTGCAGGATCCGGCTTCGACCTGGACCCGGCCGTCGACGTGCAGCGCGGGCTCCACGATACGCTGCTCGGCGTCGATCACTGCTCCGTGACACGCGGAGCAGCGCTCGGCCTCTGGGTGCGGCGCCGGCGGCGGCAGGCCGTGACAGCTGCCGCAGGCTTGCTTCGAGTCGCGCGGCTCGGTCCACACGGCGTTCGCTTCACGGTGGCAGTAGCTATCGCTGCAACGCCGGGCGAGAGCGTCGTAATGTGGTTGGCGGTCTCCGCTCCGGGCCAGCTCTCCGAACACGATCTCGGCGGGGCGATCGTCGTCGGCGTGGCCGGGGGCTTCCGTGACGTCCGGTACGACGTGGCACTCGCTGCACGCGATCGGCGCGTGCGTCTCCGACGCGGTGAGGTGAATCGAGTGCGCGCCGACGCCCGGATACGAGGAGCGGGTGGCTCCGAGCAGGTCGGCAGGTGGAGCCGCGCGCGCGAGAAAGTCGCCGGCCCGCGAGGGATCCCCGTGACAGGTTGCGCAGCGCGCCTCGGTAGACCGCTCCGAAGTGCGCGGCTCGAGACAACTCGGCTGAACGATCGCGAGCAACGTGGCAAGCAAGATAGCGAGCCCGAGCGCGCGCTCATTCATGGCAATACCTGCACATGGTCGAGTGCGTGCTCTGGCTGCTGCGCCAGCCGCCGGGATGCGGATTGCCGCCGAAGCCGCCCACCTTGTGGCATCGAATGCAGTTGGTCATGGGGCCGCGCTCGTGACACGACGCGCACGAAAGAATGTCGCGGCGCGCTTCGACGCCGTGGAAACTGCGCGTGTTCGGATTCGTGCCCACCCAGCCCGGCGGGTGCGGATTGCCGGCGCCGCGGGCGTTGCCGCTCACGCCGCGCGCGACGTGACAGGCGTCGCAGGTCTCGGCGGTGTGGCAGCGCAAGCAGCGGGTCGGCTGCGAATCGGCTTCGATCGCGTGCCGGGCCAAGAAATCGCCGCGGTGCACGAAGCGACGCTCGAGCCGCTCCGGCTGGCGCTTCTCGATCGCGAGCGACTGCGTCACGTCGTGGCAGTCGTCGCACTGGGGCTGCGTGTGGCACGACTGGCACATCCGCTGCTGCTGTCCCGCGAGCTGGCCGTGGTTTTCGGCAAAGCTCCGATCGTGTCTCAGAAAACTCTGCGGCAAGGTGCGCTCGAGATCTGCTCGAGCGTGGCAGGGCCCGCACTCCGTGTTTTGCCATTGCTGTTGGTGCTCGTGACACGAGAAGCACTTGGCCATCGGCGGCAGCGCCGGGCGGCCGGGCTCGACGACGCCGGCGTGGCAGGGCACGCACTGGCCGCGCAGGCTTTTCAGCGCGAGGTGACGGTCGTGATCGAAGTGGATCACGCCCGACGCGCGGGTCGGCTGCGTCGCGAGCACGCTTTCGACCGAATGCACGTCGCGATGGCAGCGCGCGCAGAGCTCGGTCTTCGGCAGCGCGTGCGCTCGATCGCGCTCGGAGATCGCATGACAGCTGACGCAGCTCAGACAAGCTGGCTTGCCCGAGCCGCCGCAATCGAGCTCCGCCAGGTGAACTCGATGTGGAAAGCGCGGAGCGCCTCGGTCGGCGCAAGCCGCGAAGAACGCGCCGAGCAGCGCGAGCACGAGCGGCAGCGAGCGGCTCATTGCCCACCTCGAGCGCCGAGATCGAAGTCGAGCTCGAGGCGCACCAGCGTCTGGGCGTCGATCTCTGCATACGGACTCTGAGCGAGCGAAGCGCCCCAGAGCACGGACGCTTCGCTGGAAATGCGGTAGCCGAGCGTCCCCGCGTAGACCTCGGAGCTCGTGCGGCCGCGGATGGGTTCATCGTAGAGGTAGGCGTACGCTTCCAGCGTGCTCGACAGCCGCGGCGTGAGCTTTCGCGAAAGTGCCGTTCGCAGCGAGTGATAGCCGTTCTCGATGGCGAGCACCCGGGCGTAAGCGAGCCGGACCACGGTCCGACCTCCGCTACCCGGGAGCACTCGAACGCCGATCTCGGAGCGCGCACCGAGCCGGCTCTCGTCGTAGATTTGAAGCGACCCGTCGGCTTCGAGCGCGAGCCGCTCGGTGACGTGGACCGCGGCCGATCCGCCGAGCTCGTCGTAAGCGTCGGTGCTGAAAACCGAGAGCACGGACTGCCGCGACAAGAACAGCGCGGGCTCGGTGTGAAGGTAAGCGAGCGACAAGTCGAGCGCGGGAATCGGCGTCGCATCGACGAAGGCGCGCGCGTCCTGGAACCGGCGTGCATCGAGCTCGAGCAGAGCGTTGCCGCCCAAGGTGACGGAGTCGAGCGCGCGGGCGCGACCCTCGACCCCGAGGCTCCGGCGCTCGAGCCCGGCGTCCTGGTGCTGCTCGTGGAACGACACCGCCGCGTTCGCGCGGGGCGAAGTGAAGCCGATCCGGCCACCGCCCAGCCAGTTCCCGTTGCGATCTGCTTCCGGCAGCGCGTTCGGGTCGCGCAGCAAGGAGTCGGCGGCAGCGCCGAGCTGGTGATAGCCAGGCCGGCCGTCGAAGCGCGGTAACACGGTGAATCCGCCGTACGCCCCGGCCTCGAGCACTCCAAGCGCGGCCGCGACCGACACACCGTCGAAGCGCGAGTAGCGAGCGGCGCCTCCGGTGGCCAGCTGGCGCCCGAGGCGGAGCGAAAGGTTCGGCGCGCGATAAGCAATGTTTGCCACCTGAAGGTCGCCATCGGCGCGGCCCTCGAAGCCGACATCGGCGAACGAAACTCGGCTCCAGGCGGCGAGCTCGACGTCGAGACTATCTTCACGAAGGGGGGTGTCGAGATCGCGAACCGAAAGCAAGAGATACTCGTGGACCGGTACCACGGTATCCGTTTCGACGAGCGCTCCGTCGGGCCCGGGCAGGAGCGCACGTCGGAACAGCTCGGCGTAGGTCTTGCTGCTGACCTCGAACCGGTACTGATCGCCGTCGTCGCGCGGTGCGGCCGGCGCGGGGCGTGCTCCGGCGAGCAAGCTGAACCCCAGGATCGCAAGCGGGGTCAGAGCAGTACGCATCCGCGCATTGCTTTCGATCGGGAAAGATTCCCGAGTGTGATCGGAAACTCAAGCTCCTAAGCTCCAAGGGGAATCGCTCGCGCAACGGTTGCGCGTGCCGCGGAGCCCGCGCACGATTTGCGCCCGTCCGCTTCGTAAAACGGACCTCCGGTCTCGGGACAGTGGCATGCGTCCTGCTTCATCGCCGTGCAGCCGATGTCCACGATTCTCGTGCCCGTCGATTACTCGGAACACGCCCTGCGGGTGCTCGAGTTCGCCGGCAAGCTCGCCCAGAGGCTGAATGCATCGCTGTGCGCGCTTTACGTGTGGGAAACGATGCCGCACTTCCCCCCCGAGCTCTGCGTCACGACGACTGCGGGCCCGCGCTGCCTCGACGAGATCGTGAAAGAGTCCGCGGTGCGCGAGATGAAGGAGTTTCTCGGTCGGGCCGAGCTTCCCGCCTCGTTGCCGATCGAGTCCCAGGTGGAGAGCGGAGCCGCGGCGGCCAAGATCGTGGACTACATCCCGAAGTGCGGCGCCGATCTGGTGGTGGTCGGGACTCATGGCCGCGGAGGGGTCAAACACTGGGTGCTCGGTAGCGTTGCGGAGCGCGTCGTCCGGCTCTCGCCGGTACCGGTGATCACCGTTCCCGAACGGCGACGCGAGGTGGGCTGATGTACCGGCGCATTCTGGTTCCCGTCGACTACTCAGCGCGCTCGCGCGCTGCCCTTCACTACGCGGCGATGCTGGCTGCGGGGCTCGACGCCGAGATCACGATTCTCCACGCCTGGGATTGTCCGCCGTTCGCGCGAGCGGCGCACGCGCCCGCGAGCGGGCACCCGGACCACCCGCCGCTCGACGAGCTGGTGATTGACGCCGCGAAAAGTGAGCTCCAAGCGTTCGTGGCCCTGGCCGATCTCGACAGCGAGCTGAAGCTCGAGCTCGTGCTTTCGCCCTCTGCCCCGGTGCGCGCCGTGCTCGAGGCCGTTCGCAGCGGCGACCACGATCTGGTCGTCATGGGTACCCACGGCAGGGGCGACGCGCTGGTCCTCTTGCTGGGCAGCGTGGCGCGCAGGGTCATGGAGCTCTCGCCGGTGCCGGTCGTGCTCGTGCCCGACGCTGCCGCGCGTCTGGAAGCACGGACCGAGCTCGACCCAACATGAGCGCCGGCTGCGTGGTCTGGCTGACGGGCCGACCTTCGTCCGGCAAGTCGACGCTCGCGCGCGCGATTTTCGAGAAACTTCGCTCCCGCGGGCGCACGGCCTGCGTGCTCGACGGCGACTCGGTACGCAAGGTGCTGGTGCCGGCGCCCGGCTACAGCGCCGAAGAGCGTCAGGCATTCTACGCGACGCTCGCGAATCTGGCCGCCCTGCTCGCCGATCAAGGGCTGATCGTGCTGGTTCCGGCGACGGCGCACCAGCGTGGTTACCGCGAGCGCGCGCGTTCGCTCGCGGCGCGTTTCATCGAGGTCTACGTGGACACTGCGCCCGAGGTGGCGACGGACCGGGACAGCAAAGGTCTCTACGCCGGGGCACGCGCCGGCGAGGTCAAGAACCTGCCCGGTGCCGACGTCGCCTACGAGCCGCCGCGCGCGGCCGACGTTCACGCTCGCGGCGGCAAGGACCAGTCCGCGGTCGAGCAGGTCCTTTTGCTGCTCGGCTGAGCGAGCCAATCCAGACGGTGTTCTGGCACGTATTTCAGAATCTCTCGTGCCCGCCGGCCGTCGAGGATCGCGCTGAAATGGAAGCGCCGGTGGTTCATGTCGTAGCGAAACTCCATGCCCAAAGCCGACGCCCGTACGGCGTAGAGCGGCGCCAGCAGCGGGCCCGGCAGGGCGAGCCCGGTGCGGCCCGCGAGCGCGATCGCCTTCCTGAGCGGTAGCGTGTCCGCGCCCGGCACGTTGAAGATCCCGTCGGCTTCGACTTTCAGCGCCAGCACCAGGGCTCGAACCGCGTCCTCGAGGCTCAACAGGTTCAGCATCGGGTCGAATCCCAGGGGGCGCAAGCAGACTCGCGAGGCGAGATAGTCGTAGAGCTGGCTGCCCATTTCCGGCGCCAGGATCTCGGAACAGCGCAACACCGTGATCGAAAGCGCGCTCAGGCCCATTCGCGTGCAGACGCTGACGTCCGCCTCCACGCGATCGCGCACGCGCTGCGGCGCTTGCGCCGAAAGATCGAGCGGGTCCTGTTCGTCGAGCAGCACCGCGTGCCGGGGGTCGATGCGATAGACGTCGCCGTGGCTCCGAAATACGAAGTGCCGCAAGCTGGGATGCCGCTCTGCCGCGTCGAGCAGCGCACGCGTGGACTCGACGTTCAGCGCGTGAACGCGCGGGCCGGCATCGGTGGCGCTGCGATGGAGCGCGGTGTGGATCAGATGCGTCAGGCACAGCTTTTTTGCAGGCCCGAACAAGAGCTGGTGGATTTCGCGGGGGCGCGTCAGGTCCACCCGTTCGTAGACCAGACGCGGCGATCGCGAATCGAGCGAGGCCGGAGGCTCGGTTTCCGCCCCCACCGCGAGCACCGTTCCGAGCTCGGGATTTTGCAGCAGCGCCTGCACGAGCCGGCAGCCGAGCGGAGTCGTGGCGCCCGTCACCAGCACGCCGCTCATCGGAAGAGCCCCCGTCTTTCGCGCCGCCCCTGTTCGATCAACGCCGCGACCGCGTCCTTCACTCGCTCCGCGCCCGCGCTCAGCGCCTCGGGATCATCGGCGTCGCTCGGTGCGAATTGCTCGTGGAGCGCGATCGGCTCGCCATAGTGAATGTGACAGCGAACCGGCAATGGCAGCGGCGAGAGCGGTATCGGCAAGTAGGGGGCGCCGAACCAGTGGAAGGCATCGATGCGCGCGATCATCGGCCAGGCCTCTTCCGCTCCGATCACGGCGGCCGGGACGATCGGAGCGCGATGGCGGATCGCGAGCTCGACGTGACCCACGCGCCAGGCTTCGAGCCGATAGCGACGGCGAAAGCCTTTCCTGATTCCGGGCACGCCCTCGGGAAACACCAGCGGCAGCTCGCCGTTCTCCAGCAAGTGACGAAAGTTGTTGCGAGCGCCCCCGACCATACCGATACGGGTGAACAGGGCCCCGACCCAGGGCAAGAGCGGAATGAATACGTCGCCGATCGGCCGCGCCGCCCGTGGCGGATCGGTGCGGCGGAGCACGTCGAGGACAATCAGCGCGGCATCCAGGGGCAGTGTACCGCCGTGATTGGCGGCCAGGATCGCGGCGCCGCGGCGGGGCACGTGCTCGATTCCGCTCGACCGGACCCGGAAGTAGCGCTCGTAGAGCAGGCTGCCCAGGCGAGCGGCGATCGCCAGCACGCGCGGATCGAAACCGAACATGTCGTACCCGTGTCCCCGGTCGGCGAAGGGGATGGGCTGCATGCCGCCCGTGAGTTGCAAGACGTGGACCAATAACGCTTTCACGGCCCTGACCGGGTCAGCGGCGCATCGCCGTCAGCTGCAGCGACGCAGCGAGCGACGTGGTCTGAAAATCGAACTCGCCGGGCTCGTCGCCGGCCATGGTGCGCACGACGCGCAGGGTCAGTCCCATGGACCAGTGTCTGCCGTCGAGGAACTGGCTGCCCGCCCATGCCGCGCCGCCGAGCCCGTACGACGGATAGCGCGAGGAGCCGGAGGGATTCAGCGAAAGCGCCGCGAAGCCGATGCCGAGTCCGAAGTGGAGCTTCCAGTCCGGCTCCGGAAAGCCGTCGACGAAAGGGCCCAGCACAGAAACCCCGGCAAACGAGTCCGCGCTTTTGCCGGCGGCGCCGGGCAGCCCCAGCGAAGGCGCGAAGTCGAGGAACAGTCCCGCTCCGAGCGCCGCGCCGCGCCGCGGAGAGACACCCATCAACAGGTCCAGCGACAGGCTCGTGCCGTCCGCCGAATAGTCCTCGTAACCGCGCTCAGGACGGAGATCGACGGCGATCACGCTGGCTCCGGCGGACACCGCGAAAAATCCGGGCTCTGCGTCGCTCGCCGGCTCGAGCGGCGCAGCGCGCACACCCGTTTCGCGCTGGCTCGACCTGGCGTCGGCAAAAGCCTTTGCTTCGCCCCCGGCCAGGCACCACGCCGCCGGCGCGAAAGCGACGGCTCTCATCAGTTTCACCAAGAGACTGAAATGAGCATTCGAGTCCTGATGTCCAGGGAGTGCGGCTTCTTGCGAGGGTCACGCTCGGCCGCGGAGTAACGCGCAAGATCTACGCGCTTTGGGCGCCGAGCTGCAGCGCTTGCGCGTCCGATTGGTGCTTCGACGTCCGCGGCTGGTCTCGCGGCCTTTTGCCCGATCGGCACGGATGCTGCAGTTGGGCAGCGCCCAGGAGAGTGAAATGCGAAAGTTCATCGCTCGGCATCCCCTGGCTTTTCTCACCGCCGTACTCGGAGGCATCGTCGCTGCGACGGGTCTTGGCAGCGTGGCGCTCGGGGCCGGAGTACCGGTCACGCCGCTGCTCTATACGCAGCTCGGAATCTACGCGGCGCTGCCGTTCGCGATCCTGGCCAGTGTGCCCGAGCGCGAAGGCGGGGCGGTCGCCATGGCGGTCAGCGCCGCGCTCCCGCTGCTCACCTTCTTCGCGTGGCTCGAGCACCGGATCGCCGGCAACTCCGCTGCCGCCTTCACGCTCACCGCGCTCGGCGCCTCGCTGATCGTGACAGCGATCTACTGGTTGGGTCCGCGTGACGTGCCGGTGTTCGAACGCGCCCGTGCAATCCGCGTGAAACCCGCGCTGCCCGAGGTCCACGGCGGTTGGAAGCAGCGGAACGCCTGAAAACCGCTGATGCGCGAGCGCTTCCTGAGAGAAGTTGCTACGGCGGGCCTTTCGACGGGCCCGCCCGAGCAACAATTGATCACCGAGGCCGAGCTCGCTCCGCTTCCCGAAGCCGCGCGTCGTTTTTTCGACTTCATGCGCGTGGTCGGTAAATCGCGGGATTGGTCCTTTCGCGTCGCGACCTCGGGGAGCTTTCGGCTCGGGCCGGGGCGGGCGTTCTTGCCGTGTCGAGCCTGGCAGTACGACACGCGCCTGGGCATCGCGCGGGTCTTTCACATCGCCATGCGGTTTTACAACATGCCGGTGTTGGCGCGGGACAGTTACGTCGCCGGGCGCGGCCGCATGCAAGCGAAAGTCCTGAACCTGCTCCCAGTGGAGGACGCGTGGGGTCCGGAGCTCGACACGAGCGAGCTCGTCACCTACCTGAACGACGCGATCTGTTTCGCGCCGTCGATGCTGCTCGGAACCGAGACGCGCTGGAGCGCACCGGAGCCCGATGCGTTCGAAGTCGCGCTCACCGATCGCGGCCGCACCGTGAGCGCCCGCGTCAGTATCGACGAACAGGGCCGCCCCCGCGAGTTCAGCACCACCGATCGCTTCGTACGCGATCCTTACGAAGCCGGGCATCCCTTGATCCGCGGGCGCTGGATCACGACGATTCGCGCCTGGACCAGCGTCGACGGGCGGCCGGTCTTGGGCTCGGGCCAGGCGATTTGGCAGCTTGCGAAGGGCACGTTCGTCTACGCCGACATGAGCCTGGTGCCCGGCTCGCTCGCCTTCAACGTTCCGCCGGGCACCTGACGCGCATCAGCCCGGGCGTCCGGGAACGCAAAAGCCCGACTGTTGCGCGACCCAGCGCGCGATATCGAGCGCCGAGACCACGCCGACCACGCTGCCGCCGCTCGAAACCACCGGCACGCGATGAACGCTCTCGAAAGCCATCAAGGCTGCCGCGCGGGCCAGCGATGCATTCTCGCTGAGCGTGAAGCTCGCGGGAGTCATGATGTCCGCGACCTTGCCGTCGAGAATCGGCTCGCGAAGCAGGTCCGTCTTCGACACGATCCCGAGCGGGCGACCCGTGGCGTCGACCACGGGCGCTCCGCTGATGCCCCGCTCCAGCAGCACCTGGAGCAGCGCCTTCAAGCTCAGCTCCGGATCCACGCAGATGGTGTCCTTCGACATGATCGCGGTCACGGAAATGCGATCCGCTTCCGGCAGGGTTCCGCTCGTGGCTTCGAGCGCCGCGTCTGCGTTTTCGGACCAGCGGCAGCGCAGAACGACGCCCTCGTGGAGGGGATGAACGCTCACGCCCTCGCAATCGGCGCAATTCAAGCACTCCGACAGCGCGACGGCGCCGGAGCGAAGCGGGCAAAACACGCTGAACCAGCTCGTCTGTTCGCCGTCGGGTCGCGCGGTGCGACGGACGCGGATCGGCAGAAGCTCGGTTCGTCGAGAAGGGGGATGCTGGTCAGCCATGAGTTGCGCTCCCTTGTTGAGCGGTAAAAACGGCTGGATTCCGTTGCAAGAGCCGAACCAGTCCCTAGGGCCGCCCGTCGCCGACAGACGCGCAACCCTTGCGCGTCCCCGGGGCGGCGGCGAAGATTCTGCGCAAAGCGGTCAGCGAGGCCGCATTCAACGGCGGCACAATCCTTGAAAGAGCGCCCCGTATGTCGACGCAAATCGTCCGGCCAAGCACGTTCGACCACGGGGTGCGAAGCAAGCCGTCAGAATCTTCTCCGACCGTATCAACCGTCCAGGAGCGCAAACCGTTGGACACGACCGACAAACTCCGCCGAGTACTGATCGTCGATGACGAAGCGAACGCCCGCAACGCGCTCGCAGAAATCTTGCGACAGGAGGGCTACGAGGTCGAAACGGCGGCGGACGGGTTCAAGGCGCTCGGGCGCTTCAACGACTTCACTCCCGAGCTCGTGCTCACCGATCTGAAGATGCCGGGGATGGACGGGGTCGAGCTCCTGGGCCGGCTCCGCGAGATCGATCGCGGTTGCGTCGTGGTCGTGATGACGGCCTTCGGCGCCGTCGAGACCGCGGTCGCGGCGATGCGGGCGGGCGCAGCGGACTACCTGACCAAGCCGCTCAACACGGATGAGCTCTTGCTCGTGCTCGAACGGGCGCTCGAGAAGAAGCGGCTCCAGAACGAAACGACTCGGCTCCGGCAGCAGCTCGCGGAGCGCTATCGCTTCGAGAACATCATCGGTTCTTCGGCGGAAATGCAGCAGGTCTTCAAGACCATCGCGCAAATAGCACCGAGCCGCGCCACGGTGCTCGTGTCCGGCGAGTCGGGAACCGGCAAGGAGCTCGTGGCGGCTGCGATCCACCAGCGCTCACCCCGCGCCGGCGGCCCCTTCGTGCGCCTGCACTGCGCGGCGCTCGCCGAGAGCCTGCTCGAGAGCGAGC
>Ga0111538_10004449_pt1 | contig 19461 bp, 15 predicted proteins | sample SoiMethybrSBSTD1_FD_79669 | JGI IMG/M metagenome (GOLD analysis project Ga0111538, IMG submission 79669) | Bulk soil microbial communities from a Populus tree surrounding site in Tennessee, USA - Soil MetaG P. TD hybrid SBSTD1 (version 2)... | ecosystem: Environmental > Terrestrial > Soil >...
ATGTCTATCCAGAGTTCCCATTTTTCACGGCGTCGTTTTCTCGCCACCACCGCGATGGCTGGGGCCGGTATGCTCTCCTCATCTGGTGTTGCGGCACAAAAGCCCAGCAAGAAAGCGCTCCCCACGCCGAACAAAAGCGGCATTGAACATGTGGTGATCGTGATGATGGAAAACCGCTCCTTCGATCATTTCCTGGGCTGGACGCCGGGCGCAGACGGTCGTCAGGCAGGGCTCTCCTACCCGGACGAATCGGGTGTGCTTCATCCCACGATGCCCCTGGCCCCCGATTACCAGGGATGCTCGCACCCTGATCCAGATCACACTTATGCAGGCGGACGTATAGAATATAACAATGGCGCATGTGACGGGTGGCTGCTCGCCGGCAATAACGATGACTATGCGATCGGCTATTATACAGAGGCCGATCTTCCATTCTATTCGGGTGCAACCAGAGCATTCACGACGTGTGACCGATATTTCTCAGCAATCATGGCGGGTACGTACCCGAACAAGATTTACCAGCACGCGGGGCAGACGGATCGGTTGGAGAATTCATTGACCATTTCGACACTTCCCACAATTTGGGACCGGCTCGCCGACCATAGCCTGTCCGGCAAATACTACTTTAGTGATATTCCGTTCACAGCGCTGTGGGGATTGAAATATCTGCACCTGACACATCACGTGAGCGAGTTCTTTGAGGACTGTGCGGCTGGGACATTGCCGCACGTTTCCATGGTTGACCCGCGGTTTTTGTTGGCCGCGCAGGGCCTCAGCGCGGACGACCACCCGCATGCGGACATTCGCAATGGCCAAGTGTTTCTGAGTGACATCTATCACGCGGTTGCTTCCAGCCCAAATTGGAGGAACACCGTGCTGGTGATCAATTACGACGAGTGGGGCGGCTTCTTCGATCATGTTCCGCCGAGCCGGGCACCAATCCCTCCTGCGGACGCGGCGCTAGGAAGTGACGGTCTGCGCGGTTTTAGAACGCCCGCGCTGATTATCTCGCCCTGGGCTCGGGCTGGCCAGGTAGCGCACCAAATCTTCGATCACACTTCCGTCCTGCGGATGATTGAATGGCGCTGGAACCTTCGCCCGCTGACGGTTCGCGACGCAACGGCAACGAATCTGGCCGAAGCATTCGATTTTTCACGTGCAAACCTGAATCCACCTACGCTTCCGGTGCCACCTGGTCCGTTTGGGGTGCCGTGCCCGATTGCTGTCCTTCCGGACAAATGGACTCGTCTGGGTGAAATCGCGGCGGTACTGGGGTTTGACCTGCCGATATAGCCGCAGCAGGCGCATTCCGATGTTACCACTGGAATGGGCGCAGTTTGAAAAGATCACTACGGCGCGATTCCGCTTTGGGTTCACCCCCATAAAACTGTGAAACCCACTGGTCAGGCCGCTGTGCGTGATGATTTCATCTGACATAGTAGGGAAATGCCACCCCCACGCTACTTCCACACCGGCAACACCGATATTTGTCCGAGCAGCTTGCGATGCCAGAATCGCTTTCGAAACTTGGTCGTCCCCCGCATTCAAAACGGCAGCGAGGAATTTGAGAAAATCATTCACGGTGGACCGAATGCCTCCCACGCCTGCGAGGCTAAGACGTTCAAAGCCTTTCATCGGCCTCAGATCGTGATCATGCCCAACGGGAAATCGGTTCTGCATTTCCTCGGATAGCTTTATACGGGTGTCATTCATTCCCAGTGGTTTGCAGATGCGATCCAACAGGAGTTGCTCATAGCTAATGCCTGCTCGCCGGGAGAGTGAATCCCCAAGCAGGCCCATGCCGAGATTCGAGTATTCGTAAGCGGTCCCAGGGTCCCGGGGCAGTTCGTAGCCTGTAGGCCGGCGAAGGTTTGTTCTCGCCCGGGGGGCGATTCTCAAGCTCTCGTGGCAACCCGGAGTGATGGCTGGCCAGATGGGCCAGAGTGATCACCTTGCCATTGCGGCTCGGCATTCTTACGGTCGGCGGTAAGTACTTCGTTACGGGATCATCGGGCCGTACTTCACCACGGTTCGCCATGTCCCCGAGCAGCGTGCCGGTAAAGACTTTAGTGATCGACCCGATCTCAAACACCGTGTTGCCGTCCACGGGCCGGCTGACCAGAACCATGCATCAAAGCTGAGGCAGAATATCTGTTATATTGTGGCTTGGATAAGGATGAAGGGATAACTCGTTGCGCCGACTGCGGCGCTTCAGACGATGATTATCCGGGGCCGGCTATTACCATCAGATTGAGATTAAGCACCAAGGTGAAGCAGCCATGTCACACCTCCGGAGCTTTAACGGGCCCGACGCCAATTCTATAAACAATGTCGTCCCTGCGGGACTGTGAACCGTGGAACGCTTTGGGTATTTGCGGCAGGACGAGGTCGTTGAGAGTTGAGGGAGCGGGCAAATGACGAATGACGAAATCCGAAAGAATGACGAAATTCGAATGCCCCTCATTTCGGGACGTCGGCTTCGCGGATGGCTGCTTCCCATTTATTCATCTGGCTGGCGACACCTTCGATCACTAGCATGTCCCTGTAGTTGGTTTGTGAATAATGAATCTTGAGGAAGAGCGCTTCCTCGGTCGATAAACCTGGTTCCAGGCGTTTCCAAACCCGTGCAGCAATTTCTGTTTGCGGGAGGTTTGTCACAGTGAATTCGCGCTTGATCAGAAACCCGAGGCTGTGCAGTGCACGAAGGGCTTCCTCGCTTCGTTTGAAATCGGCGGGTCCAGGCTGTGGGCGCGGGCCGAAGAGTTTCTTCTCCACTTTGCGAAAGAGGTTATCAAAGGGAGTCACCCGTTTTCGCAATTTACCTGTTGCATATTTGTACTCTTCAACGTACCAGCGGGCGGTTCCTTCCCTTGGTCGAGATAGTGCGTAAGCAGCGACGGCAATCACTATGGCGGCGACAAGCGTCGCTCCAATGAGAAGGCGTTTACGCACGGGCGGAGGGTACAGCAAAGGGAGCGATAAGGAAGGCAGGAGAGGAGGAAATGCTAATTGCAAAATGAAGGCAGGCGGCGGGGTCGGAAGGCAGGCGGCGGGGGTCGGGCGGCGGGGTCAGATAACATGAAAGGGGGTCGCGAGGCGGGGTCGGCCCTGCACAATGAACACTTTTCGCAGCGTCAACAGAAGTGATGGCCAACGCGCAGTAAAGGGTAGGTTTTCCTCTCTTCCTGCATTCCTTATTTAACTCGTCCGTTCCTTGAGGGCTTTTGCGCCTTTTGCGGCCAATCCTGAATTCCTGCTTTCCTGTTTTCCGGCTAAACCAGTTCCTCTGAGGCTCACCTTGCAGCCCGTTCTAAACTCTAAACTCTAAAACTTCAAACTCTGAACTTCCATAAGCTTCCCTCATTTTTCTCCCCCAAATCTCGTCAACAAATTTTTCCAAAAAAAGATGTCCGCTGGTGTCCACTCCTGTCACTTCGTGTCACTTCCTGTCCATTCCTGTCACTATTCGAAATCCTAATGAGTCAGCCGCCCAAAAACCCGTGTTAAAATTATGCCATGAAAAGATATAGAAGTCTGAGTAGCCGAGAATCGGGAAACGGTACAACAGCTGCCGACAACTACTATACTTGTAACCACCGACGTAAGGAGGTGGCTGACTACATTCTGCACTCTGAACTCGTAACTTTGAACTGAAAATTATGCACACCTTGGAAACCAAACACAAATTCATCGAACTTCGCGCCCGCAATTTGAGCCTCCGTCGCATCTCCGAAGAGCTCGGCGTCGACAGAAATGTATTAACCCGCTGGAATCGCGAATTCGCCGTCCGCATCCATAATCTCCAGCAGATCGAACTGGAAAACCTTCAGGAGCAGCTCCTGGGTTCACAAGCCGAGCGCTTTAAGGCACTGGTTCACGATTACAATCGCTACAGCAAAGAACTCGAAAGCCGCGATCCCGGCAGGGTACCCCAGTACATGCTCTTTCGCATGGTTTGCCGCCTGCGCGATCAGGTCGAATCGCGTATCACCCCGCCGAACTTTTTGCCTGAACCACCCGAGTCAGAACCTGAAGCTCCGCAGCCCGCCTCATGAGACAATGCAGCCAAAACGCAGCCAAAATGCAGCCAAAATGCAGCCAAAATGCAGCCAAAATCGTGAGTGTGATTTTTTTAAACCCTCACCAGCAACCATTTACAATTTTGACTCACTAAAGTGGTCGCATCTTTATGCACGCCGAACCTACACCCCTTGAAATAGTGCCCGCCACAGAAGTGGCGTGGCGCACCGCGCCGCTAATTATTTGCCAGGGCGCTGAGGCGCGGAGCGGGCGTGGGCAACGGCATGGGGGCGGGTTTGGGAGTTTTCCTCAGCTTGCGAGCTTTTCCGCTCTGGGCGAAGAAATCCATGCCGCCACGGCGGGCGACGTCTTCAAGGTACGGCTGCACCGGGGCACCGGGGCGATCGAGCAAGGCGACGAGAGCGGCTGCGCCGTTGAGGCGGCCGAGGAGGGATTCGAGCCAGTGTCGCACCGCTGCGGGGACTTCGGTCGCGTCTTTCATGGCAACGATGACGATGTCGGCGTCGGCGGCATCGCGCACGGCTTGAGCGCGGAGCGCATCTTCTTCGAGAACATCGAACCTCCAGAGGCGCTGCTGAAATTCGAAGGTTTGGCACAGGCGGCGGGCGAGGCGGTCGTAGACGGCTTCGGCGCGTTTAGCGACATCGAGGTTGTCGTAGGCGATGACGACCTTGACCGACGAGTCGAGATTGAGCGCGAGAGATCTGGCTTGCATGGTTTGGCAAGGCTGGGGTGCAGCGTCCATCGACGCAATGGGGTGCTCGCCTGCGGTGCAAATGACCAGTAGGGCAAGACCCCATTGTTTAGTTTGCGGGGTGTCGCATGCTCGCGGCATGGTCCCCGCGACGCTACGCGCAACTCGAGTAGAGTTCGGGAGCGAGCGGCAGCCCCTTTCAAGCAACAAACAATCGCAGGAATGGCTATGAAGGTATTGATCCAGAACCCACTCACTCTTTCCTACCTGGAGACTAAAGACAAGTGGACGGCGGACGCCGACGCCGCGTGGAACTTCAAGGAGAGCCGCACTGCAGTGCAGTTCTGCGCGGAGCATGACATGCTGGATTACGAGGTGGTGCTGAAGTTTCCGGATGAGCGCTACGACGTACACATGCCGGCATGGGCGGCGTCGCCGCAGCGGTTCGGAGCCGAGGGCCGAACGTACGTGACCAGTCATTTTGCTGCCTAAGGTAACACCAAAGACAGCCACGCCGCAGCCCGTTGCCCTCCCGACGGGCTGTGGTGGTGTGGCAGGAAATGACGAATGACTAATGTCGAAATCCGAAAGAATGACAAATGACCAAAGTCATTTGATTAAGTCGGTAACGCGCAATGTGGTCAGGGTGCGGACTTCGTCGGGCGTGAGGGCGCGGTTGAAGATGGATAGTTCGTCCCAGAGGCCGATGTAACCCAGCCCTAACATGGCGTGGGAGGAATTCAGAATCCAGAATCCAGGGGGTCAAGGTTCTCGCAAGCGTCTGACGAGATTTGCCGCCTCGTTACCTCGTCGGCTACAATCACTTCAGTAGGGGAAGTTTTTTCTCTGCCCCAAAAAAGAGCAACGGGGACTTCCTTTTGACAAAGCGGAGGGCGTTTTCGAAGCGTCGAAGGAGGCGTGAAAGGTGAGCGCCTGACGCAGGTTTTGGTTGGCTTCACTTCTGCTATTGGCCACTGACACGATCGCGACCGCGAGGACACCTATGCACAAATGCGTTCTCATCGATTTATTCGGCGATAAAGGAGGGTTTGCCGGAAAGCAAAGTCACAGCCTGTGGGCAGCGTGGCAAAAGAGTTCGCACGGTGAAAAATCGACTTCGCCCGTCCGTTTTACCGACATGGAATGTCTCATTCACCATTACAAATAAAAGCCACTTAACTCATCACTCACAGCTTGAAAAACACCGCTGGAACTGGAGAATCTATGGTAATGGACCCTTGTCATCCTGGCACGCGATGCCTGTTGTTTTTTCTGGCCACCTCCCTGGCTGTTGCTGCTGCTGACATCACTCCCGCACCGCCACGGGTCGCGGGAGTGACTGTCAGCAACGGCCAGCAAACCGTGACGTTTGAGCCGTATCCAGCCGCGGACGCATTTCGACTGCTCTCAAGCAGCAACATCGCGGGCCCGTTCACGCCGAGGTCGGGCGCCATTCCCGGGCTTGAATGGAGGGGGCCAACCAACGGCAACACGGAGTTTCATCGTGTGGAAGTCACGCCGATGACTTCGAACGCGCTGCTGTCGTCGATCGTGTTGAACCGGCTGGCCTACGGACCGACGCCGGACGAGATCGAGCGCGTGCTGACCGGGCCGAGCGCGATCGGACCGCAGGGTTACATCGACGAGCAACTGGCGCCGGAGTTGATCAATGAGACGATTGATTTCGACGTGCCGGACACGAATATCAATTGGGTCCAGGTGACGGCGACCGGCACCGCAACAAGCACCAATCTTTATATGTACCTGAGCGGGGCGGGGTCGGTGTATATCGACGATGTGCGGTTGGTGCGCGGGACGAATCTGAGCACGGGCCAAAACCTGTTGTCGAACGAGGGTTTTGAAGATGTGCTCACACCGCCGTGGAGTGCAGTGGGGAATTATGCGACGTCTTTGATCACGAATGTCGTGAGTCACAGCGGGAACAATTGCCTGCAGTTGATTGCGACGGGCGGGGGAAGCATCGGCGTGACAAACTCCGTGTTTCAGAGTTTCCAGCACACGAACAATAATACGACGTACACGCTGAGCTTTTGGTACTTGCCGGACCGGGTGGGCAGCAATGTCAATTTGACCGTCCGGCTTTCCGGCAGCCTGACAATCGCAACGGTGCCGGTGCGTCCGCCAACTCCGCCGGTGCCGCCATCGACGATTTACGCGCGGTTGACCAACTCCATGGCGACGCTCGACGATTTGCGGGCGTGGCATTCGTATCGGGCGGTGCGGTCGAGAACGCAGTTGCTGGAAATCCTGGCGCAGTTCTGGGACAACCACTTCAACACGCAGTATGGGAAATCGCGGCAATGGTTCTCGGACAATTACGGGGCGCTGACCAACGAGAGCGAGCTGGCGACGGATTTTGAGTTTCGAGAGACATCGAAGTGGCGGCAGGTGTTGATGAATCCGAACGGGACGTTTTTCGATCTGCTGAAGATCAGCTCCGAAAGCCCGGGGATGATGATTTACCTGGATAGCGTGCTGAGTTCGCGCACGACGCCGAACGAAAATTATCCGCGCGAGTTGCTGGAGCTTTTCACGATGGGTTCGGACAACGGCTACACGCAAAACGACATCAACGAACTGAGCAAGGCGTGGACGGGGGTGCGCGTGGTGAAGAAGTCGCCCGCGAACGCGAACAATATCTTCGCGCCGGCGGTGGCGAGCTACACCAACGACGTGGGGACGTTCGTGCTGCATTTTTCGACGAACAGTCACAACACGACCGTGAAGCGGCTTTTCACGAACAACGTGGTAGCGGACCGCTTCGGCGCTCCCTATGCCGGACAGACTTACTCCCTGATTCTTTCGAACGGGACGGGCACCAATGGTTGGCGTGACATGCCGGCGGTAATCGCGCATCTGGCGAACCTGCCCTACACGCAGGAATTCATCAGTGTGAAGTTGTGCCAATTGTTCGTGCACGAGAATTTCGAATTCGGGGTTTACAACTACACGGACCCGAACCTTTCCCCGGAGGGGCGGCTGATTCGCGATTGCATGACGACGTGGCGCACGGCGGGACCGGACGGACGGCAAGGGAACCTGCGCGCCATTTTGCAGACGATTTTCAACTCGGCAATGTTCCGCGGCCACGGCAGTTCGCAACAGAAGGTGAAGAGTCCGTTTGAATTTGCGGTCAGCGCCGTCCGCGCGCTACGCGCCAACGTGGGCGGCACGAATTACACCGCGGACACGGACGGCTACGACATTCGCACGCCGATCAACCGGATGGGGAACATGAACCTGTTCGACCGTGAGGAACCCGATGGTTATCCGGAAACAGGGCGGCTGTGGCTGAACACGGCGAACCTGTGCGAACGGATGCGCTTTGCGCAGCACCTTTGCATGGCGCCGGGCAGTTCGCTCAAGGACGACGATTACGGCGGGAGCGGGGACGACAATACGGCCAACCCGGTCCTTCTACTGAAGTTGAAGATGCCTTCGCAGAGCTGGAACGACGCCGGTGCTGTGGCCGATTTTTTCCTTGGTTTGCTTTTTCCGGGTGAAGGACGCGCGAACCTGGACCTCGAGCGCCGGGCCGCAATTGAGTTTCTGAATTCGAATGACGCGGGCGTGGCGAACTCATCGCTGTTCAGCTCGTTGACCGATCCGACCGCGTACGATGGGCGGGTTCGCAGCATGGTGGGGATGTTGATGTCGCTGCCGCGATTCCAGGAGCAATAATTTTATGGCAAATATCATTACTCGCAGACACTTCCTGAGCGCCGGGTTTCGCGCCACGGCCCTGACTGCTTTCGCGGCCCTGGGCAATGTGCCGGGATTTGTGCAGCGCGCGTTGGCTGAAGGCAACATTGGACTCAACGGGAAGAAGGTGTTGTTCATTTTTTTCCGCGGCGGCAATGACGGGATCAACAACGTGATCCCGATCGAAGATCCGGCCTATTTCGCGGCGCGCCCGACGCTTGGAATTCAGAAAGACCCCGATCCTTTAGTGTTGCCGCGCTATTCGACTGCCAGCGGTGTGTGTGACGTGGTTGGGCCGACCTATCAGTATGCGATCCCGCTGGGCAACGGCTTCGCGGCGTTGCATCCCGCGCTGCACGAGCTGGCGCCGATTTATAATGACGGAGACGTGGCGCTGATTCATCGGGTGGCGTATCCGCGCCAGTCGCGCTCACACTTTGATTCCGAGAAGTATTGGGAGAACGGTTCGCCGTATAGTAACGCGCTCAAGGAAGGCATTTTCTATCGGGCGATGGCGGAGTCGGGTTTGAACGGCCAGCGTGCCTTGATGGCGGTATCGGTGCAGTCGAACATGCCGCTGATCATTCGGGGTGAGTATCCGATGACGAACCTGGGGGACCCGACGCGTTATAATCTCATTGGCGTGAATTATACGAGCGGCACGAGCAACGATCGCGTGAAGCAAATCACCGCGAGCGAGCAGGCGATGCTCCGTCTTTACGCGGAGAAGGACAATCGGACGCTGGTTTACGGGCTGGGCAAACAATTTCACGAGACGCTGGACATTTTCCAGGCGATCAACTTCAGCAACAACGAGTTCTACGATCCGAACGCGCCGACGACGCGGTTGTTCAACGTCAACGACGGCTATTACAGAAACCTGAAGGCCGCCGCGCAGATTCTGGCGAACACCGAGGCGATTGTGGCAGGGACACAGTTGGGCGGATTTGACACCCACACGGCGCAGGGAGGCGCGGTGGGGGGGCATGCGAATCTGTTGCGCCGCATTGGGCATACGATCTACGCGCTGAAACATTTCTTCAGCAACCCCGCTTACAACAACCAGAACCGCAACCTCTGGAATGATATCGTGGTGGTGACGCTATCGGAATTCGGACGGACCTCGATCGAAAACGAATCGGCGGGGACTGATCACGCCGAGGCCAGCGTGATGTACGTAGCGGGTGGTGCGGTGAACGGGGGCGTTTACGCGTGCAACCCGAGCGCGAACACAGTCATGGGGGCGCCAAACTGGACGCCCGCAGATCCGGGCTGGACGCCAACGAGTCCGGCGACGGCCGGCGGGTCCATGTTAGGCGCGAGCAGTCGTTATCTCAAACGGGCTGTCGATTATCGGTCGGTGCTCGGCGAAATCATTCGGGACCACCTTGGCGCGACACAGGCACAGCTCAATCGAATTATTCCCGCCTACGCGAACGAAGCGGTCGAGCACCTCAAGGATGGCGTTTCGATAGGATCGACGACGACACCGATCATCGGCGAGCTCGACATCGTGTAATTCGCGGACTTCCCAATTCCTCAATCATCGCGCTCACGCGCAACTGCTTGCCACATCTACGGTCAGGCACCCCGGAAATGCGCCAGGGTGGTTAAAAAGTTTGCTGGCAAGCGGAACTTTCACTAGGCTCCAGCGTTAGAGATATTAGCCCCCTCCTCACGTCGGGGGATACAAACGATGTCGTACGTTTCATTAAAGAATCTGCTCGCGCAGGCCGCACTCGCGCCGGCCGAGAAATTCGACGAGTGGCAGAAAGCCTGGCGCGTCGCGGTCGAAAGCGGTTCGCAGGAGTCGCTTTTCGAATTTATCAGCCGGGAAAGCGGGATCTCCGATGAGGTTTTTCTGCAGAAGCTCGCGGGCGTCCTCGGTTGGCCGTTTCTCGACCTGCGGCAGGTGACAATCCCGACTGAGGCGCGCAACAAGATTTCCACAAAGGTCGCCTTTCAGTACTCCGTGCTGCCCACTGATTACCAGGACAGTACGTTGCAGGTGGCGGTGAGCAATCCGTTCGATCCTGGCATGCTGAATTCGGTGCAATACGATGCCGGAATGCCGGTGCAGTTTGCGCTTGCGTCGAAAGCGGAGATCGAGAAGGCGCTTAAAAAATATTACGGTGTGGGCGCCGAAACACTGGACGAACTTGCCAAGGACGAGCCGCTGGAATTGCTGGTTAGCGAGGACAAGGAAATCACCGAGGGCGATCAGGAAGCCAGCGTTATCAAGTTCGTCAACCAGATCGTGTGGGAAGCGTTCAAGGACCGCGCGACGGACATTCACTTCGAGCCGGCCGAGGATGAACTGCGCATTCGGTACCGTATTGACGGTATTCTCCATCAAACGCCGATGCCGCCGCAATTGAAGCGTTACCAGGCGGCGATCATTTCGCGTATCAAAGTGATGTCGGGGATGAACATCGCGGAGAAGCGGCTGCCGCAGGACGGACGCATCAACGTGCGGATCAAGGGCGAGGAAATCGACATTCGCGTGTCGACGGTGCCGACGGTTTACGGCGAGAGCGTGTCCCTCCGATTGCTCACGCGCGGGAAGATTTTCCTGAGCCTCGAAAAGCTTGGGTTTTCGCCGCAAGAGGAAGTAGCCATTCGCGAGATCATCATTAAACCGCACGGGATTATGCTCGTGACGGGACCGACCGGTTCCGGTAAATCAACGTCGCTCTACGCGTTCCTCAGCACGATAAATTCCGTGCAGAAACGGATCATTACCATCGAGGAACCCGTTGAATACGAACTCAAAGGCATCAACCAGATCGCCGTGCGCGCCGACATTGGCCTGACGTTCGCGATGGGGTTGCGCCACATTCTGCGCCAGGACCCCAACGTGATCATGGTCGGTGAAATTCGCGACCTTGAAACCGCCGAGATCGCCATCCGCGCCGCGCTCACCGGCCACCTGGTTTTCAGCACGCTCCACACGAACGACGCGCCGAGCGCGTTCACGCGTTTGATCGACATGGGCATCGAGCCGTTCCTCGTGGCCTCGTCCGTCGAAGCCGTCATGGCGCAACGGCTCGTGCGCACGATTTGTCCGTATTGCAAAACCGAGCAAAAGCTCGAGCACGATTACCTGCGCCGAATCGGCTTCCCGGAAAACGAAATCGCGACGGCGAGAATTTACAAAGGCGCGGGCTGCGAGGAGTGCCGGCAACTGGGCTACCAGGGACGCATGGGCATTTACGAAATGCTGATCCTGAACGAAGCACTTCGCCCGCTGATCCTCAACCGCTCCGCCGCCTCGACGATTGCACAGAAGGCGATCGAGCAGGGTATGCGCACGTTGCGTACCGACGGGTGGAACAAAGTGAAGGCCGGCCAAACGACGATCGAAGAAGTATTGCGCGTAACCCAAACGGAGGAGCACCTCAAATCGCTGGTCGAGGATACCAAGGCCGGCGACTGGGTGCGGGCATAAAATGGCGCGCTGGAACACCTGCAACGTCTTCCACGCGGCGAGTGACACTCAACGTCTGTGGCAATTCTCCGCCGGGGGCAAATTCCCGCTCCAGAAAGACGAGACCCGCCTGCCGACCGACCCGCTTCCCGAGAAGCTCATCGACAAAGACTGGCAGACACTTCTGCAGCCCAAGCTGAATGTCGCCTGGCTACCCACCAACCGCGCTTTTTTGCGCGTGGTGCATTTGCCCAAGAGCGATTTCGAGGAGACGCGCGCGATGGTGGATTTGCAATTGGAAAAGCTTTCGCCACTTCCGGTCGCGCAAATCGTTTGGGGCTTTGAGCTGTTTCCGCATGCCGACCCTGCGCTGCAGACCGTCGTGGTCATCATCGCCGCGCGGCATCACGTGGAAGAGTTTCTTGGACAGCTCGAAACGCGGGGCTTTCTCGCGGACCGCCTTGAAGTTCCGTTCCTGGATCAACTGATCGCGACCAAAGCCGAAGAAGACGGCGTTTGGATTTACGCGGGGGTTGGCCAGGACGCGTCGTCCTGCCTGGTCGCATGGTGGTACGGCAAGACATTGCGCAATCTCGGTGTCGTTCACCTGCCGGCTACGGACCGACGCGCGGCGTTGTTGCAGGACCAATTGACGCAGATGAATTGGGCCGGAGAGTTGGAAGGCTGGCTCACAGCTTCGCCAAAGTATCACTTGATCGTCGATGACGAGCACGCAGCCGCGTGGAAGCTGTTGTTCCCACCGGCCGTACCGTTGGAAGTCATCACGCCAGTCAGAGACAAAGAACTGGCGGCGCTCACCGCGCGCCGAACGGTCACGGGTGATCCACAAACCAACCTCCTTCCGCCGGAATACACTGCGCGTTACAAGCAGCGCTTCGTCGATCGATTATGGATGCGTGGTGTCGGGGCGGTGATCGCGCTCTATATTTTTGGGGTGGCGCTGTATCTCGGGTGGGCGCAGTTCGAGAAATGGCGTGCCAGCGGCGTACAGGCGGAGGTCGCTCGCGTTGGTGTCGATTACACGAACACCGTTCAGCTCAAGGAACGCGTGCGCGTATTGCAGGATCAACTCGATCTTCAATATGCGGCGCTGGACTGTTACAAGGCGGTGGCCGACAATTTGCCGCCCGAGTTAACTCTCGATAATTTCGATTTTGGGCGCGGCCGCACGTTGCGTCTGGTTGGGACCACAGCGTCCGGGGACATCGGCAAGCTTCAAGAATTTAACGACGCGATGCGGCAGGTGGTGGCAAAGGGACAGCCCCTTTTTAGCACGGTGGCCGCTCCCACGTTCCAGCGCCAGCCCGGCGGGGGGGCTGATCTCATGCGGTGGAACTTCTCGGCGGAACTGAAGCGCGGGGAGGCCGGCCCATGACGAGCATCCTGGATAAGTTGAATCTCAGTGCGCAGGAACGGCGCCTGGTCGTTGGCGTGGCGATCGTGGTCTTTGTTGTGCTGAACATTTGGCTGATCTGGCCGGAATTCGGGAGCGTGGCGATTTGGAAACAACGACGCAGCGATGCGGATAAGCGCCTGAAACAGTTTAATGACGAAATCTCCAACCGATCGCGTTATCAGCGGCAATTGGCAGACCTGGAAAGCCAGGGCGCCTACGTGGGCAGTGAAGAACAGGCCTTGTCGCTGCAACGCGATGTGGCCAATCAGGCGCTGCTGAGCGGAGTACAGGTAAACCGGTATGATCCGCAGCCGCGGGCCGCGGTCGGTGGCCGCACCAACGCATTCTTCGAGGAACAATCGCTCATTATCACTGTTATTACCGGGGAGAAAGAGCTTGTGGACTTTTTATACAATTTGGGAACGCGCAGTTCACTCATCCGGGTGCGGAGCATGACCTTGAATCGCGATCCGTCCCAAATGAAGCTGCAGGGCACGGTTCAATTGGTGGCGAGCTTTGCCAAAAAGCCGCCACCGAAGACGGCTGCACCGACGAAAGGGACCAACCAACCCACGACACGGCCGGCGACGCCGCCGAAAACCAACGCGCCTCTACCGAGGCCCGATCAAACACGGCGCACCTAGCGAATCAATTTGCAAAACGTGAAGATGAAAACCTTAACGTTGTTTACGACGGCGGCACTTGTGATCGGCGCTGGCGCGCAGACCACCAATACCAATCGCGGGACCGTGCCGGTACCGCAGCGACCTATCCGCTCGGAGTCGACCAACGTGGCGCCTCCGGCGACTGATGTGCCGTTGCGTGGCGCGCCTGCCGCGACCGATTCGCGGGTGCCAAGAGCAACGACCAATATCGCGGCTGGCGCCACTAACCTGGCTCAGCCTGCCACGAACCTGGCTGCGGCTGCGACCAACCCGGCTGCCGCGACGGCGACCGGTGCAGTGACCACGACAACAAGCACGACGGCGGCGGCCACGACAAATCGTGTCGGGACCGGGCAGACGAGGTTGCAGCCGTCAAACACGAATGTGGTGCGTCCATCGCTTCCAACATTGCCAGCGCCTCCGGGAACACGCCCTACGGCCCCCGCTACGGCGACGGCTGCCGGCGGCGTGACACCCACCACGACGGCTCCAGCCGCGCCGATCACAGCCGTGAGCACGAACGCCGCCGCCGACGATATGATCATCCCGCCGGGATTGATCAAGTTTCAGGACGCCGATCTGTTCCAGGTGCTCGATTTTTATCAGCAGCTCACCGGTCGCACCGTGCTTCGACCTGCGACGTTGCCGCAGGCGAAGATTACGCTCAATACGCAGACTCCATTAACGCGCCGCGAGGCAGTGCAGGCACTCGACAGCATCCTGTCCATGAATCAGATCACGATGGTGCCGCAGGGAGACAAGTTCGTGAAGGCGGTTCCGTCTGCGCAGTCACCAACGGAGGCACGCGAGTTCAATCAATTGCCACACCAGGATATTCCAAACTCCGGCAGTGTGGTCGCGCAGATCGTGGTGTTGAGCAATGCTGTGCCGCGGGACGTGGCGCAGGCGCTGCAACCGTTTGCCAAACTGCCCAACAGCATTCTTGGCATCGATAGCGCGGGCATTCTCATCCTGCGCGATTACGCCGAGAACGTGAAGCGCATGATGGAAGTGCTGGAGAAAATCGATGTCGTGCCGAAGCAGGACTTTGAGCCAGTCGTGATCCCGATCAAGTACGCTCTGGCGAGTGATATCGCGACGGTGCTGGGTAGTTTGACGGCAGGCGGGGGCGGCCCCACCACGGTCGGCCGGCAGCAAACGCGCGCGGGCTTGAGCACCGGCGGCGCGGGCGGCTTCGGTGCCGGCGGTGCGGGTGGCCTCGGCGGCGCCGGCGGCAACGTGCCGGGCCAGCAGGGCTACAATCCTCAGGGGACCACGGCGTTGGGCGCGGGCGGTGGGCTTAACTCAGGCGTCGCGGGTCGCTCATCGTTTGCGAATCGGCTCCAGCAAATCGTCAATCGCGCTGCGTCGGCAGGCGAAATTGTTGTTTTGGGTGATACAAAGATCATCGCCGACGAGCGTACGAACTCACTGCTCGTCTTCGCCTCGAAGGCCGACATCGCCACCATCCACAGCATCATCGAGAAACTCGACGTGGTGCTGGCGCAGGTGATCATCGAGGCGCTGGTACTCGAAGTCGGGCTCAATGATAACTATCAATTCGGAATCAGCTATTTGCAACGCGCTCGTGATCCAGCACCTGGGCACGATAAGCCACGAGGCGCCGGCGGCGTCATCAATACCCCGCCGGGACTTCCTATACCGACCTTGAATGACATTACAGGCAGCAACGCCCTGGCTGGCGGTTTCACGTACTTCGCAAAATGGGGGGACTTTGATATGGCCCTGCGGGCGGCCGCCAGTGACGGTCGCATTAGCGTGTTGTCGCGTCCGCGTGTTCAAACCTCTCACGCCGTCGAAGCCAATTTGTTTGTGGGTGAAACGCGACCCTATCCCACCAGCAGCCAGTTCGGCGGGGTCTACGGAAGCTACTCCTCGATTCAGCAACTTCAGATCGGTATCACCCTCTCTGTATTGCCGCTGATCAATCCGGACGGCCTGGTCGTAATGGACATTCGCCAAAAAATTCAGGACATCGGTCCATCCGTTACGATTCAGGGTGTCGGTGAAGTGCCATCAACGATCGACCGCGAAGCCAACGCAAAGGTGGCGGTCCGGGACGGTGAGAGCGTTGTTCTCGGGGGTCTAATTAGTTCGCAGAAAACCGAAGGCAAGGGCGGCGTTCCAATTCTGAAAGATATTCCGGTTCTGGGCTGGCTCTTTCGCAGTACTACCAAAGACGCGAACCGCCGCGAACTCATGGTCTTCGTGCGCCCGACCGTGCTACCGACACCCGAAGCTGCTGCGATCACCGCCGCTGCGGAGAAGGACAAGCTCCCGGGCATTTCGCGCACCGAGTACGAAGTCAGCGAAGCCGAGCGCAAACGGCTGGAGGAATACGAACTGGAAAAGGAGAAGCGCACCGAAGACGCCTTGCGCGACGTGCAACAAAACCAGAAAAAGCGCGAGCAAGAACAGTTGCGCGAACTCCAACGCATTCAGCGTGAGGAAGAGAAGCTGCGTCGTGAGCAGGAGGAAAAGCGCCGCGAGTTGCTGAAGAAAGAAGGGTTTAAGGAATAACAGCTAAATCTTCCAGCCTTTCCGATAATGATGCTGGATGAATTGTTCGGCCTCGCGGCAATTGCGGGCCCTTAATCGATTTGAGTCCCACTCAATTCCTTCTCCCGCGCGATACGCGACATTACCGAGAAGCACCGCTTCGGTAAGCGGGCCTGAGTAGTCGAAGGGACACGAGGTCGCCTCACCCGTTTTGCACGCGCCAATCCACTCCTGATGATGATTGGCGATGTCAGCGATTAAGGGTTGCGGCTGAACGAAATCCTTGAACTGACCTTCAGGCAGGAGGAGGCGGCGATTGTAGTCCGCCAGCAACATTCTTCCTTTGTCACCCACAAAGAGCACGCCACTGCGCCATTTCTTCAGCAACTCGGGACTGAGCAGGTCCGGCTGACGCCCACCATGATACCAGGTGAGTTTCACCGGAGGTTGGTCGCCGCGCGCGGGATACTCATAGCGCACGATCAACCACGGCGGAGTGGAATGGGCGTGAACGGGCGGGCCTTCGGCTTTAGCGGAAAGCGGCGCGCGCAGGTTGAGGGCCCAATGCGGCAGGTCCATGAAGTGACAACCGAAGTCTGCAAGCGTTCCCCCGCCAAACGCCCACCATTGTCGCCAGTAGCGGTGGAGGTGTTCCGGGTGGTAGCGGACGAAGGGAACCGGCCCCAACCAGAGGTCATAATCGAGGTGCGCCGGCACCGGCGGCAGGTCGCTGGCGCGATCTTTACCGCCCCAGCTATTGTCGCTCCAGGCATGGACTTCGGCCACGGGTCCGATCACGCCGCTCTGCACCAACTCGACGGCGCGATGGTAATTTTGGCCTGCGTGAATTTGAGTGCCGAGTTGGGTGACGCGCCTGGTTTTGCGTGCAAGGTTGGTGACGATACGCGTCTCTGAAATGGTGTGCGCGAGCGGCTTCTCGCAATAGAGGTGGCGGCCGGCTTTGAGCGCGGTGACCGCTGCGACTGCATGCGTGTGGTCGGGCGTGGAGACGACGATGGCATCGATATCGCGCTGGTCGATGAGCCGGCGAAAATCGCGGTAGAGTTTTGCGCTTGGGAACTTCTGCGCGGCGGCGTTGAGGCGCTGCTCGTCGACGTCACAGAGCGCGACGATGTTTTCGGTCGCCCCGACGGCGGCCAGGTTTTCACCGCCGCGCGCGGCGACGCCGATGACGCCGATGTTCAGCTTGTCGTTGGCGGAGAGTTGTCCTGGAGCAGCGGCAGCGGGTCGAGTGCCAAGGATCACGCCAGCGACCCCGAAGCTGCCCGATTTGATGAAATCGCGACGCTTAAGAACTGCGCACATGGATTATTTTACGCTGGCTTGCTGTTGCGGAGAAGAGGGCAACTCGCGGATGTAAATATTTTTGAAATAGAGTTTGTTGCCGTGGTTTTGCAACTCGATCTGTCCCGTCGGATACACCGGCTTGTCGCGCTCCCAGTAGTTTTCGAGAATGGTGTTGTTCACGACGAGTTCGTTGTTGAGAAACACGTGCAGGCGTTCACCGACCATCACGATTCGAAATCGATTCCACTCACCGACCGGCTTGTCGGCAAGCTTCAGAGGATCGGCAGGGTTTTTCTTGTTGTTGAAGAGCCCGCCCGACCCAAGCTTGCGCGCGTTGCCTTTCTCGTCGTTCGGGTCCCAAATTTGGATTTGCGGCGTGCCGCGCACGTAAATGCCGCTGTCACCTTTATCATGGATTTTCCAATCGACCAGCAACTCGAAATTTCCGTAGTCCTTTTGCGTGGCGAGGCTGAGGCCCTTGCCGTCGAAGACGAGCACGCCGTCCTCCGCTTTCCAGTGGGCGCGCATGTTTTCATCGGCTTTCTTTTGTTCCTCGGCCAGTTTGTCGGGCGGGAGTTGCGCGCGCTTGGCGGGGTTGTCATTCGGCGAGGCGAGCAAGCCCTTCCAATTGGCTAGACCCTTTCCGTTAAAGAGGGCGGTGAAGCCCGCCGGCGGTGTGTTGTCGCGTTCGGACGTCTTTACTTCCATGATGCGAATATTTCGGAACTCGACGTAATCGTTGTGGCCCAGGAAGCCAATGTGGCCGCGATCGCGCAGCAAGCCGGGATGTTTTAAGAGCACGGCAGCGTCTTGTATATTGTTGAGGTTGGCATCGAGAATGACCTGGCCGTTGAGCGTGACTTTCACATTGCGTCCCTGGCAGGCGACCTCTTGCGAATTCCACTCACCGGGGGCTTTCAGTGCGCCGCGTTTAGCGGGGACGACGTCGTAAACAGAGCCGTGGAATTGGGCTGGGCGAAGCTTGCCATATTTCTTTTCGGCGACGCTGTCATCGAGGATTTGCAATTCCATTCCGACATAAGCGGCATCGCCTTCGAGAGGCGCGCGAATTCCCAGACCGTTGTTGGAACCTTCTTCCAGCTTGAAGTCGAAACGCAGAATGAAGTCGCCGAATTCCTTTTCGGTGTACAGATTTCCGCCGCCTCCTTTGGCGCAATAAATGACGCCGTCCTTGACCCCGTAGCCCTCGCCCTTTTTGGCTGCCAGTTTCCAGCCGGAAAGGTCCTTGCCGTTAAAGAGCGGCGTGAAGCCGGGTTCGGCCGCCGCACAAACCAGCCACGGTGACGCAACCAGTGACACCAAAAGGAGAGTTTTAGAATGACGAATCATAGTAGTGATACGAACGAGATATCGAATCTCTTCAAACAAAGCACCAAAAATCTAATGCCGTATGAAGGTCTATAACCAGCTGAGAACATGATGCGCGCGAACGCGTGCGCTGTTTCTGATCGCCCGTGTGATGTAGCGCTTGGCGAGGCTGACAGCCTCTTTTAGCGGCTTGCCGTGGGCACAATAGGCCGCAATTGCCGCTGAGTAGGTGCAACCTGTGCCATGTGTCGAGACGCCGCGGACGAACGGGGCGCGAAGGAGCAATTCGGTTTGGCCGTCGTAAAAAATGTCCAGCGCTTCGTTGGCGCGCGGCAGG